>ENA-UPSM01001265-UPSM01001265.1-activated-sludge-metagenome-genome-assembly--contig:-NODE-1265-length-34170-cov-6.881870_pt1 | contig 34170 bp, 29 predicted proteins | sample MGYA00238181_ERZ773283 | MGnify/ENA primary metagenome ERZ773283 (study PRJEB29023, sample SAMN05720199) | activated sludge metagenome | isolation source: Anaerobic digester | place: Japan...
GAACGTCGCCTACACCGCCGAGGCCGTGAACCAGCAGGCCACTCCCGCCGTCGACTACTACCTCGCGGAAGGGAAGAAGAAGTTCTACCTGCTCGGCTCGGACTACGTCTACCCGCAGACCACCAACCTCGTGCTGCTCGAGTACCTGCTCTCCAAGGGCGTACCGCTCGAGAACATCGGCGGCGGCTTCAAGAAGGACGAGTCCGGCAAGATCATCTCCGCCGGCAAGTACACGCCCTTCGGCCACACCGACTACCAGCAGATCGTCGCCGAGATCAAACAGTTCGCCGCCTCCGGCGACGCCTGCGTGATCTCCACCCTCAACGGCGACACCAACGTCCCGTTCTTCAAGGAATACGCCGCCTCCGGTCTCGACGCCGAGACCTGCCCGGTCGTCTCCTTCTCGATCTCCGAGGACGAGTTCCGCGGCCTGCCCGCCGACCAGCTCGTCGGCCAGCTCGGTTGCTGGACCTACTTCCAGTCCCTGAATACTCCCGCGAACAAGAAGTTCGTCGCCGATTTCAAGGCCTGGCTCGCGAAGAGCACCGTGCCCGGCATCGTCAAGGACGGGCGCGTCACCTGCTCGCCGATGGTCCTGTCCTACGACGGCGTCTACCTCTGGAAAGCCGCGGTCGAAAAGGCCGGCACGTTCGATGTCGACGCCGTCCGCACCGCCTGGAAGTCCGGTCTCTCCTTCGCCGGGCCCGGCGGCACCGTCACGACGCAGCCGAACATGCACCTGACCAAGAACGTCTACATCGGCGAGACCAAGGCCGACGGCCAGTTCAAGATCCTCAAGTCCTTCGAGAACGTCTACGGCGAGCCCTGGCTGAAGGGTAAGTTCAAGTAGGCCGCTGGGATCACTCTTCCGCGCAGTTCGATTCATACCAGCAGGGCGGCGCCGCGAACCGGCGCCGCCCTTCGCATTTTCCGTCCGTGGCCCGGCGCTTCAGCCCGGGCCGGCAGACCCCGCCCGCGCTCGGTACCACCGCCACAAACACGCACAGGACCAAACACTCGCCTCCTCGGTCTCCTCGTCGCTCTGCAGGGACTGAAGCGCCCCGCGACGGCGCCCTCTTTCTCTTCCGCAGCGCGCCCCCTACGGAACCGTAGCCTTTCGCCCAGCGCCCTGCGCGTTTTCGATCATGCGCTCCTCCGATGGTGGGCCGGGCACTGGTCGCCTTCGGCGCGTAAACGTCACGCCCGCCATGTGAAACCTGCACCTCCGGCACCGCCGACTCCGCCCCATCGGTTTCTTTCATTCGCGCCCGCAAACTTGGCCCGATCCCTGCGTAATCGGCTTCACCACCTGTGAGCAACTCCGCCCGCACCGTCCTCCGGCTCTGCCTTTCCGCCGCGCTCCTCGCCTTCGCGCTCGCCCCCGCTGTCGCCCGCGCCACCGACTCCGCTCGCGCCACGATCGCCGAGGCGACCCTCGCCGACTCGCCGGCCAGACAGCGCGACCTCATCGCATCCCTCGCCGGCCAGGCCGACGAAGCCATTCCCGCCCTCCTCGAGGCCTGGCGCAAAGATTCACTTTTCCTCTACGCCGCGCCCGCGGGCGCCACCGTGCCCGTCCAGCTCGTGGGCGAAAAGGACGCCGCCGAGGCCCAGTCCGCGCTCCGCATCGCCGATGGCCAACCGCTCCTCGACGCCGCCGGCGTCCCCCTCCGCCTCGTGGGCGCCGACCTCACGGCCGTCGAGCACACCTCCGCGCTCCGCCGCGCCATGAAAGCCGTGCTCGATCTCCGCGACCTCGGCTCGCCGGACCTCGAGAAACGCCTCCGCGCCATCCAGGTCGTCGGCTTCGCGCAGGACTCCGAGAAGCTTCCGATTCTCCAGAACTGCCTCGGGTCCGAGACCGAGCCACGCGCCCGCACCACGCTGCGCGAGGCGATCGCCCTCATCGGCCTCAAGGCCCCGACTGACGCCGGGAAACTCGCCGCCCTCGCGGAGCTCAAGACCCTCCACACGCTCGCCAGCGCCGATTTGGTCAAGGCCGCGTTGCGCGACGCCGAGGCGGCCCGGAAACCCGCGCTGATCGAGGCCGCGCGCGCCGCGCTCCGCGCGATCGAGTCGCACCGCTCGACCGTCAACTTTCTGGGTACGCTGTTCCGCGGTGCCTCGCTCGGCAGCATTCTCCTCATCGTCGCCCTCGGCTTGGCGATCACGTTCGGCCTGATGGGCGTCATCAACATGGCGCACGGTGAGATGATCGCCGTCGGCGCCTACACGACCTATGTGGTGCAGAACATCTTCGGCGGCGGCCTGGCGCTGTCTCCGTTCGGCAAGTTCACGATCAACCTGCCCGGCTTCGGCGCCACCGGCTGGGCCTATCAGTCGTATTTCCTCGTGGCGCTCCCGCTGAGCTTCCTCGCCGCCGCTGCGGTCGGTGTCGCGCTCGAGCGCGGGGTGATCCGTTTCCTCTACCGCCGCCCGCTCGAGAGCCTGCTCGCGACCTGGGGGGTCTCGCTCGTGTTGCAGCAGCTCTTCCGTTTCATCTTCGGCGCGAACAACGTCCAGGTCTCCAGTCCCGCCTTTCTCAGCGGCAACTGGACGGTGAACGACATCCTCCTCGGCTGGAACCGCGTCTTCGTCATCGGCTTCGCCGGCCTGATCGTGCTCGGCGTCTGGCTCGTGCTCACGCGCACCTCCCTCGGTCTGCTCATCCGCGCCGTCATGCAGAACCGCGCAATGGCCTCCTGCATGGGCGTGCGCACCAGCCGCGTGAACATGCTCACGTTCGGCCTCGGCAGCGGTCTCGCCGGTCTCGCCGGCGCCTTCCTCAGCCAGATCGGCAACGTCGGCCCCTCGCTCGGCCAGAACTACATCGTCGACTGCTTCATGACCGTCGTCGTGGGCGGCGTGGGCAACATCGCCGGCACCGTCCTCAGCGCCACCGGTATCGGATTCGCGGATCAGGCGCTCCAGCAGGCGCTCGGCAATCCGGTGCTGGGCAAGATCCTCGTGCTCGTCGCCATCATCCTCTTCCTGCAATGGCGCCCCGCCGGGCTCTTCGTCACCCGCAGCCGCAGCCTCGACTGAGCCACCGTATCCACCGTCCACGGTCTACCGTCAATCGTCCACCGGCAACCGTCCACCGCTTACCGTCCACCGCCCACCGGCATGTCCCGCCTCGCCGCCTTTCTCGCCGCCCGCCGCAATCCCCGCGCCATCTCGCGCGGCGAGCTGATCGCCGTCGGGATCCTCGCGATCCTCGTCGTGCTCGTCCTGCCCTTCGCCAACCAGCAGGGCTGGATCTCCAACTTCGCGATCAACCTCTGGGGCAAGTATCTCTGCTACGCGCTGCTCGCGATCTCGGTCGATCTGCTCTGGGGCTACACCGGTCTGCTCTCCCTCGGCCAGGCGCTCTTCTTCAGCCTCGGGGGCTACATGATGGGCATGCACCTCATGCGCATGATCGGCGACCTCGGCCAGTACCGCCAACCGATCCCCGACTTCCTCGTCTTCCTCGGCTGGACGGAGCTGCCGACCTTCTGGAAACCGTTCTCCAGTTTCCCGTTCGCGCTCGCGATGGTGCTGGTCCTGCCCGGTCTGTTGTCGTGGGTGTTCGGCTACCTCGCCTTCCGCTCCCGCATCAAGGGCGTCTACTTCTCGATCCTCACCCAGGCGCTCACCTACGGCGCCGCGCTCATGTTCTTCCGCAACGACATGCTCCTGGGCGGCAACAACGGCTTCACCGACTTCAAGTTCATCCTCGGCTTCGATATCCGGGAGCCCGCCACGCAACGCGGCCTCTTCGTCGTTACCGCCGTCACGCTCCTCGTCGTCTATCTCCTCTGCCGCTGGCTCAACGGCACCAAGTTCGGGCTCGTGCAGCAGGCCGTGCGCGACGGCGAGAACCGCGCCCTCTTCTCCGGCTACGCCACCGCCCACTTCAAGCTCTTCATCTTCATCGTGAGCGCGCTCATCGCCGCCGTGGGCGGGGCGCTCTACGTCCCGCAGGTCGGCATCATCAACCCGAGCGAGATGACGCCCGAGAAATCTCTCGAAGCCGTCGTCTGGGTCGCCGTCGGTGGCCGCGGCACGTTGCTCGGTCCGGTGATCGGCGCGGTCGGCGTCAACGCGCTCAAGAGTTGGGCCACCCGCGCCATCCCCGAACTCTGGATTCTGCTCATGGGCGGCCTCTTCATCCTCGTGGTCCTCTTCCTTCCCGGCGGCATCGTGAGCATCCCCCGCATCGTCCGCGGTTGGTTCAGAAAGAAGTCCCCGGCTCCCGCCGCGCCCTCCGCTGCATCGGCCGCCACTCCCGGCACTGTCACCACCAAATAGCCACGCCGCAGCGTCCGCCCCCGTTCCTCCCTCTCCGGCTCCGAAGCCTTTTCTGCCTCCATCCGCGGCCCCTCCCTGCTCTTCCGTTCCTGATTCCCTGAGTTCCACATTCCTTCTCCGCATCAGCGCACCTCCGTTCCTGATTCCCACTCAAGCAACATGAACCTTAAACCACGGATGAACACGGATGAACACGGATCGTTCTCTGGTCATCCGTGCCCATCCGTGTTCTGCCGGACGGCAGAATGGTCAACTTTCGGATGGATCGTTTCACAGTGTTGCTTTCCCGCGAGGCCGAGCCCCGGCGCGCGTCTACGCTGAGTTCCGGATTCTCTTCATCTCCCCGCGCCCGCTCCGCATTCCGAAATCCGCATTCTCCGCCGATGCCCTCCGCCATCCTCACCGTCGAAGACGTCAACAAAACCTACGACGGCTTCCGCGCCATCTCCGACCTCCACTTCTATCTCTTCGAGGGCGAGTTGCGCACCGTCATCGGCCCCAATGGCGCCGGCAAGTCCACCTTCTTCGACCTCATCTCCGGCCGCGCCAAACCCGACACCGGCAAGATCGAGTTCGGTTCAGATCCCGCCACCACGATCGATCTGACTTCGCGTAACGAATACCAGATCAACCGCCTCGGCATCGGCCGCAAGTTCCAGACGCCGAGCGTCTACACCGAGCACACCGTCTGGGATAACCTCGTGCTCTCCCTCAAGGGCCCGCGCGGCGTCTTCGCCTCGCTCTTCCATCGGCTCGACTCCACCGACCGCGACCGCCTCGACGAGTTGCTCAAGCTGATCCGTCTCGACGGGAAACGCGACTGGCTCGCCGGCCTGCTCGCCCACGGCGAGAAGCAGTGGCTCGAGATCGGCATGCTGCTCGCCCAGCAGCCCAAGCTCCTGCTCGTCGACGAACCCGCCGCCGGCATGACCGACGAGGAGACCCACCGCACCGGCGAACTCCTCCTCTCCCTCGCCGGGAAGCACAGTCTGATCGTGATCGAGCACGACATGACCTTCGTCCGCCAGATCGCCCAGAACGGCAAGGTCACCGTTCTCCACCAGGGCACCGTCCTCTGCGAAGGGAAGTTCGACGACGTCCAGGCCAACCCGAAGGTCCGCGAAGTCTACCTCGGCCGCGGCAAACCCACCAAATGAAGATTGATCCGTCACAGAGGCCACAGAGACCGGAGGAGAACCCAGAGCACCCAATGTACGCTGCGCTCCAGTCTTCCGTTCCCATCCTCGATTCCCCCTCTGTGTCCTCCTCCGTCTCTCCGTGCCCTCTGTGACCGTCCGACTCCTCCGCTTCCTGATTTCCTGAGTTCCAGATCTTCCTTTTTCGCTCCGCCATCCTCCTCCGTTTCCCGCTTTCCTGATTTCCACATTCACTCTTCCGCAACCGTGTCCACCGCCCTCCTCCAGCTTTCCTCTGTCGAGACCGACATCGGCGGTTCGCGCATCCTCCGCGGCGTCGACCTCGAGGTGAACCCCGGCGAAGTCGTCGCCCTCATGGGCCGCAACGGTGTCGGGAAAACCACCACGCTGCGCTCCATCACGGGCGTGCTCCCGATCCGCGCCGGCTCGATCGCCTTCGCCGGCCAGCCCATCCAACGCCTCTCTTCCGACGCCCGCGCCCGCCTCGGCATCGGCTACGTGCCGCAGGGCCGCGACATCTTCCCCCATCTCACCGTCGAGGAGAACCTCCATGTCGGCCTCGTTGTGCACCGCGTGAAGGGCCCCGCCGCCAAGCGCGCCCTCGAGCGCGTCTTCACCCTCTTCCCGGTCCTGAAGGAGATGCTCTCCCGCAAAGGCGGCGTGCTCTCCGGCGGCCAGCAGCAGCAGCTCGCCATCGGCCGCGCGCTCCTCACCGGCCCGCGCCTGCTCATCCTCGACGAACCCACCGAGGGTATCCAGCCCTCGATCATCGACCACATCGGCGACACCTTGAAGAAACTGAAGGAGGAGGAGCTCCGCCACGATCTCCTCGGAGAGGTGCAGCACGCGCTCAAGGCCCTCCACGCCGAGGGCCAGCTCGCCATTCTCCTCGTCGAGCAATACGTCGACTTCTGCCGCGAGGTCGCCGACCGTTTCTACGCCATGGACCGCGGCGCCGTCGTCGCCTCCGGCCCCATCGCCTCCCTCACCGATGAAGTCGTCAAAGAGCACCTGCAGGTCTGACCTAGAAGTAGCGAGTAGTGAGTAGCGGGTAGCGAGCATTCGATCCACATCAACTCCCACTGGTGCCCTCCGTTCTCCGCCCTACTCGCTACCCACTACCCGCTACTCACTACTTTCCTCTTCCGCCATGCATCTCACCCCTCGCGAGCGCGAAAAACTCCTGATCGTCGTCGCCGCCGATCTCGCCCGCCGGCGCCAGGCGCGCGGCCTCAAGCTCAACTATCCCGAGGCCATCGCCATCATCTCCTACGAGATCATGGAAGGTGCCCGCGACGGCCGCACCGTCGCCGATCTCATGAACTTCGGTACTACGCTCCTCACGCGCGACCAGGTCATGGAAGGCGTCGCCGAGATGATCCACGAGGTCCAGGTTGAGGCCACCTTCCCCGACGGCACCAAACTCGTCACCGTCCACAACCCGATCCGGTGAGCCGATTGCGGATCTCGGAATCCGGATTGCGGAATGATCGAACCACCCAGCGCTCCGGCTTCTCCTCTTCCTGAGTCCCTGGGTTCCAGGTTATCCTCCTCCCGTTCTCTGCCCGTTTCCCTTTCCAAGACTTCCACAGTCCCCCTTCCGGGCTCGCCCAATCCGCAATCCGAAATCCCCCTTCCGCAATTCCCATGATCCCCGGCGAAATCATCCCCGCTTCCGAGCCCGCCACACTCCCGGCCAACCTCGGCCTGCCCACCGTCACGCTCGAAGTCGTGAACACCGGCGACCGCCCAATCCAAGTCGGCTCGCACTACCACTTCTTCGAGACGAACACCGCGCTCGCCTTCGACCGCGCCGCCGCCCGCGGCTTCCGCATCAACATCCCCGCCGGCACCGCCGTGCGCTTCGAGGCGGGCGACACCAAGCGGGTCGAACTCGTCGCCCTCGCCGGCCAGCGTGAAGTCTTCGGACTCAACGCCCTCGTCTCCGGCCAGCTTGACAAAGGTAGAACCGTTTCTCCGAAACGGCCGAAACCCTCCGCCAAGAAGAAGCGCTAGCCCACTCCACCGTCCACTTCGTCCACCGCGTCCAGGCAGTCCACCCCGTCCACTGTCCACCACCGCCTCGCCGCACCCCCGCGCTCCGCCTTTCCCGCCATGCCGCTCTATCTTTCCCGCCGCCAATACGCCGAGATGTTCGGCCCCACCACCGGCGACCGTGTCCGCCTCGCCGACACCGAACTCTTCGTCCAGATCGAGCGCGACCTCATCGCCGAGGTCGCCGGCTACGGCAACGAGATCAAGTTCGGTGGCGGCAAGGTCCTGCGCGACGGCATGGGCCAGTCGCCCACCGCGACCGACGCCGAGTCGCTCGACCTCGTCATCACCAACGCCCTCATCCTCGACCCGCTTCTCGGCGTCATCAAAGCCGACATCGGCATCAAGCACGGCCGCATCGTGGGCATCGGCCACGCGGGCAACCCCGGTATCCAGTCCGGCATCGGCTCGGTCTACGCCGACCCCGCCACCAAGAAGAAGAACCCGATGATCGTCGGCGCCTGCACCGAGGCCCTCGCGGCCGAAGGCTGCATCGTCACCGCCGGCGGCATCGACTCGCACATCCACTTCATCTGCCCGCAGCAGATCGACGAGGCCATCAGCTCCGGTATCACCACCATGCTCGGCGGCGGCACCGGCCCCGCGCACGGCACGCTCGCCACCACCTGCACGCCGGGCGCCTGGAACATGCACCGCATGCTCGAGGCGGCCGAGGCGTTCCCGATGAACCTCGGTTTCCTCGGCAAGGGCAACTGCGCCACCACGAAGCCGTTACGCGAACAGATCCTCGCCGGCGCCATCGGTCTCAAACTCCACGAGGACTGGGGCACCACCCCCGCCGCGATCGACACCTGCCTCGGCGTGGCCGATGAGCTCGACGTCCAGGTCGCCATCCACACCGACACGCTCAACGAGTCCGGCTACGTCGACGACACCCTGCGCGCCTTCAAGGGCCGCACGATCCACACCTTCCACTCCGAAGGCGCCGGCGGCGGCCACGCGCCCGACATCATCCGCGTCTGCGGCGAGGCCAACGTCCTCCCGTCCTCGACCAACCCCACGCGCCCCTTCACGGTCAACACCATCGACGAGCATCTCGACATGCTCATGGTCTGCCACCACCTCGACTCGAAGATCCCCGAGGACGTCGCCTTCGCCGAGTCGCGCATCCGCCCCGAGACCATCGCCGCCGAGGACCGTCTCCACGATCTGGGCGCCATCTCGATGATGTCCTCCGACTCGCAGGCCATGGGCCGCATCGGCGAGGTCATCTGCCGCACCTGGCAGACCGCGCACAAGATGAAGGTGCAGTTCGGCGCGCTCACCGGTTCCTCGCACGCCGACGCCGACAACTTCCGCGCCCTCCGCTACCTCGCGAAGTACACCATCAACCCCGCGATCGCGCACGGCATCAGCCACGTCGTCGGCTCCGTCGCCGTCGGCAAACTCGCTGATCTCGTGATCTACAAGCCCGCGCTCTTCGGCGTGAAGCCCGAGATGATCCTCAAGGGCGGCTTCATCGCGTGGGCCAACATGGGCGATCCCAACGCCTCGATCCCCACGCCGCAGCCGATGTTCTACCGCCCGCAGTTCGGCGCCCACGGCCGCGCGATCGGGAGCACCAGCCTCACCTTCGTCAGCGAAGCCTCGCTCAAGCAGAAGCACGGTATCCGCGATCTGGGCCTCCGCCGCGAACTCGTCGCCGTGCAGCGCTGCCGCAAGATCGGCAAGCGCGACATGGTCCTCAACGACACCATCCCGAAGATCGAGGTCGATCCCGAGACCTACACCGTGAAAGCCGACGGCGTCCACCTCACCTGCGAACCCGCCAAGGTTCTGCCCATGGCGCAGCGATACTTTCTCTTTTGAGGCACACGCGTGGTGGGCGCCTGTTCTCAGGCGATCCGTGCTCCACGCTCGCCCTTTCCGGCCGTCCACCAAGTCCACGCCGTCCAGATCGTCCACAAAGTCCACCCGATCCGCCGCGCCCTACCGCCCGCGCCGCTGCTGCCTTACCCGGTAGAGCCTTTCCGTGAACCCGCCCTCTTTCTCGAAGGCCTCCGCCTGCGCCTTGATCTGCCGGTCGAGCAATGCACACGCCACCGCGATCAGCACCAGCGCTGCATTCGCTGCGATCTCCGGATAGTTGGACGGTCTGGACTTGCTGGACTCTGTGGACCGCAGGCCCTCGCCACTGGCCACCTTCTGTCCACCGGGTCCACTCCGTCCACCCTGTCCAGAGAGTCCACTTCGTCCACCGTCGACTTCTCCGCCCGCAGCAGCCCCGCGCTCATGCACTTCCCGTCCCCACTCCGCGACCTCGTCCGCCGTGCGGCACCGCCGGGCGATCAGAATCTCTCTCCGCGGGTCACCGCGCTCCCATAGCGCCAGCCCGCGTTGTCGCAGGAAGTCTTCGTAATCGAGCCGCAGTTCCTCCTGCGAGGCACGGGCCACGTTCGTGAGTTTCAGCTCGGTCTTCTTCGAGGTGCCGCTGGCCTTGCTGCCCTCGGCGATGTTCTGCACACCGCTCCGTGCAGCCTGCACCATCTGGTCGTTCGTGCGGCTCCTCCGGTCAATATACCGCTCGCAGAAACGCACCGTCACATCGTACACCAGCTGCGCCATTTGGAAGCTCTTCAGCTTCCGGTACCCGCCGTGGGGCTGGATCAACGGCTCCCGCTCCATGCCATCACTCATAACCGAGCGTCGCCGGCTGTCCACTTCGTCCACAGGGTCCACTCAGTCCACACAGTCCGCCTTCCCATGCCGCTCCGCCAACTGCGCGCCCTACCCGAGCGCCTCGATACGCCCCGCCTCTTCCTGCGGCCCTACCGCGCGGAGGATGCACCGTGGTACTTCGCCATGGCGCAGCGCAACCGCGACCACCTCGCCCGCCACGAGTCCGGCAACTCCGTCTTCTCAATCCACTGCGAAGCCGACGCCGCGCGCGTGCTCCGCGACTTCGCCGCACAGTGGCAGGAGCGTCGCGCCTTCGTCCTCGGTGTCTTCCTTCGCGGCACCGAGGAGTTCGCCGGCCAGATCTACCTCGGCGTGACCAACGACGCCCTGCCTGCGCTCAACCTCGGCTTCTTCGCCGACTGCGCGCACGTCAACCAGGGCTACCTCACCGAGGCCGCCCGGCGCGCGCTGCGCTTCGCTTTCGAGGATCTCGGCGCCCACCGCGTCGGCCTCTGGTGCGACGATACCAACACCGGCAGCCGCCGCGTCGCCGAACGCTGCGGCTTCCGTCTCGAAGGCCATGTGCGCGAGGACAAGCGCCACCCCGACGACACCGTCACTGGCTCGCTCTGCTTCGGGCTGTTGCGCCCAGAGTACCCTACCCCGGCCACCGCCTGATCCGAGCTTCTCGGCACGCGCCGCCCCGGCGCTTGCTGTCATGCGAGCCAAAGCACACCGTCGCATCGTGCGTTTCGCCTCCCGAACCCGGCCCCACTGGCGGTGCTGGTTTGTTGCCGTGTTGCTCTTCGCCGGCGCCACCATCCTCGTCCCGCGTTGGTGGTGCGGTCGCGAAGGCGAACGCTGGTTCGAAGGAGATCCCCATACCGTCGCCGCGCTGGCGCGCCATGTCGCGGCGACAGTGAAGCACGGCATCTCCTCCGACGCGTTCACCTCCGACAGTGCTCTCTTCCGCGGCGAGTGGGCGTTCGGCACGTACCAGATGGCGGCGCTCGGCCTGCTCCAGACCTGTCGTGAGCATCCGGAGCTTCGCGACGAGCTGCGGCCCGGCGTCGAAAACGCCATCGCCGGTCTGCTCTCGCCTGCGGTCCGCGCCTTCGACGCACAATCGTGGAACGAGGACGCACTAGACTCCCTCGACGGCCCGCACGGCCACGCCGCCTACCTCGGCTACCTCAACTTGGTGCTCACGCTCGATCGCGCGACCTTCGCCGACTCGCGCCACACTGCTCTCAACGACCGCATCTCCGCCGCCCTTGCCCGCCGTTTCCAAGCCGCGCCGCACCAGATCATCGAGACCTACCCGGACGAGGCCTACCCAGTCGACAACGCCTCTGGCCTTGCGTCGCTCCTGCTCCACCAACGCCTCACCGGTGCCGACCATTCGGCCGCGATTTCCGGCACCCGCGAATGCTTCCGTACCCGATGGCGCGATCCGCGCACCGGACTGCTGCTGCAGGCGATCGATCATCGTTCCGGTCAGCCGACGGACCGTGGCCGCGCCAGCGGCACCGCGCTCGCCGCGTACTTCCTTGCGATGGCTGATCCCGATGTCGCGCGTCCCTATTTCCAGTCGCTGCGCACCCACCTCGCCGGCTCGATCCTCGGTTTCGGCTATGTCGACGAGTACGCCGCTGGCGAACGGGGTGGCGGCGACATCGACTCCGGCCCTCTCATCTTCGGCATGAGTCCCTCGGGCACAGGGTTCACCATCGCGACCAGCCGAGCCTTCGGCGACCGCTCGTTGTATGTCAGCCTCGCGCGCACCGCCTACCTCATGGGCGCTCCCGTCACGCGCGGCGACGAACGCTTCTTCATCACCGGCGGTCCACTCGGCAACGCCATCATGCTCGCGATGTTCACCGCGCAGCCCGTCCGCCCATGATACTCGAAGGCACAATCGGACCCCACAGAAGGCAACGAAGAGAACGAAGTCCGAAAGAGCTGGGCACCTGCACGGTCAACAACGGTCGTCGGCCGCCGTTGGGCAGAGAACCGCAAGCGCACAAACTCCGCCCTCCTGCGGCTCCTCGAACCTTTGTTTCCTTCGTTCCCTTCAGTCGTCTGCCGAGATTGCGATGAAACGCCGCCCGCCCACGCTCCGTCGCATCCTCATCGAGGCCGCCATGTTGGTCGCGGTGCACTTTGTCCTGCTGCAGATCCTGGCCCGCGTGAATCTGCTTGAGCACCTGCTCGCCCCGGGCGCCGACTCCCGTGTCGCCCTCGGGGTGACCGCGGTGTTCCTGTTGCTGCGCGTCTTCCTCTTCGCCTTTGCGCCCGGCTGGCTGCTCGCACGGCTCTGGCTGTACGCCACGCGCCCCCGGGCGAACCACCCCGGAGAGAATCCTTAGGAACGAAGAAATGTCCGCCAGCCGCCGAAGCTTGTGACGTCGCGGGCGCCTTGGACGGCGAGCGCTTCGCAGACGAAGCTCTGCACCGACGTTCCGTCCTCCAGCGTGATCGTGCCGATGCCGAGCGGTGCTGGGATTCCGGCGACGAAGCGGCCGTAACCGGAGAGCGGCACGCGCCAGACCTCGACCTCGATCGCGCCGCCACCCTCGGCCACGCGAATCATGCCGGGCTTGGGCGGCGTGGTGCCGGGCAGCGCGTAGAGCTTGTAGGTCGGCGCGGTGCGCGTCGTGCGCTCGAGTGTGGCGCCGATCTGGGTGAGCTGCCAGTTGAGCGGCAACCCGCTGAGGTGCGCGCCGCAGACGGCCACCAGCGTCGACGGCCCTGCGGGCGGCAACGCGCACACGGGCGCCGGCTCGCCGAGGAACTTCGCGCCGAGGCGGAGCACGCGGTCGTCGCAGAACGCCGGCGCCACGAGCGTGACGCCCCACGGCAGGCCGTTCGGCAGGAACCCGGCGGGCACGGCGATCGCGCAGAGGTCGAGCAGGTTCAGGTAGTTCGTGTAGTAACCAAGATTCGAGTTCAGGCGCACCGGGTCGGCCTCGACCTCCGCGACGGTGTAGATCGTGCCGGTGGTTGGCGTGAGCAGCACGTCGATGTTCGCCCACACGGCCTCAGTCTGGCGGCGGAGCGCGGCAAGTTTGTACATCGCGTCGAACGCACCGACGGCGGTGAGCGGCTTCGCTCCCTCGATGATCTTGCGCGTCACCGGATGCAGCGCCTCGGGCTTCGCTTCGATGAAGTCGCGGATCGCCGCGTACCGCTCCGCCACCCACGGGCCCTCGTAGAGCAGGCGCGCGGCGGCGAGGAACGGCGCGAAGTCGACCTCGACGATCTTCGCCCCGAGCAGCTTCCAACGCTCGACGGCAGTCGCGAAGAGCGCGGCGGCGGCCGAGTTTCCGAAGAACTCGAGCTGGTCGGCGCGCGGCACGCCGACGCGCGGCGGCCAGGATTCGTCGACTACCGGCGGCGCGGCGGGGCGGCTGTACGGGTCCTCCGGATCGTAGGCGGCGGCGACGGAGAGCACCTCAGCCGCCGCGGCGACCGTGCGGGTGAAGATCGAGACGCAGTCGAGCGTGCGGCACGCAGGCACCACGCCGCGCGTGCTGAGCAGGCCGCGCGTGGGCTTGAGGCCGACGAGGTTGTTGAACGCCGCCGGTACGCGGCCGGAGCCGGCCGTGTCGGTGCCGAGCGCGAAATCGCACAGTCCGGCCGCGACGGCGACCGCGGAGCCGGAGCTCGAACCACCGGGAAGGTACGCCGCGCCGTAGGGATTCTTCGGCACACCGTAGGGCGAGCGCACGCCCACGAGCCCCGTGGCGAACTGGTCGAGGTTGGTCTTACCGAGCGGCACGGCGCCGGCGTCGACCAGGCGCTGCACGACCGGCGCGGACTCGGCCGGCGTGTACGCGAAATCGGGGCATGCAGCGGTCGTCGGCAGGCCGGCGAGGTCGATGTTGTCCTTGATGCCGAACGGCACACCGGCAAGCGGCCGAGCCGCCGAGTTCTCCCCGGCGGTGGCGGCATAGGCGCGCACCTCGGAATGCGGCACGTGGCTGAGCCACACGGGGTCGGCGCCGCGCGCGTCGATGCGGGCGAGGACTTCGCGGAGAGGGGTCGGTGACATGGAAGAGGTAGTTGGAAGTTTGAAGTTGGTGGTGGAAACCGGCGCTTGCTGCCGCGCCATGACTGCTCGGACGAACTTCCAACTACTTCTTCCCCTCTCCCCCCGCCGTCGCGGCGGGCTCGATCACGACCAGCGCATCGCCGGCCTGGACGGGTTTGCCCTCGGCGCAAAGGACCTGCGTGACGGTGCCGCCCTCGGTCGCGAGCACGGAGATCTCCATCTTCATCGATTCGAGCACGGCCACCGCCTGCTCGGGCGCGATGCGGTCGCCGACCTTCACGTTGAGTTTCCAGACATTGCCCGGCACCTGCGCGAGCACGGCCTTGTGGCCCGCCGGTAGCTCGGCCTGCTCGGTGGCGCCGGCGGATTCGCTCTCGGCGGAGAAGTTGAGCTGGCCGGAGATCTCCCAGCGGTGGCGTTCTTCCTCGAAGGAGCGTTGCTGCGTCTCCTTGAAGGCCACGATCGAGGCGCCGTTTTCCGCGAGAAACTTCCGGTAATCGCGCAGGCGGAAGGTGCTGTGCTCAATATTCAGCTTGTAGCGGCCCAGCGGGAAATCGCGGCGGAAGCGCAGCAATTCCTCCGCGCTCACCGGTTCGAAGCGGATCTGGTCGAAGAAGCGGAGCAGCCACGGCTTGCCGCCGGTGAAATCGGCGGTCTGGCGCCAGCGGTTCCACATCTGCACGGTGCGCCCGATGAACTGATAGCCGCCGGGGCCCTCCATGCCGTACACGCAGAGGTACGCTCCGCCGATGCCGACGGCGTTCTCGGGCGTCCACGTGCGGGCCGGGTTGTACTTCGTCGTCACGAGCCGGTGACGCGGGTCGACGGGAGTGGCGACCGGCGCACCGAGGTAGACGTCGCCCAGGCCGAGCACGAGGTAGCTCGCGTCGAAGGCGATGCGCTTCACGTCCTCGACGGAGCCGAGGCCGTTGATGCGGCGGATGAACTCGATGTTGCTCGGGCACCAGGGCGCGTCCTTGCGGACGGTCTGCATGTACTTGCGGATGGCGAGCAGCGTGGATTCGTCCTCCCACGAAAGCGGCAGGTGGACGATGCGCGTCGGCACCTCCATGTCGTCGGGATCGGGCAGGTGCACCTCAGCGTCGAGGAGTGTCTCCATGAGGCGCTCAAGCGGCAGCACGCGGCTGTCGAAATGGATCTGGAGCGAGCGGATGCCCGGTGTGAGGTCGAGCAGCCCGGGCGTGTGGCTCTCGCTCAGCCATTGCATCAACGCATGCACGCGGAAGCGCAGCTCGAGGTCGAGCACCTGCGGGCCGTACTCGACGAGCAGGTATTTGTCGCCAGCACGACGGTAGACCACCGCGGGCAGAACTCCACGGGCAGCAACGGTGTGGAGTACGGCGGGACTCGGCGGAGGAGTTGGTAGTTTGAAGTTGGTAGTTGGGTCGGACGCAGGCGTGGACGGGCGCTTGCGACCAACTGCCAATTCCCAACTGCCAACTGCACCGGCCCGTCTGCGAGCCGGCTGAAGCGACTCGATCTGGTACTCGTGCGCAGCCTCCAGCTCCCGAGCGTACTCCGGCGTTACGGGCCGGAACCGCACCTTGTCGCCCGGCCGGAGCTGGCCGGCCTTCCAGAGGTCGGCGGAGATGATCGTGGCCGGGCAGACGAAGCCGCCGCAGCTCGGACCGTCGGGACCGAGGATGATCGGCATGTCGCCGGTGAAATCGATCGCGCCGACGGCGTAGGCGTTGTCGTGGATGTTCGACGGATGCAGGCCGGCCTCGCCGCCGTCGGTGCGCGCCCAGCGCGGCTTGGGACCGATCAGGCGCACGCCCGTGCGCGCCGAGTTGAAGTGCACCTCGTAGGTCGCGGAGAAGAGGTCCGCGATGTCCTCGGGCTGGAAGAAATCCGGTGCGCCGTGCGGTCCGTAGAGGACGGAGATTTCCCAGGACCGGGTGTAGGCGGGGATCAGGGACTTCGGAAGGCGCGGAAGGGAGGACCGCGGAGAGAGAAGTTGGAAGTTGGGAGTTGGGTCGGACGCAGGTGTGGAAGGGCCAACTTCCAACTTCGAACTACCCATTCCTTCCGCGTTCACCCGCAACACATCCCCCGTGCGCAGCGCGCGGCCGGCGTGGCCGCCGAAGAGACCGAGGGTGAACGTGCTCTTGCTGCCGAGGTAGTCGGGCACGTCGAAGCCGTGCCGGATCGCCAGATACGCGCGCATGCCGGCGCCGGTGAGCGCGCCGAGGCGGAGCGTCTGGCCGGACTTCACCCGGAAAGCGCGCCAGGCGGTGACGGGCTTGCCGTCGAGCGTGGCGACGAGCGCGGCGCCGGTGAGGGCGACGGTGGCGGCGGTGTTGAAGCGCAGGGTCGGGCCGGAGAGCGTGATCTCGAGACCGGCGGCGGAAGCGGGGTTGCCGACGAGGCGGTTCGCGAGGCGGAATGCGAGCGGATCCATCGGGCCGGAGGGCGGCACGCCCACATCCCAGTGGCCGATGCGACCGGGATAGTCCTGCACGGTGGTCTGCGTGCCACCGTCGAGCACCTCGATCGTTGGCGCCGCGTAGGGCAGTTTCTCGAGGTAGCGCGTCGTGACCTTGCCAGCGACGAAGCCGGCGGAGTCGAGGATCTGGCGGAGATAGAGGAGATTCGTCTCCAGCCCGCCGACGCGCGTCTCGGCCAGCGCCTGCGTGAGTTGCGCGAGCGCGGCGGCGCGGTCGGGGCCGCGGGCGATGAGCTTCGCGAGCATCGGGTCGTAGTACGGGCTGACCTCGGTGCCGCGTTCGCACCACGTTTCGAGGCGCAGGCTGCGCGGAATGACGAACTCGGTGAGCACGCCGGTGGCGGGTTGGAAATTCTTGCCCGGATCCTCGGAGTAGAGACGTACCTGAATCGAGGCGCCGCTCGCGCGGCGGACAAAGCCGGAGAGGTCGAGTTCGCCCGCGGCCTGGCGGACCATCCACTCGACGAGGTCGAGACCGGTGACCTCCTCGGTCACACCGTGCTCGACCTGGAGGCGCGTGTTCACCTCGAGGAAATAGAACTTCTCGGCGGCGTCGTCGTAGACGAACTCAACGGTGCCGGCCGACTCATAACCGGCGGCGCGGCCGAGCCGCTCCGCGCAATCGAGCAGGCGGGTGCGCGTCTCCTCGGAAAGGCCGGGCGCGGGCGTCTCCTCGATGATCTTCTGGTTGCGGCGCTGCACGGAGCAGTCGCGTTCGCCGAGCGCGACGACGTGGCCGCGGCCGTCGCCGAAGATCTGCACCTCGATGTGACGGGCGCGTTCGACGTACTTCTCGAGGAAGAGGCCGCTCTCCTTGAAGTTGGCGCGGCTGAGACGGTCGACGCGGGCAAAAGCGGGCTCGAGCTCGGCGGCATTCCAGCAGAGCTGCATGCCGATGCCGCCGCCGCCGGCGGTGCTCTTGAGCATCACCGGATAGCCGATCTGCTCGGCCTCACGCAGCGCCGTGGCGACGTCGGGCAGCAGGCCGGTGCCGGGCAGGAGCGGCACGCCCTCGGCCTCGGCGATCTCGCGCGCGGTGTGCTTGAGACCGAAGCGGCGCATCTGGTCGGGCTTCGGCCCGATGAAGACGATGCCGGCCGCAGCGCAGGCCTCGGCGAATCCGGGGTTCTCGGACAGAAAACCGTAGCCGGGATGGATCGCCTGGGCGCCGGTCTGGCGCGCGACCTCGAGGATCTTGTCGACGACGAGGTAACTCTGCGCGGCGGGCGCGGGCCCGATCAGCACGGCCTCGTCGGCCTGCGCGACGTGGAGCGAGCCGACATCGGCCTCGGAATACACGGCGACGGACTTGATGCCGAGCCGGCGCAGCGTGCGGATGATGCGGCAGGCGATCGCGCCGCGGTTGGCGATGAGGATTTTCGCAAACATGGAAAGGGAAGTTGGAAGTTTGAAGTTGGTGACGGAGGCGCGGTCTCTAGCGTTGGTGCTCCGCTGCTCCCCACAGAGGAGGAACCATCATGGCTGTGCTCAAATTGGAGGAATTGCGGGTGTACGCGGCGGCTGAACGGCTGGCCGACCTGGTGTGGGATGTTGTGCTATCGTGGGATCGCTTCGCGCGGGAGACGGTCGGTGGACAACTGGTGCGCGCAGCTGACAGCGTCGGTGCGAACATCGCGGAGGGATTCGGCCGAGCTTCGGCGGCAGACAACCAGCGCTTTGTGCGGATCGCACGTGGCTCGCTGTACGAGGCGCGGCATTTTTTGCGGCGCGCCGACCACCGGAAGCTGCTCAGTGCGGAGTCACGCAAAGCACTGCACGCCACGCTAGACGAGTTGCTGCCGCTGTTGAACGCGTACTTGGCTTCGCTCAGGCCGAAGGCCAAGTCCGGCGAGGGAGAAGAGTGACGGGCGGTTTTCACAAACTACCAACTTCCAACTGCCAACTACTTCCTCCCGCAACCCGCCGCCGCCCCGGACCCGGCATCCCAGATCAGCACTTCGATCGGCGTCGGGTTGTACGCGTTGCAGGGGTTGTTGAGCTGCGGGCAGTTCGAGATCAGGCAGATGACGTCGCGCTCGGCGCGCAGCTCCACGTAACGGCCGGGACCGGACACGCCGTCGTCGAACTTGAGGTCGCCGGCGGGCGTCACGGGGACGTTCATGAAGAAGTTGATGTTGCAGGTGATGTCGCGCTTGCCCCAGTCGAACTCGGCGTGGTGGGCGCAGCCGCAGGTGGCGGTGATCTCCTGCGCACCGCGGATGAAGCTGTCGCGGCAGGCGTGCATGTGCTCCTTCTCGTGGGCGTAGCGCATGGTGTTGCTCTCGCGCGAGCAGGCCCCGCCGAGCGTGTCGTGCCGGCCGCAGGTGTCGGCGACGATGGTGAGCAGCGCGTCGCCTTCGGTGGACATGAGACGCGTGCCGGTGGAGAGGTAGAGCGCGGCCTGGTGGCGGATCGTGTCGGAGGCGCTGTAGCGGTTGGCCGGATCGTGGGCGTCGTAGAAGAGCGTGTCGGCGGCCTGGTTGCCCTCGAGGTCGACGATGCGGAAGGTCTGGCCGGCCTTGATCTCGTGCGACCAGTAGTCGCCGGCGAGGATGGTCTTGCGGTAGAGCGCGACGGACGGCTGAAGCGGGCTTTCGGTGAGAGTGATCATGGCGCGGAGGGGCCGGGCGGTGGGAACAGAAGGAGAGAGAAGTTGGAATTTGGAAGTTGGTGGCGGAGGCGCGGAGGTAGTGGGCAGTTTGCAGTTGGGAGTTGGGGCGCAGGCGTGGCGGCGGTGGTGAGGGCGTGCTCCGGACCAACTGCAAATTTCCAACTACCAACTTCTCGGGCGTTTCGGTTTCACGTCCGGAGTGCGTGGTAGTCTTCAGTGTTCCGAAACGCCCGCCCGTTCTCCGGGCGCGACTGACGGCAACGGTCGTCGGGCGCGACTGGACCAGCGGCGGGGAAGACTTCGAGCTTCACCTCGCGTGGGTGGTAGACGGGATCGGGGTCGAGCGGGTGCTGGCAGGTGTTGAGAACGACGAGGGTGTTGAGCTCGAACCGCAGGTCGATGAAACCGCCCGCCTGCGAGTGGCCGGCGACGAACGACAACTTGCCGGCGTCGTCGGCGACGACCTTCGAGAAGAGGTTCAGGTTTGGCACGAGGTCGCGTTTGCCGAGGCCCCACTTCGCGAGCTCGACAAGGAAGCAGTCGCGGGCGTTGCGGTGGTACTCGTTGCGCACGGTCTGGAAGGTCTGGGTGCCGTAGCGCGTGGCGGTGAGCTTGGCGTCGCCGCAGCCGCAGACGGTGTCGTGCCAGCCCGCGGAGTCGGCGACGATGGAGGCGAGGACGCGGCCCATGTCGGAGTGCAGGCAATAGGGCGCACGGACGTGGAAGATGTGCTGCCCCTTGAGCGTGTCGGGCATGTTGTAGCGCTCGGTGGGCAGGTCCGCGTGGTAGAGGAGCAGGCCGACGTTGGCGCCGCCCTCGAGGTCGGTGAGGCGGAGCGTCTTGCCGCGGGAGATCACGCCCGACCACATGCCGGCGTGGGTGAGGGTCTTGGTGTAGAGCGGAGTGGCGAGCATCGGAGGCGGTGGTGTTACGAAAAGAGACGGAGGTGTTACTGCAAGGTCCATGCCGAGTCCGCCGGGTGGGCGAAAATGGACGCATTCGGTGAGGCGCGGCGCGGTGGCGGCCATCGCGCCGCGGCTGACGGAATGGCGGGCGTAAAGCCCGCCCCACCACCGGAGGAGCGACGCGATCCAGCTACGACGGAGGCCGGGCTCGACGCAGCCGGCTGCAGCTGGAAAGACTGCCCCACCCTGCTACTGCAACGGCGGGATGGCGGCGGCCATCAGGTTGAGGCGGCCGTTCCTCACGCCTTTGCACGTCACGAGCTCGTCGGTGAGTTTGCGCAACTCGTCGGCCGGGCCCTGCACGAGCAGCACCTCGAGGTAGTTGTGATGCTCGAGATGAACGTGCATCGAGGAAACGATCAGCAGGAAATAGCGGTGCTGGATCTCGGCGAGTCGCGCCTGCAGGTCGCGCTTCCGGTAGTCATAGACGAGCGAGATGGTGCCGCCGACGGAACCCGACTCGGTCTGGCTGGCGAACTCGACCAGGCCGTCGCGCGCGAGAGCGGCGATCGCCTGGGAGCGGCTCTGGAAACCGCGCTTGCGCACCATCGAGTCGAGTTCGTCGAGCAGACTCTCCGGCAGCGAAACGCTGAAACGGGCGACCTTGTCGGGTTTGCGCGGCGTGCGGGGCATGGCGTCGTCCATGCCAGAATCCGCGCTGGTCGTCGAGGCCGGCGCGGCGGCGGCAGCGGATCCGATTGTATCAGAAGAGCCGGGCATACCGGTCGATCTCCCACTGGCTGACGGTGAGGTGGTAGGCGCGCCACTCCTCGGCTTTGTATTTGATGAACTCGTCGCGCAGCTCCTGCCCGAGCACCTTGGTGACGAAGGGATCGGCGGCGAACCGCTCGACGGCCTCCTCGAGGTCGCGCGGCAGGTAACAGATGTTGCGCTTGGCCAACTCGGCCTCGGGCAACTCGTACAGGTTCTCCTCCTGCGGCGCGCCCGGATCGAGCTTCTCGCGCACCCCTTCCAGGCCGGCCGCGAGCAGGAGCGTGGCGCCGAGGTACGGGTTGCAGGCGGAGTCGGCGTTGCGGCTCTCGCAGCGGCCGCCGCCCATGGGCACGCGGATCGAGTTGGTGCGGTTGTTGGTGCCGAAGCTGTTGAAGACCGGCGCCCACGAGCAGTAGCTCATCGCCCCGCGGCGGATGAGGCGCTTGTAGCTGTTCACCGTCGGCGCGAGGGCGGCGCAGATCGCCGGGCCGTGGCGGATGATGCCCGCGATGAACGAATACGCTAGCGGCGTGAGCCCGAGGCCGCGGGGGTCGTCCTGCGGGGCGCACTTGAAGGCGTTCACGCCCGAGGCGAGCTCGTAGAGCGACATGTTGAAGTGCGCGCCGTTGCCGGTCTTGTCGGCGAAGGGCTTGGGCATGAACGTGGCGAGCAGGCTCTCCTCGGCGGCGTAGTGCTTCGCCATCATCCGGAAGAAGACGTAGCGGTCGCACATCGTGAGCGCGTCGGCGTACTTGAAGTCGAATTCGAACTGCGAGTGCGCGTCCTCGTGGTCGAGCGAGTAGAGGTCCCAGCCGAGCTGGTTGATCGCCGTGGAGACCTTGTCGAGCCAGGTGTAGCGGTCGAGGAAGCGCTTCACGTCGTAGCAGCTCTTCACGAGGTTGTCGTCGGAGTTGGGGATCGAGATCTTCCCGTCCTCGGCCTGCTTCACGACGAAGACCTCGCACTCGATGCCGAGGTTGAAGCCGAGGCCGAGCGTGGCGGCCTCGGCGAGGACCTTCTTCAGCGCGACGCGGGTGTTGATGCCGTAGGGCGCGCCGTGGAAGGTGTTGTCGGCCGGGAACCAGGCGACCTCGGGTTTCCACGGGAGCTGGAAACCGCGGTCGAGGTCGGGCAACGAGGCGATCTCGTCGTCGTTGGGGCGCTGGCCGAGGCCGTCGAGCGCGTAGCCGGTGTAGAGTTCGGAGCCGTGCGCGAAGTGGAGGAAGTGGTCGATCGGGACGAACTTGCCCTTGGGAATGCCGTGGATGTCGGCATACGCGCCGACGCAGTACTTGACGCCCTTGGCTTTGAGTTCGGCCTGCAGCTTGAGGATATCGGAATCGGGTTTCATGACGGGAGGATGAGGAAGTTGGCAGTTGGAAGTTGGTGTTTGGTTCGGAGGAGACGGACGTTCGGCCTCGTGCTGGCGGTTTGCCTTCGGAACCAATTCCCAACTGCAAACTGCCAACTACTCGGCCGCGGCTGCGGCCGATGGCGACTGCCCGCTGGAACTCGGGAAATAGGGAACGTCGAGCGGCGAGCGCTCGCGCAGGCCGCGGCTGATGCGCTTGGCGAGGTCGGCGACGAGCCAGCGCATGAGGCGGCGGCCCTGCGCTTTCGTCGCGCGGCTCGGGAAACCGGTGACGCCGTTCTTGCTGGTGCGGTTGACCGGGTGCGCGAAGACGCAGGCACCGGTGCGGTCGGGGTCGTCGGCGCCTTTCACGAGGTCGTGGCGCACGAGCTCGGGGGCCTGCGAGAGCATGAGCGCGGTCTCGGCGGCGTTGGCGTGCCAGTCGGGGGCGTCGGCAAAGAACTCGCGGCGCACGCGCGGGCTCACCTCGGCGGAATTGAGCAACGCGACCATGAAGCCGTCGTGCCGGCTGCGCAGGATCTCCAGCGCGCAGCGCAGTGGGGCAAAATTGGTCACGTGGGTGTTTAGCAGAAACAGCCGGCGGAAACCTGCGGCGAAGAGCCAGTCGCCGATGTCGGTGATGAGCGCGATGAGCGTCTGCGGTTGGAGCGCGAGCGTGCCGGGCCAGCGGTGGGAGTGGCCGAGCGAGCAGCCGTATTCGAGCGTCGGGAGCACGGGCACGCCGGTGGCGGCGGAGACGGCCTCGCCGACGAGCGTGGCGAGACAGGCGTCCATGCCGGTGCCGAGGTGCGGGCCGTGCTGCTCGGTGGCGCCGCAGGGCAGGATGACCGCGTCCATGCCCTGCCCCGGCAGCGCGGCGATCTCCGGCCAGGCCAAGCGGGACCACACGACCGGACCGGCGGTGCGGGCGCGCGGGCGACGGCGGGATCTCGCAGAGCTGGAGGTGGCGCGAGGCATGGTTATTCGACGTCGTCGCCGATTTGCGTGAGGCGGACGATCGGGAGTTTCTCCATCTCTCCGGCGGCGTGATCGCGTCTCGGATGGATGAGCTCGTCGAGGCGGCGGCGCATCGCGAGGAACTCGGGCGAGTTGACCTGCGCGAGGCTGCGGGGGCGTGGGACGGGGACCTCGATGAGCTCGGCCACCTCACCGGGGTTGGCCTTCAGGACGAGGATGCGGTCGGCGAGCAGGATGGCCTCGTCGAGGTCGTGGGTGATGAAGAGGATGGTGACGTCGACGTTGCGCCAGATCTCGAGGAGGTGGGTCTGCATCTGGGCGCGAGTCTGCGCGTCGAGCGCGCCGAACGGCTCGTCCATCAGGAGTATTCGCGGATTGGCGGCGAGGGCGCGGGCGATGGCGGTGCGTTGTTTCATGCCGCCGGAGAGCTGCGCCGGGTAGGCCGTCTCGAAACGCGAGAGGCCGACGAGGTCGATCCACTGGCGCGCCTCGCTCTCGGCGCGGCTTCGATCCAGGCCCTGCATCTCGAGGCCGAACATGACATTGCGGGTAACGTTGAGCCACGGGAAGAGCGTGTAGCCTTGGAACACCATGCCGCGGTCGGGGCCGGGGCCGCTCACCTCGCGGCCGTCGAGCAGCATGCGGCCGGAGGTCGGGTAATCGAGGCCGGCGACCATGCGGATGAGCGTGGACTTGCCGCAGCCGGAGGGCCCGATCACGCAGAGGAACTCGCGACGGTGCACCGCGAAGGAGACATCGCGCAGCGCGGTGACGGGGCCGTTCTCGCCCATGAACTCCTTGCCGAGATGCTCGACGGAGAGCACGACGGGGCGCTCGCGGAGCTTGCGGAAGCGCTCGGCGACGGCCGGGGACTGCGCGCGGTAGTCGGGCAGTGCGGATGACTCGACGGCGTTGCTCATGCGGCGGTCTCCTTCTTCTCGGGCTCGTCGGGGAAGAGCACGGTGTAGCGGTCGGCGAAGAGGCGGACGAAGAACGTGCGCGTGCGACTCGGGCGCGGGTTGCGCCAGGGGAAGAGGCGAGCGCCAACGAACGCCAGCATCTGATCGGTCGCGAGACCGATGACACCGATGATGACGATGGCGGCGTAGACGTTGTCGAAGTTACGGTACTTCGCCTGCTGGTTGATGAAGAAGGTGATGCCCGAACTCACGCCCACGACCTCGGCGACGATGAGGTAGGTCCAGGCCCAGCCGAGGAGGATGCGCAGGTCGTTGTAGAGATCGGGCAGGCTCGCGGGCACGAGCACGCGCAGGAGGAGGTGGCGGCGTTTGGCGCCAAGCGTCTGCGCGGCCTCGATCAGACCGAGCTCGGCTTTGCGCACGGTGTTCGAGACGACGAGCACCTGTTGGAAGAACGTGCCGATGACGATGATCGCGATCTTCGGTTCGAGGTGGATGCCGAACACGGCGACCATGAGCGCGCCGAATGCCGGCGCCGGCATGTAGCGGACGAAGTCGACGAACGGCTCGGTGGTGCGCGCGACCGAGGTGTATGCGCCGCAGAGGATTCCGAGCGGCACACCGAACGCCGAGGAGATCAGGAAGCCCCAGAAGATCGTCTGGATGCTCATCCCCAGGCTTTCATGCAGCCAGAGATCGCCGCGCAGCACCGGTGCGGTGGTGAACGCGGTGTAGAGCGCGCGGGCCACGGCGTGGGGCGCGGGCAGGTAGATCGGGTTGGCGCGCACTCCGGTGGGCACCGCCCCACCCTCAGCGACGACGCGGGCGACCTGCGTCTCGAAATCCGCCCGCGGAATGAGCTGGTCGGTGCGGAACCACGAGACCGCGCCCGGCTCGACGACCTTCACCATCGGGTGCCAAACGAACGGCACGTAACTGACGATGCACCACACCGCCACCGGCAGGAGGAACGCGAGCACGCCAAGCAACGTCCGGCGACGTGGCGGCAGCTCTTGGCGGACAGCGAACCAGTGGTGGCGTGGCATGGGAGGGCGGAGGGAAGAGGGACGGAGGGAAGGAGTAGTTGGCAGTTGGTAGTTTGGCACAGAGGGCGGATCTCGAGGTTGCGACAAGGAGGCGCGCGGTGGCTGCGATGGGCGCAGCCGGCCCCGGGGTGGCGCGGAGCGAGGTCCGGCCACCAACTTCCGATTCCCAACTTCCAACTACTCCGTTGCCGCGGTCGTCCGCGGCAACGGCTCACTTCTTGAGCGCCTCGACGGTGACCTTGGCGTCGATGTACGTGGTGACGTCCTGCGACTCTTTGTAGACGCCGTTGGCGACATTGAAATCGTTGGCGATCTTCGAGGAGCCGAGGAGCGAGTCGAAGCCGTCGGTGTGGGCGGCGAGGATCTTGGCGCCTTCCATCAGCGAGAGGAAGCGGGTGCCGGGCATGAAGGCGGCATACTCCCTCGGATCGACGCCGGCGCGGGCGGCCATGATGGCGATGCCGTCCTTCTGTGTCGCCGGATCGCGGAGATAGGCGACGACCTTGTCCCAGACGCGGACGAACTTCACCCAGTCGGCGCGGCGCGTGGCGAGGCTCTGCGGGGAAACGACCACGGCGTCGTAGATGAGGCCGGGTTCGTTGGCGGAGGAATAGATGGCCTTGGAGCCGGGCACGGCCTTGAGCGCGGCACCGGAGTTGGGTTGCCAGGCGCCGATCGCGTCGACCTGGCCGGAGGCGAGGACCTGCGGGGTCTGGTTGGTCGGCGTGGGGATGAGTTCGACATCCTTCTCGGTGAGGCCGGCCTTCTTGAGGCCGTTGAGGAGGAGCAGGTGTTCGACGAAGCCGATCTCGATGCCGATCTTCCGGCCCTTGAGCTCGGCGATGGAGCGGAGGCCGGGCTTGGCGACGATCATGTCGTTGCCGTTGGAGTAGTCGGTCATGAGGATCATGACGTTCTTCGCGCCGCCCGCACCGGTGACGAGCGCATCGCCGTTGGTGACGGTGACGGCGTCGCACTGGCCGGCAGTGAACGCCTCCATCGACGGACCGTACTCGAACCAAAGCAACTCGACCTCGACGCCGGCCTCCTTGAACCAGCCTTTCTGCGCGGCGATTTCGAGGGCGGTCCAGCCGGGCCAATCGGAGAACGCGATCTTCAGCGGCGCCGCGGCGAGCGGAGCGGCCAGGGTGAGAAGCAGACCGGAAGCCGCGGCGAGACGGCGGAGGGAGGCAGCAAGCGAGATCATGGTGTGGAGGAGAGTGCTACTTTTTATCCAGAAGGTGTTACTCATCTCCACTAGCAGGCGATGTGCCACCGCCGCGCCGTGGCGCGGCACTGAGCGCGCCCCTCCGCGGGCGCTTAGCGCTCGGTGGGTTCCACCACCACGCAACGGGCGAGCGCCGTGTGCGGGAACTCGTAGCCGTTGACCCGCAGCCGCAGTGGTCGGTGGCGGTTGAACGGCAGCTCGGGCGCCGCCGCGACCTCCAGTCGACCGAGCAACTCGCGGAAGTTTTCGCTGCTCCGGAAACTCACGCGCACTCGCTCTCCCACCGGCAGCCCCCACTCGCGTCCGATGTCGCGTAACAAAGAATCGATGCCGCGCGGCAGCCCCAGCACCCGCTCGGCGTCGTCGCAGAACAGGAACTCCTCTTGATCGCCGTGGTTCATGGGTACGCGCGGTGATCGATGCTACAGCTTGCGCAAGTCGGTTTGCAGACCGGGCAGCGCGGAAGCAAGCGCTGCTCGTAACACGGCGAAGGTGTCGCGCAGAGCGAGCCCACCGCTGGCGACCACGCGCACGATCCACAGGCCGGGGGCGAGCGCCGTCACGCCGCAGAGGCAACTGTCGCGGTGCAACCCGCGGAGCCGATCCCACACCGGCGCATCGGCGGCGAGTGCGGGCGCGGCGATCACCGCGGTGCCAAACCACGCCTCGCTCATGCCGTGGAACGCCGCGAGCCGCGCCAGTTCTGCGCCGCTGGCGTCGAGTTGTTCGCGCAGAACCAGCCGGCCGTCGGAAAACACCTCGAGCCCGACGCGCAGGCGGCGCCACGCCCAGCATTCGCCGCGCCCCACCCTGCCCGGGGCAAGCTGGTCGGTGAAGAACGCGGACGCACCGGCGGCAAGCTCGAGCCGGGTGTGTTGCGCGTAGTCGGTTTCCCGGTGCGGGTAAAGTGCCTCGGGCGCGTACTCGAGCCACGCACCGGCGCCGACGGCGAACCGCTGCCGGCAACGCGCCGCGCCGCTTTGCATCATGAAGGCGCGCGCGGCGGCGGGCGTCGTCACGGCGAGCGAGGCGCCGGGTTCGGCCGCGAGGTCGAGGTCGAGCTCGTCCCCGGCGAGGATGCCGGCGGTGGAGTTGACGAGCTGCACGTGGAGTGCACGGCCGTCCCAATACGGCTTGCTGAGGTGGAACGGCGCGCGGAACGACTGGCGCGCGAGATAGGTCTCGCCGTTCGGCCGCGCGGCCGCGGTGAGGCGCAGATGGCCGCGCAGCGCGGGGGCTGAGGCCTTGCCGGTGTTCGCGGCGGTGGGGCGGGCTTTATGCCCGCCATCCGAGTCCGCGGCTGGCGCCGCCGGCATGTCGGCCGTAAAGCCCGACCCACCATCGGACGCAGGCGTGTTCGCGCTCGCGCCTGTGACTGCGGTTGTTGCCTGAGCCTTCAAGTTCTTCGTTCTCTTCGTCTCCTTCTGTCGTCTCCGGTTTCCGAATTTTCCGCGCTCACGCGGCCTTCGGTTTCGTCGCGAAGAGCACTTCGCGCTCGAGCCAGGCAATCACGCCCTCGAGGCCCTGCTCGCTCTTGAGGTCGCAGAAGAGGAACGGGCGCACGCCGCGTTGTGCCTTCGAATCGCGCTCCATCACGGCGAGGTCGGCGCCGACGTGCGGGGCGAGGGAGATCTTGTTGATGAGGAGCAGATCGCTGAACCGGATCGCGGGGCCGCCCTTGCGCGGGATCTTGTCCCCCTCGGCGACGTCGATCACGTAGATGAACGAGTCGACCAGCTCGGGCGAGAACGTGGCCGAGAGGTTGTCGCCGCCGCTCTCGACGAGCACCAACTGCAGGTCGGGGAACGCCGCCTCGAGCCCGCGCACGGCCTGTTCGTTCATGGTGGTGTCGTCGCGGATCGCGGTGTGCGGGCAGCCGCCCGTCTCCACGCCGACGATGCGCTCGGGCGCGAGCGCGCTGTGGCGCTTGAGGAACTGCGCGTCCTCGAGGGTGTAGATGTCGTTCGTGACGACGGCCATCGAGTAGCGCTCGCGCATCTTCTGGCAGAGCCGCAGGCAGAGCATGGTTTTGCCGGAGCCCACGGGGCCGCCGACGCCGATTCGAGGAGGACGGGACATTGGTGATTTCGGAGTGGAGATTGCGGATTGCGGAATGAAGAGGCGGAGACGGATTCGGAGCGACAGAAGGGAACGAAGAGAACGAAGGGAAGAGAGGGCTGGGTGGTGTTGCGCCTCGGGGCCGAGGTGCGTGGCGCGCTTCGGAGGCGGAGGTCTTCGTTTCCTTCGTTACCTTCCGTGGTCCGTTTCTGCGCGGTTCAGGAGATGAAGAGCCGGAAGTCGGCGGTCTCGTGGCGGGCGGAGGCGATGTCCCACCACGGGTTGAACGTGCCGACCTCCTCCAGCGCGCGGCCGGGCGCGGCGGCGATCTCGGCTTCGCCGGCGGCGAGCGCTTCGGCGAGGAGCGTGTGGCTGGCGTTCTGGCCGAGGCGCAAAAGCTTCACCGCGGCGGCGACGAGTGCGGAGAGAGCGCCGTAGAGCACGGCGGCGAGCACGGCCTCGCGCGGCGCACCGAGCGCACGGCCCTCGATCGCGGCAGCCACGCAGGACGGCCGCGGCCAACCGCCGGCGGCGGCGCGGCGGTTGAACTCCTCCGCGAGTCCGCCGGCGCCGTGTACCGTCACCGCGAAATCCAGACGCTGCGCGCCGATGGCGGCCGAAGCGGCGCGGAGTTCGCGCGTGCCGCGAAGCGCGGCGCCGAGTTCGCAGAGCGCGCGGAGCGTTTCCCAGTCGGGCGCCGCGCCGGCGGCGTCCCAGGCGCGGGCGGCGAGGGGGAGTTCTGTGAGGCCGAGCTGCGGCACGACCTGCCCGAGAAGAGACTCCCGCAGCGTGGCGCGGTCGCGCACCGCTCCGGCCTGCACGAGTCCCTCGAGCCCGAACGAATGAGCGTAGGTTCCCGTTGGATAGAACGAGTCGGTCGTCTGGAGCAGCCGCGCGATCCACGCGGCGGAGACGTTGGCGGCGGGTTCGCTCATGCGGAGAGATCGGATTCGCCACAGAGGTCACAGAGGACGGAGGAGCGCACGGAGCCGTTCTGGAACTGCAGGAGAGCGTAAGTGCACCGTTTGCCGGCACGCTGCGGACTCGACGGACGCCGAGAACGGCACTGCTGAACGGGCGTCGCAAGCGACGCCCCTACGAAAGCAGATGAATAGTTACGGCTCATGCGCGCGCGGCCGCCGGCTTGAAGATGAACGGATGCGCCTCCGGGCCGGCGGCGTGGCTGTGCGGCGCGGCGCCCGCGGCGAGTCGGTGCGGGCGAAACACCGCCTCTGTGGCGCGGTAGGCGATACCCAGACGTTCGAGCGACTGGCGCAGCGCGATGTCGTCGGGCGCGAGCAGGCGCGCGGGTTGCGCCTCGATCGGGAAATGCAGGTTGCCCACCGCCCAGCCGGTGACCGCCGCGGCGTCGGGCGACGGCGGCAGCGGAATCTCGAGGACCGGCTCGGGCGATTGGCGGATCACGTAGCGCGCGGCCGCGTCGGCAAACACCACATCGCCGTGCGCGAGCGGACCGGCGAGCTCGAAGCCGAACTCGCTGCCGTCGGTGGCGGTGGCGCGCCAGAGGCGCTTGGCGAGCTGTCGGCGCTCGACCGCGATCGGGACCTCAGGCAGAGCGGGATCGGCGGCGATGGCGGCATGGACGAGAATCATGGGAGTGGCGAAGCGAACTGCAGGCGGGTGAAGTTTTTGGGCAGACTGCCGCGACAAACGACGTTTCGCCCTCATGGAATCAGCACAGTTCGGGCCAACGCGCCGATCCGGCGGACTCTTTTCCTTCCCGGATTCCCGCTCCGGCGCGGCTCGGACCGGGCGCCGCGCCCGAAGCCGAGCTCAGCCAGCGGGTTCGTCGAGGACACGGCGCACCGCGAGCGCCAGGTCTCCGGCCTTGTAGGGTTTGGGCAGGAAATTCGGGGCGCGCCCCTCCCCGATCTCGAACTGCTCCGCCTCGCGGGTGTAGCCGCTGCAGAACAGCACCTTCAATTCCGGCTTCAACAACTGGAGACGCGCCGCCAGTTCGTGGCCCGACATGCCGCCGGGCATGACGATGTCCGTGAAGAGCAGGTCGACTCCGCCGCCGACCTCGGTCCAGAGCCGCAGCGCCGCCGGCGCATTGTCGGCCTCGCGCACGGTGTAGCCGAGCCGCCGCAGCGCCATGCGGGCCACGGCCCGCACCGCGACCTCGTCCTCGACCACGAGGATCGTCTCGCATCCGCCCGGCAACAACTCGCCGCCGCCCTCCGCCGCGTTCTCCGCGGCGGGTTTGGGCCGCACCACGGCGGGGAGATACACGCGAAAGCGGGTCCCCACCCCGACCTCGCTCCCGACCTCGATCCAGCCCTCGTGCTGCTGCACCACGGCGTAGACGATCGCCAGGCCCAACCCGGTGCCCTTGCCCACCTCCTTGGTCGTGAAGAACGGCTCGAAGATGTGCGCCAGATTCTCGGGCGCGATCCCGACACCGGTATCCGACACCGACAGGCAGACGAACTCGCCCGCCCGCCCGCGAGAGTGGTCGCGGGCCTGCCGCTCGTCGAGCTTGGCGCCATCGAGCTCGATCAGCAGCCGCCCGCCGCGGGGCATCGCGTCGCGCGCGTTGACGGCGAGGTTCATGAGCACCTGCTCGATCATGCCCGGATCGGCGAAGATGGCGGGCAGTTCCGGCGCGAAACGGCTCTCGAGCACGATGTCCTCGCCGAGCACCCGTCGCAGCAGTTTGGTCATGCCGCCGACCAGGTCGCCCGGGTCGAGGTTCTTCGCGGCCTTCACGTTGCGCCGGCTGAAGGTGAGCAACTGCCGGGTGAGATTCGTGGCCCGCTCCGCCGCGTGGGCGATCTCCTCGACGCCCGCCGCGACCTCCTGGGTCATCGCGCCGCGCATCTTCAGCATCGAGATCTGCATCTGGATGATCGTGAGCAGATTGTTGAAATCGTGCGCCACGCCGCCGGCCAGTTGGCCCACCGCCTCCATCTTCTGCGACTGCCGGATCTGCTCCTCGAGCTGGAGCCGCTCCGTGATGTCGCCCACGTAGCAATGGACGATGCGGTGCGGGACGATCGGATAAAACGACCACGAGAGCGTGCGCTGCCGATGCTTCGTCTCGTGTCGCAGGCGCGGCTTCTGGGTGGTGAGGCACTCGCGCACGATCGCCTGCTCGTCGTTGGGCAGCATCTGCTCGACCGACTCGACGCCGATGGACTGCGCGAGCGAGACGGCGGCACGGTTGAAATACGTGAGCCGCCCCTGGTCGTCGAACTCGAGCACGGGGTTGGGGTTGAGCTCGGGAAAGGCCGCCAACTTGCGAATCTCGTTCGCCGCCCGATCGCGCTCGCTGATGTCGACGACCATGCCCAGCAGGTAGTCCACCTCGTCGATCTCGATCCGCTCGAAGAACCCCGTCGAGAGTCGCGGGGCGCCCGCCTTCGTCTTGAACGAAACCTCCACGTAGCGCAGCGAGTTGGTGCTGCGCAGGCGGGCCAGGACTTCCACGCCCTGCTGCCGGTCCACCAGGAGGTCGAGTTGCTTCACCTCGCGCCCGAGCACCTCCTCGGCCGCATAGCCCGAGAACTCGGTGAATGCCGGGTTCACATCGATGATGGCCAGGTCGCTCCAGCGCAGGAGGAAGGTCGAGATCGGATTGCTGCGAAACAGCCGGCTGAAGAGATCCTCCTGCGAAGGAGCCCGGCCGCCCGTATCCACCTCCAGAACTTCCGGGTGCGCCGGCACAGCGGCGAGCGCGGACCGCAACGCCGCGCGTTCGGCCAGGGTGCCGCCCGTCAGGAGGACGCGCAAAGGCTGTGGGAGAGTCTCGTCCATTGCTGCGCCCATTCACGGCGGCCCGAGGGCCCTCGTCAATGGAAAACCATCGCGGCGATGGCTCCTACCACACGCCCGCCGGGCGCCCGATCCGCCCGCCGCCCCGCCGGAGCGACGGCGATCGCGAGAAGGTGCATCCCGGCGAGCGACCGGGCCGACTCAGATGTGGATCGCCTGCCCGTGCGTGGCCGCGGCGGCCTCGGCGAGCGCCTCGCTGAGCGTCGGATGGGCGTGGATCGTGTGGTGGATCTCGTCGATCGTCGCCTCCACGTTCATCGCCAGGCCGAACTCGGTGATGAGCTCCGTCGCCTCGCCGCCGATCACGTGCGCGCCGAGGACCTCGCCGGTCTTCGCATCGCTGATGATCTTCACGAAGCCCTCGGAGTCGCCCGCGGCCACGGCGCGGCCGGAGGCGGTGAACGGGAACTTGCCGACCTTGTATTCGAGTTTCTTCTCCTTCGCGGCCTTCTCGGTCAGGCCGATGCTCGCGACCTGCGGGTGGCAGTAGGTGCAGCCCGGGAAGAGCTTCACGCGCTCGGGTTTGCCCGCGCCGAAGATGCCGTTGACGGCGCTGATCGCCTCGAACGTCGCCACGTGCGCCAGCCACGGCGGCCCGATGATGTCGCCCGCGGCGTAGAGGCCCGGGACGGAGGTCTGATAATCGTCGCCGACTTTCAGGTACCCGCGGTCCATCTCCGGCTTCACGCGCGGTCCGAGCAGCCCCTCGGTGTAGGCGCCCACGCCGACGGCCTGCAGCAGCGTGTCGGCCTCGAGTTCCTCGGTCTTGTCGCCCTTCACGAGCTTGAGCTTCACCGAACTGTCGGTGACGCGGATGTCCTCGCACTTGGTGCCGGTGTGGATCGCGATGCCCTGCTTGGTCAGGCTGCGCTCGAGCAACTTCGCGACCTCCTCGTCCTCGACGGGCAGGACCTGCGGGAGCATCTCGACGAGCGTCACCTTCGTGCCGAAGGCGTTGTAGAAATAGCTGAACTCGACGCCGATCGCGCCGGCGCCGACCACCACGACCGACTTCGGCTGGTCGGTGCGGGCGAGCGCCTCGCGCGAGGTCATCACGCGCCGGCCGTCGACCTCGAGGCCGGGGATGCGCTTCGGTTTCGCGCCGGTGCAGACGAGGATCTTCGCGGCCTTGAGAATCGTGCCTTTCCGGGCCCCTTCCGTGATCTCGACCATGCCGGGCGCGGGCACGGAGGCCTTGCCGACGATGTAGTCGACCTTGTTCTTCTTGAAGAGAAACTCGATGCCCTTGGCCATCTGGTCGGACACGCCGCGGGAGCGCTGCACGATCTTGGCGAAATCGAAGCCGGCGCCCTGCACGGAGAGGCCGAACGCGTCGGCCTTCTGGAAGGTCTTGTAGAGCTCGGCGCTCTTGAGCAGGGCCTTGGTCGGGATGCAGCCCCAGTTGAGGCAGGTGCCGCCCGCGCGCTCCATCTCGATGCACGCGACGCGCTTGCCGAGTTGCCCGGCGCGGATGGCTCCGGCGTAGCCCGCAGGCCCGCCTCCGATGACGATGAGATCGTAAGAGGTGTTTTCGGACATGGTGGTGATGCTCCGTTGCGGAGACGCCAAAGCTTCCCCGTTGCCCGCCCCGGTCAACCGGGAAACCCCCGGCCCCGGCAGCTATTACGGAGCCGCATTGCCGTGCGCCGGCGTCGCCAACGCAACTATTGAGCCTCGCACAATAGACTGACCAAGGTAGACGAACTGCCGGGCCATCCGTTCGCTCGGCGGGCCCAGCGGTCCCGCCCTACCATCGGACGTCGGTCCAATACGCGAGACTCAATATTAATCCGGCAATGAGACAGCGCCTCAGGCGGCGTAGGATGTGGTTGGTGACT
>ENA-UPSM01001273-UPSM01001273.1-activated-sludge-metagenome-genome-assembly--contig:-NODE-1273-length-34096-cov-11.108546_pt1 | contig 34096 bp, 27 predicted proteins | sample MGYA00238181_ERZ773283 | MGnify/ENA primary metagenome ERZ773283 (study PRJEB29023, sample SAMN05720199) | activated sludge metagenome | isolation source: Anaerobic digester | place: Japan...
TACAGTCAGTTCGGAATAGATGTACTTATTTTTGTTTTGTTCTCTTTGGGAAATGGTATCATTCTGGACGTAGCTGAATTTTAGATTATTTTTCTCTGCAATGAAAATTGAACCAGCATCGGCTCCAGTACTTTTACGTGCTTCACGAAGAATGTTGTCAAGAAGCGAATCTAGGTCTTTGTTGTGATTCAGTTCTTCGGCAATTTTTAAAAGATCACTGAGATCTACGCAAAATTCATTTTCCTTCATAAAAACTCCGCTTGTCTTAAAGAATCCAGTCTTAATTATATTATCGCATTTTTTTCAATAAGACAAGCAGTTTTATAATTCCCGAATGTAAAAAAAAGAGATTAAATTCTTAATCATGATGATCTCAAAGATGTTTGTCAGTGGTTGCTGATACAAAAAGATGCGCATGGAGTTTATGGAAAGTCGGGATTTAAAGATTTAGGAAAGCTAGATGACTGGATGGAAATCAGAAATGAAAGACCTAATCGTTGATGCCGGATATTTTTCGCGTTAGATGTTAATTGATGGTTTGAAAGCTAAGATATAATTTTAAAAAGATTTTATATTGACTTGCAGTGTGATTTCATTAAGGTGAAGTCGTTAGTGTAGCATTAGCTTTACTCTGATGTATCGATTTAAAGAAATGAATAATATTTTTCCTGTTCCATTATTTGACCGTGTCAGCATTGTTGAAAATCGGGAATATCATAAATTCTTTGACGAATCAGTTAATGTTTATAACGAACATTATAATAAAATATTTCCTTTTAATCTTGAGTACGATTATAGCTCCTGTTCCGGAAAATTGGAAATTCCTAATTGCGGAGGACATGTCGATAGTGTTCCATCAAGTTTTGAACAGCTTAATTGGACTGTATCGGCTTTAATAAATACTTCCGTTAAGCAAACATGGGCTACTATCTGGGATATTCATTCCATCGAATTATATTCCAGGATTATCAATAAACTGACAGAAAATAATTCGGATATTAAATCATTGTATTACCAATGTAATATGTTTAGCTTGAAAACGGTAATTTCTCACTCGCGGGATATTGAACAGCCTGTACTCTCTTTAATCTGTAATGATAATAGCAAAATCAGTAAGATTGATGTTGATGATGAAATGAATATAAATTTGCAGTCATTATTATTTATAAATACCGATGATCAATATTATGATTCATTGTCTCGAATAATGAAAACTGATAATATGTCAAAAAGCATTACTTTCCGTGTTTATTTCCTGCGTTGACTCCTTTATGATTTATCAATAAGAATGAATCTGACTGATCCATGAATTCGTAATATTATGTGATAATATACTTTATGTTATATGTTCCGCTGTTAATTGGCGATTCCAATAAATGTTGACTTTTTGATTTGTTGAAGATAGAATGAATAATTGTGCATTTATATGTGAGTTAGATGCCTATATGCTGAGGATGTAAAATTTAAATGAATTATTGAGATTATAATTTATGTTAAAGAGGTGAGTATCTCTGTCAGAGTTTATGTTGTTATGGGCTTCTCGAATAGGTGAATTTTAATATAATGTTTTCCGGGAGCCTTGAATGAAAACTGAAGATAAAATGTCGCTTCTGCTGGTCGAAGATGAAGTGATTATCGCCATGTCGGAAAAAATGGAATTGGAACAATACGGATATTCGGTTCATTGTGTAACTTCCGGTGAAAAAGCCGTTGAGGCAGTTCTTGAAAATATTATTAAAATCGATTTAATTCTTATCGATATTGATCTTGGATCCGGTATCGACGGCACTCAGACTGCTGAAAAAATATTAACTATCAAAGACATTCCGGTTGTTTTTCTATCTTCACATACGGAACCAGAGATTGTTGAAAAAACTGAAAGGCTCACTTCTTACGGATATGTTGTAAAAAACAGCGGAATAGTAGTGCTTGATGCTTCTATTAAAATGGCTATTAAGCTTTTTCTGGAAAAAAAAGAACGGCGTCAAATAGAGTCGGAACTGATTAAATCGAGAGACTGTGCTGAGGCGAGTGAACGCAAATACCGGATAATGTCTGATAACATAATTGACAGTGTGTGGGTAACGAATGAGGAATTTCAATTTACGTATTTATCTCCTTCAACTGAGTTTCTTTACGGTTATACAATTGAAGAATGGAAAACACTCGACTGGAATGCTTTTGTTTATCCGGATGATGCAAAAATTGTTTTTGATGCATTTGATAATTTAAAGACTAATAAAATCAATAAATCAAATCCGGTAACTGTCCGCGTATACCGCAAAGATGGTTCTTTGATGTGGGTTGAGTTTCTGGCAAAAGCTCTTTTCGATGAAAACGGGAATTTCATCGGATTAACAGGAGTTACCAGAGACGTAACTGAAAGAATTAAAGCCGAACAAAAATATGAGATTTTGTTCAATGAAATGCTGGACGGCTTTGCACTGCATGAAGTTATTTTTGATTCCTCAGGGATTCCGGCGGATTACAGATTTCTGAATATTAATCCGGCTTTTGAAAGAATGACCGGCCTTAAGGCAAATGAAATAGTCGGACGAACAGTGCTTGATATTATGCCTGATACCGAGCGTTACTGGATAGAGACTTACGGTAAAGTTGCTGTCACAGGCGAACCTGTGTTTTTTGAAAATTATTCGGCAGCTATCGGAAAGTATTTTAAAGTGACGGCATTCCGCCCTGCTGTTGGTCAGTTTGTCTGTATTTTCAGCGATATAACCGATCGCAAAAAGGCCGAAGATGAAGCCGCAAAACAGCTTGCAGAAAAAGAAATTCTGCTTCGGGAAGTTCATCACCGTGTAAAGAACAACATAGCAAATGTCGAAGCGTTCTTGTCATTGCAGGCGGGCTCAACTTCTGATTCGGAAGTTAAAAAAGCGCTTTTTGATGCTGTCGGCCGGGTTCAAAGCATCCGCGTTCTTTATGATAAATTATTGCTGACTAATGAATACACGGATACCGCGATTAAAAATTACATTGAAAGCCTTATCACGTCTCTTGTTGCTGTATACGATCTGAATAATAATATAATCGTTAAGACCGATATTTCTGATTTTGTAATAAGTTCTAAAAAAGGTCTGTCTGTCGGAATAATAATCAATGAGCTTCTTACTAATGTGTTTAAATATGCATTCATCGGTAGGGACAATGGAATCGTCTCTGTATCTGTTGATAAGATTCAAAACAAAGTGACGCTTGCAGTGAAAGATAACGGTGTCGGTATTGCTGAACGCCGCAATGAAAACAAATCCCCTGGTTTTGGTTTTACTATAGTTAAAATGATTGTTGAACAGTTGGGAGGTTCATATAATATTGTGAACGATAATGGAACCGAAAGTATCGTTCAGTTTGAAGTCTAAGCATTGTGGCAATGAAAGCTTTCGGAGGCAGTTGATTGTGATACAGATAAAAAGATTATTGCCTGTAATGCTGGTGTTTTTTTCTTTGTGTGCCGGCAGTTCGGACAAAAAACTTAAAATTGAAATTTTTGAACCGATTGATATAAACGGCGCAAAACAATGGATTCTTATCCGCGGAAATGATGAATCAAAGCCTGTTTTACTTTATCTTCACGGCGGTCCAGGGCATTCGTTGATTCCTTTTGCGCATAAGGCGACGGATAAACTTATTAATGATTTTATAGTTGTTTATTGGGATCAGAGAGGTGCGGGATTATCTTATGATAAAAACATTCCTCAAAAGACCATGAATATAGATCAGTTTATAGAAGATACTAAAAGCGTAACTGGATTTCTTAAGAGAAAGTTTAATAAAGAAAAAATATATCTGCTCGGTCATTCGTGGGGTACCGCTCTTGGAACTCTTGTCGTTCAAAAATATCCTGAAGATTATTATGCGTATATCGGAGTCGGGCAGGTTGTTAATTCAAGAGAACAGGAAAGAGCCGGCATTGACTGGCTAAAAACTAAGATTAAGAAGGAAGGTATTCCTGCAGAAATGAATATGATACCGTCAATGGAAAATCATAATTTTGCAAACCGTGAACTTGTCGGAAAATACGGCGGAGCAGTGCATAATATTACCGGAGAGGAAGTTGTCGTAATAATGAAAAACTCTCCATACGCTCCGGAAAAGTATACAAATGATCTTTATAGAGACGGTCTGTATTTTGCGATGAATCTTCATGTGCAATTACGAGAAATCAATTTCTTTAAATCTGTTCAGGAAATAAAAATTCCAGTATATTTATTTCTGGGCGTTTTTGATAACATCACTCCATCCGCGCCTGTTGTCCGTTATTTTAATGCGCTGAAATGTCCACAAAAAACAATAATCTGGTTTGACAAATCGGCTCACAGAATGGATATCGAAGAACCTGACAAATTTCAAGATGAGATTTCAAAAATCGCAGAAAAGCATTCTCGCTGATTAAGGAGCGTATTGTATGAATTACTTTTTCAAACTAATATGCCTATTCACTGCAGTTATGTTTTCAGCATGTTTGTCTCCTGACAAAGATATTGAAGTTGTAAGTAATTTTTCAAAAGAAAAATATCTCGGCAAATGGTACGAAATCGCGCGCATGGATTTTAAATATGAGAAGGATTTAAATAACACTACTGCTGAATATTCTGCAATGGACGGCAATAAAATAAAAGTTGTAAACCGAGGTTATAATTACAAGACCGGTAAATGGAAAGAAGCTGTCGGAAAAGCAAAATTTAAAACAACAGAAGACAAAGGAGAACTCCTTGTATCATTTTTCGGACCTTTTTACGGTGCATATAATATTGTCGCACTTGATCAGGATTATCAGTATTCGCTTGTTACGGGCGGAAGCGAAACAACTTTATGGATACTTTCCAGAACAAAGACCATGCCAGCTCAGGTTAAGGAGCAATATCTGGCTAAGGCAAAAGAACTTGGATTTGATGTAAGTAAATTCATTTGGGTTGAACATAATAAATAGAAATCCGAATCATTAAGGATTCGGATTATATTCCTGTGAATTAAATGTTTATTCCCAACGGCATAGGATTCCATTGACAGACATAAACTATATTTATTCCGAATTAGCTCTTATCTGATTCTTCTTTTTAAATATTTTAAGAAGTTTCATTTCCGAGTTTGATGCATCAAATTCAAAAATAAATCTGAAGAAATACTGATCTATCATTACTTCGTAAATTTTACCTTTTTTAATTCGGGTGAAAATTCTCTCTCCGCCTATTTGCTGTTGAAGATAAAGCTGACTGAGCTTACTGGCTCCCCGCATGTTTGCGAGATAATAATTTGAAAAATAGTGCATTTCGTAAAAAGGATTAATAAGAAGGAAAGTAAAAGCAGGTTTGTTTTTATATTTGAGGTAATCCTGATGTATGCTGAAATCTTTAAATCCGGTTTCTTCATATAAGTCATTTACAGGAAAAGAATTTTTATAGTTGTTCAGCAGAAAACACCTGTATTCATAAATATTATTGCTGTTTTGCCTGACGAATTCCGCACATTTTTTATTTAAACTGTTGTTTTCATCTTCCAGACAAGTCAGACTTGAAATGCCTGTATATTCCAGATTTTCAATTTCAGGATAAAGTCCGTATTTAAAATCAGCCAGCTTCTTTTCAAAATCCGTTGCATCAGAATGTTGCCATGCTGCAAAAAAATTTGCCGGACTTGCCGCAATCATAATTAAAATTACAAATATAATAAATATTTTAATTTTGACGAATGAAGGACTTTTGATTAATCCCATATTTCAATCACCCGATATGACAATCTATTAGTTCAATGAAACAAACGCGAATATTAAGAACAGACATCTGTTGAAAAAGGCAAGTACAAATCTAAGGCCTCATTTATATGTTCATGATCGTCAGCCGTTATTATTACGGAATTAATTATCCACCTTTGCCGGTGATGTGAAATTATGTTCCTGATTATTTTCGAATTAAGATCGGCGCTTCATTTGTAGAGTTCATTCCTTTGTTGTTGTCAATATCGAGATAAAGCTGCGGCAGTATATCGTAATCGCCGCACTTGGTACAGCTCTGAATCGCGAATATCATATAGAATGTTGTCCGGTAACTGCTTTTCTGTGCAAGTGATTTCAGGTATTCGAGTGTCTGATCAAGAGTTTTCCCTTTTACATCTTCGCGGATTCTATCCAGTTCGCCGCGTAATTTTGCAGTGCTCTCGGCTATAGCAGAATTCTTTTCAGCGGAAGAAAGACCATTTAGGTCGGAAATGCCGATCGGCGGCGTGTAGTAAAAGTTTTCTTTGAAGTTTTTATAATATTTTTTGCAAGCTTCGCAGTAAGTAGATCCTTTTGCCCCGTTTAGAATAATAACCGTGCCTGTGATGAATCCTATGTATTCAAGCGCGAGAAAAGCGTATCCGGCGTATCCTATGTTGTCTACTGTGTTTCTGTGCGATTTTCCGATGGTGACTGAAGAATTCCGTGCTGACTCAAGTGTATTTGAAATAAATGCTGAAACCGATGAGTCGCCTCCGGCATTAACATAGACTATGTAATGTGCGAACGTATAGAAGCCTAAAGCGATTAAGGCGACTGTAACTGCAAACGGTTTTCCGGTATAGATATTCAATAAGCGCGCACTTATTGCGTATCCGCTTCCTGAAGCGAGACCCGCGATGAGTGATCCAACCGGAAAAATCCATACATAGAAACCGAGCAGATTGAATTCAAATTTCCAACCCATCATGAAAATGAGAAACATGGATACTATAGATGTTATGATGCCGGACAGATAAATAAGCGGAAGTTTCTGATTAAGCATTTGTTGCTCCAGTAGGTTTTTATTATTTGTTCAATTTAACTATTCCTGCATATTGTCGGTAATTATCGTTTATCTCTACAATAAATATCGTTATATTTGTATGCGTACTCGGAATATGTAATTGTTTAAAAACTTCATTGACTCATAATGTTTTCATAGGACATTTTATTTGATAATTTAGCGGATGTATTATTTGTTCAATGGCTTAATTAAAAGTTTATGTGCGCTTGTCTTAAGGCTGTTTAATGTATATATTTCATTTTAGGCAGGGCTGGAGATGATTATAGTCAGAAGCATCAGAAAAAATATAGCCGTATTCTTCACATCATTGGCAGTCTTTTCTTTTACAAGCTGCGGCGGAGAAGGCGGATCTTCAGAAGGGCTTGATCTTTCACGGTTGATTCCGTCAAACTTTACCGGCGGCTCATCCCAGATAATAAGTCTGTCCTCTAACGGAACCAACTGGACATGGAATGATCCCCATGTGATAAAATCCGGATCGAAATACTGGATGTATGCCTCGGCTACTGATAACTTTACGACGCTGGTGAAAATTTACAGGCTTGTTTCTGATGACGGAATCAGCTGGACTATCAATCCTTCATCTCCGGTTCTTGATACGGGATCGGCCGGAACATGGGATGCCGGTGCCGTTGAAACGCCTGCAGTAGTTTACTTTAACGGCAAATACCATATGTTCTGGACTGGTTACAGGTATGCCCATAATGATCCGAATTTTGACATTTTACTTTTCAGAATAGGTCATGCGGTTTCTGCTGACGGGATTAATTTTACGCGTGACGGTTCATATATATTTGCTCCGAGCGGGACTGACGGTGATACTTCCAATGATTGGTATGCATACATTGTAGGAGAACCTGCTCCGGTTGTATTCAACAACAAGATATATCTTTATTTTACCGCTGTCGGTGCTGACACAGGAGCCGATCTTAACATGGGGCCGGGTGCATCGCTTCAGGTTATCGGTCTTATCACAAGCGGCGACGGATCGTCATGGAGTTCTCCGGTACGGGTGCTCAGACCTGATCAGAAAATATATGCCCGCAAACCTGATTTGGGAAATAACTATTGGGCCGGGTATTCGACGCCTTATGCGATTGTGCTTGAAGATGAAATGCATTTGTTCTTCGATGCCGCACGTCAGTATGATATTGCTCCTGCGCCGATTGCTGAAACTTGGCTTCAGGAGAAGCTGCATCACGCATATTCTTCCGACGGTGTTACAGGATGGACACAGGACAGTTCTCCGATTAAATCGAAATCTGATTTTTCCTGGACAACACGTGAGATACGTTCCCCCGCGGCGTTTCTTGACGGCACTGTTCTTAGACTTTATTTTGCAGGAGACTCGCTGTATTTCACAAATCAGTTCGGGATAGGCATGATGAACTGTGATCTTTCTGAGCAATGATGTTCTCATCGTTTCGTAATTAGAAACATTGCTTTATATTATACTCATTTTATTTTCAGAAGTTCATTCCAGTTTGTGGTATATGAGGGACTCTTGAAATTTCTGCGCATTGACCATTCTTTGTCGATGCCTTCGCAGGCAATAAACAATGAGCTCTTGCCGTATTTTTTATTGATGGAATCCATTACCATTGAAACTTTATTTTCCTTTTCGTCACGGGCGTAATCGCAGAATAGACCGCCCTGAAGGGAATCGTCCGGGACGAGCCCGCATAGAAATATTCCGCATTTTTTGTATGAGAACCCGCTTCTGAAAATTGATTCAATGAGAGAAAGGGATTCTTTGACAATCTGCTGTGTTGAAAAAACCGGTGTCATGAATTTGGCGGAGGCGGAGTTTCCGTATTGCGGAGAATCGTTGAAAGGATTTGTTGAAAGATATACTGAAATCGCGGAAGCCGCGCTTTTCTGGCGTCGCATTTTTTCTGCCGCGTTTGCGGCATAGGCGGACATTGCTTCCTTCATTTCTTTCAATGTCGTAACCGGCACGCCGAATGAGCGTGAAGAGCAGATGTTTTTTTTATCTGCTGCAACGGTTTCAAGAGGTATGCACGAAATTCCCCGCAGTTCGTGCACGATGCGCAGACCGATAATTGTCATTTCTTTCTTTATCCATTTGTCATCCATAAGAGAAAGATCAAGTGCATTCATTATTCCGTAAGAGATGAGCTTTCTTGAATACGCGTCTCCGACTCCCCATATATCCGAAACTGAAAAAGAAGATAAAACAGATTTAATTTTTTCATCATCAAGCATCACGAAGGCTCCGTTACTTGCCGGATTTTTCTTTGCTGTTCTGTTTGCCGTTTTCGCTAAAACTTTAGTCGTTGATATTCCGACTGATACCGGAATGCCGGTCCATTGCCGAACGGTTGCTCTGATTTTTTCGGCAAGCTCATAAGGAGATTCAATTTCCGGAAGATAAAGAAATGCTTCATCTATTGAATAGACTTCCATGTCGGGAGAAAACATAGAAAGAACGTTCATAACCCTTGAAGACATGTCTCCGTAAAGAGTATAATTGCTCGAAAGAAATTTTCCGTTATTGGTCAGTACTAAATCGCGGCATTTATGAAAAGGCGTGCCGAGTTCTATGCCGAGGCTTTTTGCTTCGGCGCTCCGCGCGATAGCACAGCCGTCATTGTTGGAAAGCACGACAACCGGAATTTTTTCGAGTCTGCGGTCGAAAACTCTTTCGCACGAAACATAGAAATTATTGCAGTCAACCAGAGCCGTAATCATAAAGCCCTGTGAATGACGAAAGAGACAACACCCCATACTTCAAAATTCATTTCGTCTGTGATGATAATTGACGGATAATCGGGATTTTCCGCCTGCAGAATGACTCTGCCTTTTGAACGGATGAGACGCTTGAGGGTCATCTCGCCGTCTATTACCGCGATTATGATGTTGTTGTGTTTAGGATTTATCGAGCGGTCAACGATAAGAAGATCGGAATCGTGAATGCCGGCGTTTATCATCGAATCGCCGGAGACGCGGACGCAGAAGGTCGCGGCCGGGCGCTTTATGAGGTATTCGTTGAAATCGAGACTCTTTTCGATGTAGTCGTCGGCGGGCGAGGGAAAGCCCGCCTTTACGCGGCTCGCGGCATAAGGAAGAGTCAGGTGAGCATCTTCGATGCGCAGAATTTCGGAAATATCGGCAGACATAAAACCTCACGGACATACTATACAAAAGTATAGTAATTTGTCAAGGTTTTTGACTCAGTCTTTTTTGATGATTTTCTTAATCAGTTCGGGCGAATTATTCTTCGGCGAGTTGACGTCTTTAGAAACTTCAAAAAGCTCCATTTCTTCCGGCGGATACGGCGACAGAAAAGGAAGCGTCAGCTGTTCATCCGAAACGGCATCGAGATAAATGCCGTGGTTTTCTTTTTTGATTATTACAGGCATCCGGTTGTGAATGTCTTTTATGAGATCATTTGCGCTTGTTGTGATGATCGCGCAGGTGCCGATTTTTCTTCCCTGCGAATCCGTGAAGAAATCGTATACGCCGGCAAGCGCGAAAGGTTTGCCGGACTTGAGCTTAATGTAAACGGGTACTTTTTCTTTTCCGCTGCCTTTCCATTCATAGAAACCGTCCGCTACGATGAGGCATCTTCGTTGCTTGTATGAAGTTCTGAAATAAGGTTTGTCATTGATTCCTTCCGCTCTCGCGTTAATCATTCCGGGACGCGTGTTGTCTTTCAGCCATGAAGGAATGTAGCCCCATTTCATTTTAACGAGCTTTTTCTTTCCGTCAAAAACGATGACGGAAATTTCAGATCCCGGAGCAATGTTGAAACTTCCCTGAGTATCTGAAAGGTTCTGGTCAATCTCGAATTCTTCCATGAGATCATTGACCGGTGTGTATTGAGCAAAACGTCCGCACATGATTAACGATTATTTTGGAAATATAAATATATCAAATACTTTTTATATTTATCGGTTTTCCAAGGTTCTGCGAAGTTTTTATCAATAGGATCGGACTCATCGTGAAGAACAATTCTTTCGCATTTTGGAAAATCATCGCAAACTTTTAAAGTCATATTCATAGTATTTGATTTCATTTCCATTGATGATTCAGTTATTGTTATTTTTACAGTATTGCCTTCACGAACATATTTTCCTTGAGCAGAACCGTTGTTTTCGCTGTCAACGTAATCCAAATAAATATTTGAATCATCAAGAAATTTCAAAGTTAAAAAATATTCACTTGCTGTATCGCCTGTGCATCCCATGCCGTAATTGAAAGTTGTACCCGCAAGCACATAATTATCTAAAAGTTCTTTCATTCTATTGGAGTTTTTTTCAGTTTCTTTGGGATCCTTTTGTTCGTATACTGGATTGGTTTTAGCCAATCCCGCGCTGAAAACATATGCTTTGTCATCATTATATTTAATCAGCATCCAAGTTCCGTCTTTTCCATGGAGATTATCTTTTAATTTCAGATTTGATAAAACGATAACATTATCCTTTAACTCGCCTATTATCTTAGAAGATGAATCTGGTTTGGAATATACATCAATTTTATTTCCGTCAATTGACAGGTATTTTTCCGGAGCCCAGCTTGGATCAATTTCCATCTTTTTTTTACAGGCCGTAAATATTGTAAAAAATAAAATAACAATAGATAAGTATTTCATAAATCTCGCTCCTTCAAATTCTTTTTTAGCCAGTTCAATTTATATCATTTGAAATCAATATTAAAAAGACAGAACAGTTATAAAAATGTTACAAAAAAATAATTTATGCTCGGGCAATCAATAACTCAATGTCAAGATTAAAAGAAAGGCTTCGCCTTATGTATTTGTTTTCTGCCCAAGAGTTGGACGTACTTCAAAGGGCATTTCATGCCCTTTACCCGGTTTGTCCGGCCACCGGACTTGTCGTCAAAGGCTTCTTGCGATGCCTTATGTTGCAACCTCCTGTTGCGTATTGAAGGCATCGCTTTGCAGGGATCGTTCCTGCTTCCTTTGTAATCCGGTTTCGCATGGTCTCATACGATAAGATCAAAAGGGACCGGGCTTCTTCCTCGGCGGCTTTAACATCCTGTTGCCGCCTCGCTCGTGCTCATCCTGAGCACACGGCCAGCCTTTCCCTGAGCGTCAGGATGACGCAAATCCAAAGCGGACACGATGTCCATTAGCGTTGGACAGTGAAATCCCTGCCCAGCTTTTTGTCGCGACAGAACTATCGCGCATTTCTTCGAAATGGCTGCGATAGTCTGCGCTTATTTGGTGTCCGACTTCGTCGGACGATTTTGGTGTTTTTGCTTTCATTCATTTTTTCCCCGGCAGGCAGTTTATTTTGGATTTGACTTTTGCAATAATTATTTATATGAAGATTGATATGAGTATTGCAATTAGGGCATTCGGTACAGGTGAATTTTCCTTGTCGGTTCCATATGATAGAAGCATCATTGCGGGCTTGAAGAGAGTTTCCGGATATAAGTGGAATGTTAATGAAAAGCTTTGGTCATTTCCTGACACTCAGAAAAATCTTGATGATGTTTTGGGTATTATTTTTAACAATACGGCTAAAGATCAATGCGTTAAAGATGATTCGGAAAGTATGAGTTTTGTAATATCGAGGGAAATCAGAATACGCTCTTACAGCAGACGGACTGGAAAAATGTATGTTAAGTATAATATTGATTTGCTGGAACACGCTGATAAAAGAACCTGTGAAATTGATCAAAACGACATAACCGGATTTCTTGATTATCTCGCTTCAGAGAAAAAATCTTCATCTTCTACCTTGAACTGCGCTGTGAATGCCCTGCGTTTCTATTACGGAAATATTTTAATGAAAAAATTCATTTATAATGTACCCCGGGCAAAAAAGAATAAAAGACTTCCTGTTGTACTTAGCAGAGAGGAGGTGAAGCGTCTGATTGAGTCTTATGAGAATGAAAAACACAGGCTTATGATTGCGTTAATATATTCATCCGGACTAAGAGTTTCTGAAGCTTCCGTTCTCAAACTATGTGATATTGATATGGATAGAAAACTTATTCACATCAGGGAAGCTAAAGGAAAAAAAGACCGTTATACTGTTTTGTCGGAAAATGTATCAAAAATGATGAAAACCTATATTAGAGACTATAAACCCGTAAAATATCTGTTTGAAGACAGGGAGGGAATTTCTCCGATAAGCATTAGAACGATACAGGCAGTTTTTTCACAGGGGTGTGTCAGGGCTGGAATAGTAAAAACAGCTACCGTTCATTCTTTGAGGCATAGCTTTGCTACACATTTGCTTGAGAATGGTACGGATATACGTTATATTCAGGAAATACTCGGACACGCATCGAGTAAAACTACGGAAATATATACTCATGTCGCAGAAAGGGATTTGAAGAAAATAATCAGTCCTTTTGACCATATTTGAATTGCGTTTATTACTTGAATTTGGAATGATATACGCAATGCACATATCATTCCAAATCGGGATGTTTTGCGCATTGCGTATATATGTAGTTATGCGAAACGCGATTTAATATAATTAGGAGGAATATATGGGTTTCTTAGACAGTCTTGCAAAAGCAGCAAAGGTTTTGGTTGATGATTTAAACACTCCAGAGTCGTTTAAAATTGGAGAGAAGTTTGAAAAATATTCTCGTGAATTTATTTTTCCTCAAAATAAATATAAGCTTTTAAAGCAAACTCATGATTATAGTCAAAATAATAAAGATTATGTCGATGAATCAAAAGAACCCGATTTTAAACTACAATGTCTCGATACAAAAAAAGAGTTTTATGTTGAATGCAAATTTCGCAGTTATCTATATGAAGGAAAGCTTCAATTTTGTAAGCAGTATCAGTTTGATCGATATAAAGAGTTCAGCAAGGGAAAAGAAGTTTTTGTATTAATCGGAGTAGGTGAAGATCCAGCGTATCCGGAAAATGTTTGTTTAATTCCTCTTAATGAAATTAAAAGTATAAATTTGACTGAATCTTTTCTTGATAAATATGCTATTCCTAATAATAAGGCTGTTTCAGCATCGAAACTTTGGACGCTTCAGTCTTCTAATAAAGTTGATAAAAATTATGTTTCTGCAAAAAAAGCAGAACATGGCTTTTGTATCCGTTGCAAAGAAAATTTAGATCTAAACATTGAGCATCCACTTTGCAAAAAGTGTTATGGTGAGTGGTCAAAGTATAAGAATATTGATTATAAAGAAAAATACTGCCATTCGTGTGGAAAGCCACATGAAACATCAATTTCAAAACCAGTATGTTATAATTGTTTTAAAGAAATTACGAGATAATCGCGCATCGCATAACAGCGCGTAAATGCTGCGCTCGCCAGTTGGCTCGCTTGGCCTCGCGCGCCTGGCCCATCTCGTCGCAGTTTGGGGATGGGTTTTGTGCTCCTCGCGGGCAGTCGGCGCGGCTCGGCACATTGGCTCGCAAGCTCGCCAACGTCATTTACGCGCAAACGTTAGTTGCCATGTGAATTGGTTGACAAAATGCAGTAAAGATTTAGTAATAAAATAAATATTATATGTGAGGATTACAAATGTCAAAAGTACTAATGTCTCTAATGGTTTTAGGCTGTTTTATCCTCGGAGCTTGTAATAAATCTCCAGAAGGGATTGCTGGATTAACAGCTCCAATTGCTTACGCATTTGTAAAAAATGCCGTAGCTCAAGAGAAAATCAATGGTTCCCTCAAAATTGATGTTAAGTATCAAAACCTAAAAATGGCTGATGGAGATTGGCCGTTCGGAGAAATCAATTTTATTGTCGAATCTAGTGAGTATCCTGGCAAGAAGATAACCGTTAACTATATATTGGACGGTACTTATAATGCTACAGCATTAATTGAAATACCAGGAAAAGGGAAAAAACAAGTTAAGGTAAATTTGGCTGAAAGCTGTATTGTTTTTGGACAGACACAAAATGTTGAAAACATCGTTAAGAGCCTTGCTGTTAAAATGTCTTCAAAAATCTCTCAAGATAAAAAAATTGCAGTTTTTGATGTTGTAGGTATTAATGATGAAAACACAGTTTTAGGTAAACGGCTCTCTGAATCTTTAATATCTCATTTGGCAGATAATAATATTAAAATTGTCGAACGAAAATTGCTTCGCCAGGCTTTTAAGGAAATCGAACTGCAAAATTCCGGACTTACATCTAATGAAGTTCGGTCAAAAATAGGACAATTCCTCGGCGCGGAAGCAATACTTGTAGGTACCTTGAAAAATGAAAAAGATGAGATTTTGGTTAATTTGCGCGTAGTCGATTTGAAGTCGGGCGTAATTATCTCTGCAACCCAAGGTATATTTCCCAAATATCTTATTAAATCTTCAGACCTAAATGTTATTCCGCAGTGATAAATTCACACGGCAACTAACGAGCGGCTACAAGCTGCGCGCGCTCCTCGCTGCGCTCCGGTGCGTGCTCGGCCTTCGGCACATTTTGCTCCGCGAGTACGCTGCGCAAAACGTCTTGTAGCCGCGAGGCGTTATGCGAAAGACTTTGCTCCCCCCTCTTTTGTGGGAAGAGCGCCGGCCGTCCGTGGCCGGCGCAAAGAATTTATTCTTTGTTGAGGTAAAACGTGAGTACAGACCTAACTTTTATAACAAATGAGGAAGGCAAACACCTTAAAGAAAGATTTGAAGTCTTAATAAAAGATTCAAAACTTTTTGACTGCCTTGTAGGCTACTTTTATACAAGTGGATTTTATGCAATATATAATTCATTAGAAAATACAGAAAAAATACGAATTCTTATTGGAATAAGCACTGACAAAAAAACATATGAATTATTATCCAGTTTTAATGAAGAAATTCAACAGACATTACCTTTTTCTCATGCCGAAACAAAACAAGTAATTGAAGGTTATATTGAAAAGGAATTAGAAGAATCCCAGGATAATAGTAATGTTGAACAGGGAGTAATAAAATTTATCGAATGGATTCGAAACAAAAAACTTGAAATACGGGCTTATCCATCACAGAATATTCATGCGAAACTATATATTGTAAGTTTTAAAGAAGGCGATAGAGATGTTGGAAGAGTAATAACTGGTTCAAGCAATTTAACACAGGCTGGTCTTGTTGATAATCTTGAATTTAATGTTGAATTAAAAAACAGTGCCGATTACCATTTCGCTAAGAATAAATTTGAAGACCTCTGGAGAGATTCAGTTGATGTTAGCGAAAAGTATATTCAGACAATTGAATCTAAAACCTGGCTCAACCAGAATATAACCCCCTACCAATTATATTTAAAACAGCTCTATGAATACTTCAAGGACGAATTAAGCCAATCCGATGAAGTATTTGCAAAGTATCTGCCACAGGATTTTAAAAAACTCGAATATCAAGAACAGGCAGTATTAAATGCAAAAAAAATACTCGAAGAATATGGCGGTGTATTTATCTCTGACGTTGTAGGTCTTGGAAAAACATATATTGCTACTTTACTATCAGGTCAAATTGATGGTAGAACGTTGATAATTGCCCCACCTGTACTGCTTGACAGAGATAACCCCGGTTCCTGGCCTAATGCCTTTTCTGATTTCAGGACACCCGCCGATTTTGAATCCATTGGCAAACTCGATGACATAATTAGTAAAGGTACTGATAAATACACCAACATTATAATTGATGAAGCCCACCGCTTCAGGACAGAGACAACGATTACTTATGAAAAATTAGCAGAGATTTGCCGGGGTAAACGGGTAATATTAGTAACGGCAACTCCCTATAACAACTCGCCCAAAGACATACTGGCTCAAATAAAACTATTTCAAAATGCTCGTAAAAGCACAATACCTAATCTTGCTGACCTCGAATCATTCTTTAATAGTCTTGATAAAAAACTTAAAAACCTTGATCGCCAACGTGATTATGCGGAGTATATTAAAACAATTAAAGAAAACGCCCGTGAAATTAGAGAAAAAGTCTTAAAGTACCTGATGGTCAGAAGAACTAGAACTGAGATAGTAAAATATTTTGGTAATGACTTAAAATCGCAAAATCTAAAATTTCCCGAAGTTGAAAATCCTGAACCATTATTTTATGAACTAAACGAACAGGAAGACGAAATATTCAATAAAACAATTGAATTAATATCTCAAAAATTTACTTACGCCCGCTATATGCCTATGCTCTATTCACTTGAAGGGCTTGACCAGTTAGAAGAACAGTCTCAGAAGAACATGGGAAAATTCATGAAAATACTGCTCATCAAACGACTTGAAAGCAGTTTTTTTGCTTTTAAGAATTCAGTTGATAGATTTTTATATTCTTATGAAATGTTTATCAAAGAATATGAGAAAGGAAATGTGTATGTTAGTAAAAAACATAGCAATAAAATATTTGAGTTTCTTGAAATAGATGATGACGCTGCTATACAAAAACTAATTGATGAAGGAAAAGCTGAAAAATATCCAAGCAATGCTTTTAGAGATGACTTCATAACAGACCTGCAAAATGACCTTTCAATATTACAGCAAATTAAGGTATTATGGCAAAAAATCAATCGAGACCCAAAACTCATTTCCTTTCAATCACACCTTTCTAAAAATCAAATACTGAAAGTGAATAAGTTAATCATTTTTACAGAATCAAAGGAAACAGCTGAATATCTTTCAACTAATATTAACAATACATATCCAAATACAGCAATATGCTTTTCTGGTGGTTCTGGAGAAGCTACTCGTGATAAAGTAATTGAAAATTTTGACGCAAAATCAAGACACCCTAAAAATGATTATAGAATTCTCATTTCAACTGAAGTATTATCTGAAGGTGTCAACCTTCATAGATCAAATGTTGTTATAAATTACGATATTCCCTGGAACCCAACACGGATGATGCAGCGGGTCGGTCGTATTAATCGTGTAGATACAACCTTTGACACAATTTATACATTTAATTTTTTCCCCACAAAGCAATCTAATGACCAGATAAAATTAAAAGAAGCTGCCGAAGCTAAAATCAATGCATTTTTAACACTCCTCGGTGGTGATGCCGCGCTCCTTACCGAAGGCGAGCCTGTGGGCTCTCATGAATTATTTAATCGTCTTGTTTCAAAAAAGACCGTTACCGGAGAAGATGAAAATGAGACAAGCGAACTTAAATACCTTCACATGATTAAAGATATAAGAGACAACCAACCCGATTTATTTGAAAGTATTAAACGTCTACCTAAAAAAGCCCGTTCTACGAAAATCGATCATAATAACAAAGACTTATTGATAACATACTTTCGTAAAGGCAAATTGCAGAAGTTTTTCGTATCTGGGCCTAATGACACGACCAAGGAACTTGATTTTTTAAGTGCGGCTGAACTAATTGAATGCATGGAATCAGAAAAACGTTACAAACTACCCTCTCATTTTTATACACTTCTCGATAATAACAAAGAAGCATTCATTACAGCCACAACGGAAGATATGGTTGAACCACATACTCGAAAAGGCAAGGACAGTGCTTTTCAAATTTTGAAAATATTAAAAGCAGTTTTCAAAACGACACGACAGCTCACTGACGACCAGGAACTTTACCTGAAAAAAGTATTTACTCGTCTTGAAGAAGGCGGTTTGCCGAAACAAACGTCAAAGGAAACACTCAAAGCACTCAATTCACTGGACAATGAACTTCAGAACCCGTTCAAAGTCCTTGTGATTTTGCAGACAAATATACCAAATCGTCTATTAGAAAGCCATTATGCTGAACAGAATCCCCATTCATTCGGCAAACGGGAAGTAATCCTTTCAATGTATCTGAGCGGAGAATAATATGGATAAAGTACAGGCATCAAATATTGTAAAATGTACCTTCGAAAAACCATTCGATAAAAATAACTATATCAAATTCATTAAAGAACTTTTAAACTCTTATGATACAAGTAAAGCTTTTAATCAACCTATGTCTGTGCAGAGAACTCGACAATCTTTTATTGATTACATAAAAAGTTTTGAACGTATTGGTCGCTATAATGATGGCGATGCTGTTATTGACTTATTGATTGTTTATCTTAAAAACAACAGTTCAATTGAAAAAGCACGATCAATGCAAAGGAATTTTGTTGCAGGTTATTTGAAAGGTGATTATGGGACAACAACCATGAAAGAAGCTGCACTTGTTGCCTTCGTTTCACCAAATACAGAGGACTGGCGGTTTTCTCTTGTAAAAATGGATTACAAGTTTGAAAAAACTGCCAAAGGGAAAACTATAGTAAAAGAAGAATTCACTCCCGCACGAAGATGGTCATTCCTCGTTGGAACTCATGAAAATAGCCATACAGCGCAAAGCCGTCTTGTGCCTCTCATTTCAGATGACACGCATAATCCGACCCTGATTGAATTGGAAGAATCATTCAATATTGAAAAAGTCACTAAAGAATTTTTTGAGAAATATCGAGAACTATTTTTACGAACAAAAGAGGAGCTTGATAAAATTATCAAAAATAACCCTGTAATTAAAACAGATTTTGAAAATAAAGAAGTTAATACTGTTGATTTTTCAAAAAAACTACTCGGTCAAATTGTGTTCCTTTACTTTCTACAAAAAAAAGGATGGTTTGGAGTACAGAGGGACTCTGAATGGGGAACCGGTTCGAAGCAATTTTTGCGTGAGCTTTTCGAGAAAAAACATGGTACTTATGATAATTTCTTCAATGATATACTTGAACCGTTATTCTATGAAGCCCTCAGAATAGACCGTAGTCATGATGATCATTATTACAAACATTTTAATTGTAAAATACCATTCCTTAACGGTGGTCTTTTCGATCCCATGAATGGTTATGACTGGGTAAAAACAGATATACTTATATCCAATGAGCTCTTCTCGAATTCAAAAAAAACAAAGGATGGCGATACCGGTGATGGTATACTTGATATCTTTGACCGCTATAACTTTACTGTAAAAGAAGACGAGCCTCTTGAAAAAGAAGTCGCCATTGACCCGGAACTTCTCGGTAAAGCTTACGAAAAATTCAATGCAATACGACCTGATAATTATGCCGAATTCAAGAAAGCATTGAAAAGCGGAAAAAAAGGTGATGAAAGTAAATTCAACAAGCAATATGGCGTATATTATACCCCCCGCGAAATCGTGCATTACATGTGCCAGCAGAGTCTTATCAATTACCTTTATACCGAATTAAACAAGGGCATAGTCACCTATGAAAAACTCGTTGAAGAACAGATCGATATGTTCGGTAATGAAGGTAAAGTCGGACAACTGGATTTAACCATCACGCATAATTCTAAACCTGAAATTCAGAAAGAAGACATAGAGACCTTTGTACATTATGGTGAACATGTAAGCGAAAATGAAGCACATGTGGAGAAATCGGGTAAAGAAACTGGCACTTATTATTATAAAATCCCTGAGAACATTAGAAAGGCAGCAGATGAAATAGATAAATACCTTGCCGGCATAAAAGTCTGTGACCCGGCTATCGGTAGTGGCGCGTTTCCAGTTGGCATGATGACTGAAATCGTACGAGCACGTAATGCTCTAACACCATTTATTCAAAATAAAAACAGGTCCGTGTATAATTTTAAAAGAGAGTGTATCGAAAACTCTCTTTATGGCGTAGATATAGACCCAGGTGCGGTGGAAATAGCTAAACTTCGACTATGGCTTTCCCTTGTTGTTGATGAAGATGATATAAAGCAGATAAAACCATTGCCGAACTTGGATTATAAGATAGTATGTGGGAATTCACTTATTGGGGTTGATAAACAAGATTTATTTAAAAGCCATTTGCTCGAACAGTTAGAAAAAATCAAACCATTATATTTTAATGAAACAAACCCAACGAAAAAACAAGAATACAAAATTCAAATCAATGGACTGATAACTCAAATAACCAACGGTCATTTAGACTTTGACTTTGAGATTTATTTTTCAGAGATTTTTCATGAAAAAGGCGGTTTTGATGTCCTTATAGCAAATCCACCTTATGTAGGACAAAAAGGTAATAAAAATTTATTTAGTGCATTGAGTAAAGATCTAAATTTTGAAAAAAAAATGGATTACTGGTATTTCTTTTTACATAAAGCACACGAGTTAAATAAAAAAAATGGCATAACCACATTTATTACACCTAATTACTGGGTTACCGCTAATGGTGCAAAAAAACTTAGAGAAAAGATTATAAATGGATATTATTATATCGAGCAAATAAATTTTAATGAAAATAATATTTTTGAAGCTGGCGTACATACCAATGTCTTTATTTTGCAAAAAAGTTCATATAAAAATAAATCAATTTTATGTACGATTTATAATAATCAATATGAGAGTGATTTTATAAATCACAAAGATACAGAGTTTTGCTTTTTTGCAGATCAAAATAAAATTTCCCCTAAATGGACTGGCTTTATTCATTTTTTACCAAATGATATCTTAGTGATAATCAACAAATTAGTTCTTAACTGTGAAAAATTGTCAGATAATGAGAGTATTGGGGTTAATACAAAGGGTTTAACTCCAGGAAAAAAAGTTACTAATGGAATATGTAACATTAATCAGGGTATTATCACAGGTAAAGATCGATTAAAAAATAAAGAAAATAATATTGATAATGGAGTGTATGTACTTACATCAAACGAAGTTCATAATTTAAATCTAACACAACTAGAAAATAAATACATAAAACCTTTTATTAAGAATTCAAATATTAATCATTATTTTATCAATAACAAAAGTAATTTAAGTATTATATATGTTGATGAAATAGAATCAGATAAAGAATTTAAAAAAATGAATAATTTATTTCAGCATTTAAAACAATATCATTCAATTTTAAAAGAAAGGTATATAAATGGAGTTCTAGAATCAGCATATAAAAAAGGGAAATGGTGGGCATTAATTCATACAGTACCAATGGATATCATAGTAAATTCAAAAATTGTTTGTCCTCATCGAAGTAAGTCAAATGTTTTTGCTTACAGTGAATCTGAGACTTATGCATCAGCTGATGTATATTATATCTCTCAAAACAAGAAAGAGTATTCACTAAAATTCATATTATCAATCTTAAATAGCAAATTAATTTATTTTTGGCTTTATTGGATGGGGAAAAAGAAAGGAGATTTATTAGAGCTGTATTTTGAGCCTCTCCAATTCATTCCAATAAAAAAAGCTACAGAAAATGAACAAAAACCATTTATCACTATCGTTGATAAAATCCTTGCAATTACCCAATCCAACGACTACCTGCAAAATCAATCAAAACAGGCAAAGGTCAAAGAATACGAAAAGGAAATCGATCGTATGATCTATGAACTTTATGGATTAACACCAGAGGAGATAAAAACTGTCGAAGGCATAAAATAATGTCAATATCTGTTGAAAAAGTCGTCATTGAAAACATCAAACAAGCATTTGAAACATTTATGAATAATAAAAATGTCTATTTTGAAAACATAGTACCAAGCATGCTCCCGGAAAGGCTACCGGCGGTTTATTCAATATTTGATAAAAACACACATGAATCTCTTTATGTCGGCAGAACAAAAGATTTAAGGAGAAGGCTATATACAAATCATTTAATGGGGAATAAATCAACTGCCCGTCTTAAAAAATATATCGTTGAAGACGATTTAAAATTTCCGAAAATTACCACTTATGAAGAAGCTAAACAATGGATAAAAAGGAATTGCTATTTTAAATATATGGAAGTGAAAGATAGTAAAGATCGTGGACATATTGAAGGTCTACTGGGTTTTGTTTTAAATTCATATTATATAGAAGATGAGCATTGAATATTTTGCGATACAAATGCCTCGGCCGTCCATGGCCTCGGCACCTGGTTGCTATCATGGGGGGCAAAGTCCTTCGCACAACACGGGGCAAGCGCTCGTCGCTGCGCTCCTCGGGCTTCGCCACATTGCGCCCCAAAGGCGGGCGCAACGTCGCCTGCCCCGGAAACGTTGTGCGAAAGGCAGAGCGCCAAGATAATAGTAAGGAATAGTGAATTTTGATAGAAGAATTTCTTAACCCCGCCCCCAAAGAACGCCCGCCGTCCGTGGCGGGCTGTAGAAAAAGAGGAATAAAGATATGATATACATTGGAAAGGCTTAGATATGGCAGAGAAAGAAGCAAAAGCACGGATAAAAATCAACAAACTCCTTGAAGAAGCTGGTTGGCGTTTCTTTGACAATGAGGCAGGAAAGGCAAATATTCTTCTTGAAAACAATGTCAAACTCACCACAGAAAAACTAAACGAGTTTGGAGAAGATTTTGAAAAAACCGGAAATGGCTTTATAGATTTTTTACTTCTCGATGCTCAAGGGTTTCCGTTTATCGTATTGGAGGCAAAAGCTGAAGATAAAAACCCTCTTTTTGGCAAAGAACAAGCTCGGCGTTATGCCGTTTCACAAAACTGTCGATTTATTATTCTATCAAATGGAAACATTCACTACTTCTGGGATTTGGAAAGGGGCAATCCTCACATAATATGCCGTTTCCCTTCTCCTGAAACGGTAAAGGGATATTCTACTTTTAAACCGGATAGAAACAACTTAGTCAGCGAAAGAGTCGATGATGACTACATTGTACTAACTCAAAAACCAGAGTATATCAATGACCCTTCTTACACTAATGAAGAAAACCGTAAGAACTACATTGAATTAAACAAGCTTCGATTTTTAAGAAAATATCAGATTAGAGCAGTCAATTCAATTCAAAATGCGGTTAAGCAAGGGAAAGACCGCTTTCTTTTTGAAATGGCTACAGGTACAGGGAAAACACTTGTATCTGCTGCGGTAATCAAGTTATTCCTGCGAACTGGTAATGCACGAAGAGTTTTATTTCTGGTAGATCGACTTGAACTTGAAGATCAGGCATATAAAGCGTTTGTCGCTTATCTTAAAAATGATTATAAGACAGTTATTTACAAAGAAAGCCGCGATGATTGGCGGAAAGCAGAAATTGTTGTATCAACCGTCCAAACATTTTTAGCAAAGAATCGATATAAAAGGTTATTTACACCTGATGATTTTGACCTTGTGATTTCGGATGAAGCCCATCGCAGTATTGGCGGAAACAGCAGAGCGGTTTTTGAATACTTCATCGGCTACAAACTTGGCTTAACCGCCACACCAAAAGATTACCTTAAGCATATTGATACCGCCGAACTCGGTGAAAATGACCCTCGTGAACTTGAACGCAGACTGCTTCTTGATTCCTATAAAACATTCGGATGTGAAAACGGCGAACCGACCTACCGCTATTCACTTGTTGATGGTGTTAAGGAAGGATTTCTTGTAAATCCTGTTGTTGTTGATGCAAGAACAGAAATTACAACACAGCTTCTTTCAGACCAAGGGTACTCGATAACTACGCAAAATGATGATGGTGAAGAGGTCGAAGAGACTTATATCCAGAAGGATTTTGAGAAAAAGTTCTTTTCAGAAAACACAAACAAAGCTTTTTGCAGAGCATTTTTAGATAATGCCTATAGAGACCCGATAAGCGGTGAGATTGGAAAAACAATCGTATTTTGTGTTTCGCAAAATCATGCGGCAAAAATTACCCAGATTCTTAATGAATTGGCTCATCAAATGTTTCCGGATAAATACAGGTCTGATTTTGCCATCCAGGTAACATCACGAATTGCTGATGCTCAACAGTTCACGATTAATTTTACAAACAACAGACTTTCTGGAACCGGAAACTTTAACCCATCATATAAAACCAGTAAAACCCGTATTTGTGTAACAGTCGGGATGATGACAACAGGTTATGACTGCCCGGATATACTTAACCTTTGCCTGATGCGGCCAATATTTTCACCAACTGATTTTATTCAGATTAAAGGACGTGGAACAAGAAAACATAATTTCGCCATAGAAATTATTGACCCACAATTAAAAAGTCAGACGGGTGAAAAGCAAAAAGACAATTTCAAGATGTTCGATTTCTTTGCCAACTGCGAGTATTTTGAAGAAAAGTTTAATTATGATGAAGTCTTGAAACTTCCAAAGCCCGGCTCAGGCGAGTCAACCGCATCCGAAGTTCGGGAGCCATCTGGAATTGACGGATATGATAGTTCACGAACAGACCAGATAACCAAGCTCGAACATTCTGTAGTTGGACCAGACGGTATGAAAATTGACAGAATGTATTTCGAGATGTTTGAGAAGACTATCATCGAGCACCCTGTACTTAAAGAGCAGGCCGAAGCAGGTAAATGGGATGAACTAATGGCATATCTTGAGAAGCACGTACTTGATAAGCCTGATGAATACTTTACCCTTGAGAAACTCCGTTCATCCATCCAGATAGATCGCCGTGTGTCCATGCGGGAAATTATCGAAAAGATATTCGGCATGATTCCGTATTTCAAGACAAAGAATGAACTATTGGACGAGGAATTCGATAAGTTTGACAGCAGATACTTGCCAAAAGAAGAATATTTTACCTACGCAAAAACTGTTTTCAAAGCATACATTCTTGATGCGGAATTCAGAGCCATTATAGATAATAAAAATTTTGCGCTATTAAATATTTCTCCCTACGGTGAGGCATTTAAGAAATTACCGCCAGAACTGCGGAACGCAATTCCTGAATACATTAAGGATTTTGTACCGCTTAACAAGTTTGCGGCATAACTAATTGGAGAAAATATGTTAGACAACGAAACCAAACGAAGAATTGATACTGCCCGCGATATACTTGTCGGCAAAGTTCCCGACCCCAAAAGTCAGGTGGAGCAGATTACTATTGCTCTTGTATATAAGTTCATGGATGACATGGATAAGGAAGCTGTTGAACTTGGAGGAAAACCAAGCTTTTTTACCAGCGATTATGAACGCTACGCATGGAGCAAGATATTCGACCCACGTATCGGCGGCCATGAAATGCTTCTGCTTTACGGTGAGGCCATAGTCAAGCTGAATCAGAATCCCAATCTTCCTCAGCTTTTCCGTGACATTTTTAAAAACGCCTATCTGCCCTACCGTGACCCGGAAACCTTGAAACTGTTTTTAAAAACAATCAATGAATTTTCCTATGACCATTCCGAACGACTGGGCGATGCGTTTGAGTATTTGCTTTCTGTTCTTGGAAGTCAGGGCGACGCGGGGCAGTTCAGAACTCCCCGGCATATTATTGATTTTATGGTGCAGGTTACTAATCCGCAAAAGCACGAAACTGTTATGGACCCCGCCTGCGGTACTGCCGGATTTCTAATTTCATCGTACAAGCATATTCTCAAAGAAAACTGCAAAAAAACACCAGGGGATTTACTCAATACTGAAGAACGGAAAAAGCTCTTAACCAATTTCAAGGGATATGATATTTCGCCGGACATGGTGAGGCTTTCGCTGGTAAATATGTATCTGCATGGTTTTGTTCAGCCTCAAATCATGGAATACGACACTCTGACCAGTGAAGAACGCTGGAATGAATATGCCGATGTTATTCTAGCCAATCCTCCGTTTATGTCTCCAAAAGGCGGAATCAAACCGCATAAGAAGTTCAGTGTTCAGAGTAACAGAAGCGAAGTATTGTTTGTTGATTATATCGCAGAGCATCTGACACCAACAGGAAGAGCGGCGATCATTGTGCCAGAAGGTATTATTTTTCAGAGCGCAACGGCTTACAAAGCACTTCGGAAAATGCTTATTGAAAATCATCTTTATGCAGTTGTATCGCTCCCTGCAGGTATCTTTAATCCATATTCTGGTGTCAAAACTTCTATTCTTTTGATGGATAGACAGCTTGCGAAGAAAACAGATTCAATACTTTTTGTAAAAATAGAAAATGATGGTTTTGGTCTTGGTGCCCAGAGGCGTGAACAAACTGGAAGTGACTTACCAGATGCTGTGAACGTGATTAAGGATTATTTAACTGCTTTCAGGAATAATAAACCGGAATCATTTATTACGGAAGAAAAGCCTTGTAGTGCTCTGCTGGTAAAGAAGGAAAAGTTGACAGAAAACAGGGAATATAACCTGACTGGCGATAGATATAAAACAGTTGAAACAAGGAAACATCAGAAATGGCCTTTAATTGAATTATGGGAAAAAACAGAAATAAAAAAAGGTTCTCCAATAACAAAAGCATCGAGCGTCGAAGGTAATATTCCTGTAATTGCCGGTGGGCAAGAAGCAGCCTATTTTCATAATGAAGCGAATCGTAATGGTAAAACAATTACAGTTAGCTCGTCTGGTGCATATGCAGGTTTTATCAATTATTTTAAACATCCAATTTTCGCTTCTGATTGTACTACTATCCAAACAGTTAGTGATGAAGAGTTAGATTCTGATTTTCTTTATAGGCTCTTGAAAAGCAAACAAAATGATTTTTATGCTTTTCAGCAGGGCATGGGCCAACCTCATGTATATGCAAAGGATTTCCAATACTTTAAAATCCCCCTCCCGCCTCTTGAAATCCAGCGCGAAATTGTTGCCGTAATTGAAAGCTACCAGAAGTTGATTGACGGTTGCCGTCAGGTTGTTGATTCGTGGAAACCGCAGATTGATATTGATCCGGAATGGCCTACTGTATTGCTTGAAGCACATATTGATTTTATAAGTGGTCTAACGCTTTCTATACCTGAATGTGAGTGCGAGGATGGGATACCCATTATTTCGATGAATAACATACTTGAAGATGGAACTTTGGTTAAAGAAGGGCTTCGATATATTAAAATTCCCAAGAAGACAGGAATAAATTTTCTACAAAAAGGTGATCTACTATTTAACTGGAGAAATGGTAGCAAACACCTCGTGGGCAAAACTGGTTATTTTGATTGGGATGGCGAATATGTGTTTGCTTCTTTTTGTCTAGGAATTCGAGCTAAACCACAATCTTTTGATAGTAAATATCTTTGGTATCTTCTTAATCTTTATCGTATTAATGGTAAATATCAAGCATTTATGAGGCAAAATGTAAATGGGTTGTTTAATCGAGAAGAATTAAAAATATTACCTGTTCAGATACCCACTATCACTGAACAGAAAGAAATTGTTAATAAGCTTGAATATGAAAGAGAAATAGTTAATAAATGCCGTGGCCTTATCAAAACCTACGAAGACAAAATCAAGCGTGTAATCGATAAGGTCTGGGAAGAGTAATTATGGAAGAATCACAGAGAATATTTGATTATCTTCCGGTCTCCTACAAAAACCCGACAGAACAAGAGTATGTCGATTTTTTATGGGATGCTTTTCTGACCAATTACAACGCTGGGAAGTATCCCTTTGCCTTTTTGTCCTATCACATGCTTTTCATGTGTTTTGTGTACTTTGAAATATGGCAGATAAAAGAAAACTGCACCAAAGATTTTCAAAAGGCAATGGTTGGATTCAGCAAAGATATGGAAAAGGAATTGTTAAACGCCACAACACCATTTGCTTTATGGCAAGTTAACGAAAGCACTGTCTTCCGGTTTCTTAAACTGATTGGGCTTGATAATTCTGATATTGGCAGATTCACTAAAATTGTAAAAGAGAGAAATGATACTGCCCATTCAAATGGAAATATTTTCTACAAGAACAAAGAAAGTCTTGAAGGCAAAATTAACGAGATGCTTTCCTGTGTAGAATCTATTCAAGAAAAATCAAAACCTATTATCGAAAAAGCTTATCATGCTTTTCTTAACGAAAGTCAAAACCCTGATGAAAGAGAATTCTTTGATGATGAAAGTCATATAAAAGAGATATTTGTACATGGGAATTACCTCTCTTTTGAAGATATTAAAATTGCTCAGCAATATGATATTTCTGTTTTATCAGGCGAGATTGGCTTTGCGAATATTCAGAGCCTTGCGCAAACACTGTATGATTTATACAAGGAAGAAGAATGAAGACCGCCTACGCACGTCCTGTGCTTCGGCGGAAGAGGGGCGGTGTTAAGAAATGAAGACAAAAACCGAAGAGGCACTCTGCCCATCGCACAACAGCGGCTGTACGCTCCGCTCCTCGGTCTGGAGTACCAGACGCTGCGGTGCTCGGGTCTTCGACCACATGCATTTTTTTGCCTGCTTCGCTACGCTCGCTTTATCGGCAAAAAAATGCACGTCGTACAACCGCGGAACGTTGTGTGAAATTCCCGCCAATCAAGAAACCCGCCATCCGTGGCGGGTTGAGAAAAGCAGGAATGAAGCAAGACGTTCAAGAGAATCCGCATCTTGACCGTTTTATACAAACAGCGGTAAAAATCAAGGAGGCCGGTTATGGCAGACAAATGTAAGTTTTGTGGTTCGTCATCTTATGGTTCATGTACAAAAAGCCCACATGGGAAACATGAACATATAGGTGATGAAAAGCACTGTGTTTTTTGTGGATCTAGTTCTTATGGATCTTGTACGAAAAGTCCACATGGAAAGCACCAACATGGACATGGCGGTAATAAATGTATCTATTGTGGTTCGACTTCATCAGGATCGTGTACAAAAAGTCCACACGGTAAACACGAGAAGTAACATAAAACTGCAAGCCTTATCACCAATTATGATAGGGCTTGCAACAATTTTAGGAGAAAAAAATGGCTTTTGTCGAACCGATTACAATAAAAGATGCAATAGATTCCGTGCACCGAAAAAAATATCTGCTACCTGCGATACAAAGGGAATTTGTATGGAGCACGGACCAGATAGAAAGATTATTTGATTCCTTGATGAGAGATTACCCTATAAATTCATTTTTATTCTGGGCAGTCGACAAGGCCAATATCTCAAACTACCAGTTTTATGAATTTATTAGAGAATACCATGAAAGAGACAGTAGACATAACCCGAAGGCTGATTTAAACGGCGAAACAGGGATTACGGCAATACTTGATGGTCAGCAACGGTTAACATCACTATATATTGGACTAAAAGGAACATATGCCTATCGTTTACCACGGAAGAGGTGGGATAATGATTCTGCATTTCCAAAAAGAAAATTATGTTTGAATTTACTATTGCCAGCAGAGAATGGTGACTTAGAATATGACTTCAGGTTTCTTACAAAAAATGAATACGAACATAGAGATGATGATCATTTTTGGTTTGTAATCGGCGATATACTTGATTTAAAAGAAGCTGTAGATGTAAATGACTATCTCCTTGATAAGGAAATATCAAATTATGGGAAAGATAAAGCACGCTACGCAAATAAGGCATTATTTAAACTTTATGAAATAATTCATAAAAATAAGTCGATTAATTTCTTTCTTGAGAAGGATGAAAGTCTTGATAAAGTACTCAATATTTTTATCCGAGTGAACAGTGGTGGTACGCAATTAAGCTATTCAGACTTATTGCTTTCTATAGCTACAGCCCAGTGGAAGGAAAAAGACGCTCGCGAAGAAATTACTTCTTTTGTTGATGAAATAAATGCAATTGGTGATGGATTTAACATTAATAAAGATTTTGTTTTGAAATCCTGTCTTGTGCTTTCAGATTTTAAGGATATTGCTTTTAAAGTCGATAATTTCAATCAGCAGAATATGCTCAAAATCGAAAAGTCATGGGATAAAATCTCGGAATCTATAAAATCCTCGTTTTTACTTTTGGCAAGCCTTGGATACCATAGGGAAACCCTAACATCTAATAACGCCATTATACCAATTGCTTATTACCTCAATAAAATTGGTAATCCTGAAAATTATTCCATCGCATCTAAATATGAGACTGATAAACGGATGATTTTCAAATGGCTTGTAATTGTTTTACTTAAAAGAATATTCAGCGGACAACCAGATAATGTTTTAAGACCTATAAGAGAAGTAATCAGCAGTTCAGCGAATGGATTTCCGTATGCGGAGATTTTTGAAAAACAGAAAGGGACTCCAAAATCACTGTCATTTGATGAAGATGAGATTTCAAATCTCTTTTATTATCAGTATGGGCAGGCTTATACTTATTCGATTTTAGCTTTTATTTATCCTGCTCTTGATTTTAGGAATAAATTTCATCAAGACCATATTTTTCCAAAGAGTTTATTTACAGCAAAGCGATTGCAAAAGTATGGAATACCAGATGCCGATATTCCATTCTACTTGGAAAATAATAATTGCATTGCAAATCTTCAATTGTTAGAGGGTATACCGAATCAAGAAAAATCAGGGAAAGAGTTTTCAAAGTGGATTTTGGAAAAGTATCCGAATGAAATTGATAGAAAACAATACATGGAAAGGCACTATATCCCTGATTGCTCACTAGAAATGACAAACTTTAGAGAGTTTATTGAGAAAAGGAAAAAGATTATAACAAATGCGTTTAAAAATCTTATTGAATGATAATGTAGAAGAGTTTCAATTCGCCGTCCATGGCGAATTGAATGATTGGCGGGAACATCACACAACAGCGTGTAGCCGGTTCGGGCGGAATACCGCCCTCTCCCAAATTGCCTTCGCTACGCTACGGCAACTTCGGCTACACGCGGAACGTTAGGCGAAAGAGTGCGGGTAGGGGAAATAAAATGCAATATTCTATACCAGATAACGATTCAGTTTTTTGTTATTGTAATAAACTTTATGGCACATTATTAAAAAAGTTTGGATATGAACTATTGTCATCTGATAAGTCGGAACTAAATGTTAAAATAACATATGTTAATAATCAAACTCAAAGAAAGGTTGTCATTTCTAATGCCTGCTGGCCAACTGATTATGGATTTTCTATTTTTATTTATAATCTGATTACCGATAAATACAACATCATTGTGAATGTTCCTTGGAATAAAGAAGATAGAGATAATTTATTTATATTGAAATCATTTGAATTTATTAAATCTAATGAAGAAATCCAAAATATACTTTCAGGAAAAGTTTGGATTGATTATAGTTCTATTTTGTACAAAATTGAAGAGTAGGGAGCCGTACTCCTTCGCCCAACAGCGGCTACACGCTGCGCTCCTCCCGAGGCATAGCCTCGGTCCGGTGCTCGGCACTCGCGGCGCGGTCAAAGGAATTCCCTTCTCGCGCCGCTTCGGCAAATCGGCTTCGCTCACGATCCGCCGACTTCATTTAGCCGCTTTCGTTGTATGAAAGCCCGAAATATGAATATCTATTTGACAATCTGAATATTTATGAATATCTTGGTTCTCGATAGAGGTTCTAATATCATGAAAACAATTACCGTTCGTATTGATGATAGTGTTTATAGCATATTGAAAAAAGCAGCCGATGGCGAACGTCGCACCATCTCAAATTTCCTCGAAAACGCCTCTTTATCATATCTAACAAACGAAATCTACGTTTCTGATTATGAGATGGCCGAAATTTTAAAAGATGCTAAATTAGTCTCTGGAATAAAAAAAGGTCTAAGCGATGTAAAGAAAGGGAAGTATACAATTTTTGAATAAATATAGAATTGCCGAAACTGATACTTTCTCTTCGAAAATTTCAGAATCAAAATATAATAAGATATATAAAAAGATATTGGACTATGTTTATCCTCAAATCAGGGATAATCCTTTCTTCGGATCAAATATAAAAAAGCTCAAAGGTGATTTCGAAGGTATTTATAGATATCGCATTGGGAATTATCGATTGTTTTATAAAATTGAAAGTGGATTGGTTTTAATCATAATTCTTGATATTGATGATAGAAAAGATGCATATAAATAGCTAATTTCGGGCCATCACCTAACGAATCTGTCGAATAACTCTTTCTTCAAGCGGTTATTTCGAAATCAGTCGGAAACAGAAATGTCTCTATTGAGCCGGTTCTCAGGAAAGTAAAAAAAGGCGGCGTTATTTTACTGCGATTTTCCCTATATTGTGTGCACAGCAGAATAATAACCACTGAGTGTTGACCTTTTCTTTGTTCTTAATATAAAATGATTTTCTGTTGACTTTCCATGCTATTGACCGTTTAAAATATTTGCATAAAAGTTATATGCCATTCAGCTAAATATATTGATGCCAATAATTTTAGGAGGTTTCATAATGAAACGGTTTAATTTTAAAGTAACTGCTTTGATTCTGTCGATTGTACTTTTAGGATCAATCAATTATATTTACGCTGGTGATTTAACAAAATCAATTCCCTTGCCTGATCATGGTTCTTTGGTTCTAAAATTTCCGGACGAATGGAAAATGTCTGTACAACAGCCGGGAAATGATTTGCCGCCGACTATCCGATTGGTGTCTTCCAAAGAGAGTAAATTTACTTTTTTAATAACGCCATTATGGAATAAAAATACTAATAAACCATTTGAAGATGAACAGGTTAAAAAGTTAATCGAGAATGATGGAAAAAAAATGATATCTAGCGCGATTGAAAAAGATTTTAAAATAGAAACGTTTAAAGGGTCTAGTTCCAAAGGATATTATTTCGGACTTACTGATAAAGCGCCAAAACCAAATGAATTCACATATTGTTACCGTGTTGGAGTTAAGGTTGGAACCTTGCTTTTGAGTGTAACTTTGCTCACAAACGATAAAGATTCAAAGGATATAAAATCGGCATTTGAAATGTTGAAAAATGTTGAACAAGCTGAATAATAATACGATTAGCTCTGTGATCACTTCGCTGCGCGCGGTGTTTGTGCTAAAGGTACATTTTGGCTTCGCCAAAAACATTGTAAACAGGCGTCTGTTATGCGCAATTAATTAAGGAGATATCTATGAGGAAAATGTATTCAGCATTTATATTTTGTATTATATCAATTCCATTATTTTCTATGGATGCTGATGGAAAGTATTTTAAAGAATTAAACGGCGAGGCTATAATTCATGTTCAGTCAAGAATGATATTGCAGAAGAAAACAGAGTATTTTGAATTAACGAAAACTGTTATTTTTGATAAATCAGGAGAGAATGTTGGTATTGGATTTAATTCATCAAAAATAGATTTAGTTGGCAGTGTTTTTATTTATAATTATCCGAAGAAGGATATTGCTGATCAACTTAATGGATGTATATCATATTATAACAGCAACACAAAAAAATTAAGCGTAATAGATACTGTTCAATTTGAATTGTCGAATGATAAAAAAACAAAAGCTGAATTTTCTGTTGTTAAATATAGCGATACATATAAGAAAACCAAAAATTCGATGCTTTATACATATATATTAATTATGGATTGCGGGCAATGGTATTGCAAAGTTGAAATAACATCTCCGGAATCTGAACAAGATAAAATGAATAATATGTTGGAGAAAATTGTGGAGTTGATCAATATCTAATAACTTTATCTGCGGTAATTAATTTTCTGAATGAATTTTTGAGTATATCTGATCGCATTAAATCAAATAAATGAACGTTTTATTGCTGGAATATAATAAAAAGTGAAAAGGAGAATAATATGAGAAAATGTATGAAAGGAATTATTTTGTTGCTAAGCTTCACTAGTCTATTTTCAAACGATATTCCGCTATTTATTAATGCAGCAAAGACCAATGATTTTAA
>ENA-UPSM01001278-UPSM01001278.1-activated-sludge-metagenome-genome-assembly--contig:-NODE-1278-length-33974-cov-14.375453_pt1 | contig 33974 bp, 30 predicted proteins | sample MGYA00238181_ERZ773283 | MGnify/ENA primary metagenome ERZ773283 (study PRJEB29023, sample SAMN05720199) | activated sludge metagenome | isolation source: Anaerobic digester | place: Japan...
TTCAATATAACCGCTTTAGCAGATTTAATCAATACTTTTACCTTAGCATCATATGGGGCTCCGGCGAGTCCCCAAAAAACCGACGGGGCGCAAAAGCTACGAATAATATTCTTGATAAAATTTTTATTTAGCGCTATTATCGGCGTTACAGAATATTAATTTTACCGGAAGTTTTATGAAGTCGAACGACAATAGAAAGATTATTTTTGAAACCGCCGTTGGGTATTTCTTTACCATAGCGGTAATGATCGTCGTAGTTTTTGTGATTGCTTTGCTTTTTAGACAGCGGCTAAATTTTTTTAAAACGAAGTACTATATATTATACGAATATGGCAACGATATTAAGACGGGGACTGTCGTCAGTTTGAACGGCGTGAATATAGGCGACGTAAAAGAGATAGAGCTTGACGATAAAAACAGGGTTAAAGTTACTATTAAGGTATGGTCGAAGTGGAGCGATAAGATCAGAGAGGATAGCGTGGCAAAGATTGTTAGACCTCTTTTGATCGGCAACAAACAGATCAACATATCTCCGGGACTTGATAGGTATAAAGTTCTTCCGCCCAATTCTGTAATACTTTCGGAAGAGTCGTCGGAACTTGTAGATTTGGTTAGCGGCGCCAGTTTAGAGAGATTTGTCGATAAAATCGGGCTTAATCCTCTGTTTGATTCCACAGAGGATATCAAGCGGATATCCGTTAGGGAGTTGTACGATATGGCTATAAGTTCGCTCATAACGATGAACGATTTTCAGAGGTCTATAAAGACTATGAGTAATTCTATTACGGGGATGAACGATTCATTTGCCGGAATGTCTCTTGGTTTAGCTGGAATGTCCGACGCTATGAAGGAGATGGAGAAACTTACCGATTCTTTCGACAAGATGGGCGAGAAGATGAGCGAACTTAGCGGTAAGATGGGCGATATGAGCGGGAAGCTGGACGGTATGTCAAAGACTTTTGTCGGGGTGGACAAATCTATGGTTAAGATGAGCGAATCGTTATTAGAACTTGACAAAGGTCTTACTTCAAATTTGGGGCAATTTGAACCGTTGACCGATCAGATTATTTCGTTTATCAAGGAGCTTGAGATAATTATCGAGGCTCTTGAAACCAACTGGATGTTTAAAAACGACGTCGAACGAATAAAAAGACAGAAAATGAAAGAATCCCGTTAGTTATAATTAGTACATCTTAAACTCAATTAGACGCGCTTCCATCGCTCCGTTATATAGGATTGTTCTTTTACTGGATCTTAGTCCGAAATGTTTTGCCGCCTCTAAGTTTGCCGTAAGAACGTAAGCTGTTGAATCTTTACACTTTTGCTTGAGGAAATCTCCGAAATCTTTGTATAGTCCGTTTATATCCTCTTCTTTCATTCTTTCGTTATACGGCGGGTTGGTAATTATGAACCAATCGTTAAAATCTTCTCTGCTTTTTCTAAAATCTTCGTTAAATACTCTTATATCTTTAAAAAGCGGATTTTTTTTTAGCAAAGTCAGCGTTTTCATATATGCAGTTTTGTCTATCTCGTATCCCTGCAATTTGACCTGTTTTGGCGAAATCTTTTCTTTAAGCAGGGCTTTCTCGTTTTCGTAAATCTCTTTGTCAAAATCAAACCAGTTGAAGAATGAGAAATTTCTCTCCAGATTGGGCGGAATGTTATTAGCAATCATCATGGCTTCTATCAAAAATGTGGCGCTGCCGCAAAAAGGATCAAGTAAGTTTTTACTTCCGTCCCAGCCGGATAGAAGGATTATACCGCTCGCAAGGTCTTCTTTTATAGGGGCGTCGTACCCCGGCAATCTGTAACCCCTTTTAAACAGAGGAACGCCCGAACTGTCCAGATAAATAGTAGTTTTATTCTCGTTTAGATATGCGACTATGCGTATATCGGGGTTTTCTTTATCTACGCTCGGTCTGACGTTGTTTGCTAATTTTCTGAACGCGTCCGAGATCGCGTCTTTTATACGGTGCATAGCGAATTGCGAATGATTGAGCGACCTTGATCTCCCCTTAACGTCGATTCGAATATTTTTATCCGGGGAGAATAATTTATGCCAGTTTATTTTGCGGGTTTTAAAATAGAGCTCGTCGTAGTTGTTTGCCGTAAACTCTTTGAGCGGCATTAATATAGAGAGAGCCGTTCGGAGAGACATATTCAGACGGTACAAGCTCTTTTTGTCGGCGTTAAAAAAGACGGTCGAGGTCTGAGAGCCGGTTATATCGCCGCCGCCGTTAGCGATCTCTTTAGATAAAACCTCTTCTAACCCTTTTTGACATATTGACACATATGCGTTTTCCGGCACTATTCTACCCTTCCCAACTTTTCGTTCATTTTTTTCATGTCTTTTTCGATAATACCTTTTCTTATTTTGTCAAAAAAATTAAACGCAAACGCGTAAAACGATATGTGATATTTTATCTCTTTTAGATCGTAGAATTCTCTGATTTTATTTTTTATCTCGTTCTCTTCGTTGTATAGTTTTACTTTTTCATTGTAAAATTGGGCGTTTGAGACCGAATCGTCGATCGTTTCTATCGATATTTCTTCAGCGGTTAATCCTTTATCCTTAACGGCGTTAAAATACATTTGTAAATTCATATATCCCAGATAGGTTAGTCTTCTTAATAGATTTCTGTAATACTCTGCGCTGTCGGCCGGAAGTCGTTTATCGGCTATTTTGGCGCTATTTTCAAGTTGTCTATGCAGTTTGATATCGAGATTGTCGATATTTTTGTAGTTGTTTTTCCAGATTGTTACGCTGTCTATATATGCGTTTTTTCCGAGTTTAAGTACAAATTTTTCCATGAAGGTTTTATCTTCGTATTTTTGATACTCTTCTATTAAGATATCCGCCATTTTTGATACTACAAGATCGTCGTTGGAAAATAGCGCCAAATTTACAAGAAAAGCCGTAACGATGATTATCGTAAATCTAATCATAAACCATTGTAACAAAAATTCTCAAATATATAAAGAATTATTGGACGTTTTCAACCAGTTCTACGAACGCTTTAGCCAACTTCTTTTTATTTGAAGCGAAAAGTCCGGTCGCGTAGTCGAGATAATATCCGTTTTCGGTCGATTCTTTAAAATCGTTTCTTTTTACCGTAGAGACCGAAAATTTCATTCTCTCTTTTTCCGACGAAAAAATTAGATCGTAAGAGTATTCTCCGGTTTTAAATATTTCCGATAAAATAAATCCGTTAAAATCCGCGCCTTTTTTTAGTCCGAAAAACAGGGGATCGGAACCTTCCCAGCGTAATAATTTATTCTGTTTATTGCGAATTTTCTCGAACAATTCCAAAGCCGCCGTCGATTCGGATAAATAATCTTCCTTGCCGGTCGCATTATATAGCGTATTCATTATGCTTGAATATCTTTTCCACATATTGTTGTATTCCGCGTAATCGGCGAGTTCTTGATAAGCCGCGATAAAGGACTCCTTCATATCGGCTATATCGATATTACGCTCTTCGGCGATCAAATCCGCATAGTCTAACATTCCGATCTTACAAAATATTTCAATTACCGATCTAGTTTCTTCTTTAGATTTGTTCTCTTTATCTAACAGTTTTTTAAAACTTAAGAGCGAGTCGCCGTCGAGCTCGTCGAAAGAACGGATAACGGATATTTCCGTAGTATTTGTAATATTCAAAATCCTATCGATCTCCTCTTTATCCTCCTCGATTTTTATTTGAGACAACGCGTATTTCGATAATTTTTCGTCATTAATTAATCCCAAATATAAATAATAAACTTTTTGGCGAATATCCTCCTCCAGTTGATTGTAGTTTTCAAGGAAATATAAAAATTCCAGACCGGATATACTTTTTTCCGTTAAAAAATTGTACATCTTCTGAATATTATTTTCGCCCAAAGCGCTTGTCAGCGACGGATCGCCGACCGACGTCGTAGAAAAAATATTCGGCCATAAGAACGATTTGGTATATAATTCGGGTATATAGATCGAATATACCGGAATTTGAAATTGATCGTTAGCGCAATCGAAAACCAGAACCGACTCGAACGGCTTGACGCACTCCTCGTAAATGTCGTCCATCGTCTCAAAACGTCTCCCGTCTTTTATCAAGTCTCGAGTCGGCAAATCCGAATAAAAAACTTTATCTATGAATTTTCGAGTAAAAAGGAAACCGTTCCACGATTGATTTAACTTTTCATAAGGGACAAATCCTTGACTCGCTTCGGTTAACGCCCTAACGATAGCGATTCTCTGGTCAAAGTGGCAACCGCTCGACGCGAAAAGTTTAAAATTGTAGTCGCTATTTTCTTGTCTGACAATATAACTGTAAAACTTTACGCCGTTTATATCAACTGAAACGTCGACTATCTCAAATTTTGTGAAATTTTGCGAAATATTGTTAATAATCGATTCCAAATCGGGGAACAATTTGATAATCGATTCGATAGAAACGATAAACGGATCGAGCCTATCTGCGTCGTTAGACAAATTCGCGTCGAAGGAGTATAAAAGTCTCGACGATTTGTAACTTATATCTTCCCGGGACGCGCCCAAAGCCTTGATAACAAAGAGGGTTTGAGTATATCTTTCGACTAACTCAAATATACTGTGAACTATCGCCTCCTTTTCTTCGTTGCCCGCCGAATAACCGTTTGAGCTCAGGAACAGCAATCTGATCGGGAAAAGAACCTCTTCCCCCGATTTTATATCTTTTACCTTTATAAAGGAAGATTCTTCTTCCGCTTTCTTTCCGGCTAATACCGGTTTTATATATTTTAATAAACCATTTGAGTTTTTTTCGATTTCGTCGAGGTATTCTGAATAAGTTTTTACTATTCTGTCGGGAGTTATTTCGTAAATTTTAAATTCTATAGATAGACGCTCAAAAAACTCCATAAACAGGCTTGCTATACACTGAGTTTTTGATATTCCTTTGCCGCTAACTTTTTTGAACCAAAACGTTTTGGCGTCTTTGAGGTAAGGGAAACTCTCCGGAAAATAATCGTATAATTTTTCCTGCGCGCTAAACAGGCTCGCCGCCCACACGCCAAACTCCTCGTCGTTTCGGAATTCGTATTTAACTATACCGTTCTCTTCAAACTTAAATTTTTCGAATATCTCTAAACATCTTTTTACCGTTATATCCGGATGGCAAGTTTTTAGCGCGTCGAAACTATACATCTGTTACTCTCCTGGTTTTATAAATTAAATACTCTATATAGTTATCGCATCCCGTCGGTTTTTTGGGGCGAGAGAAATTGACGCATATGTGTCAATTTTTATCGAGGAACGGCGCGGCGCATATAGCTCCATATGCGTCAATTTTTATTTTTGACACATATGTCAATCCCCAAAAAACCGACAAGTTACATAGTTATCTCTTTTTCTTTTTTTTTCTAGCAAGGTCGTTGAGTATCACTTTCAAGGCATTGTTTGATATCTGTATTTCCCAGATGGAGAGAGCAAGCGATAAGATCAGTAGTGCGAGACTGATCGCAAAAAGTATCTCCGCAACAAAGACGTAATTTTTAAACAACGCCAACATACAGACCACGCACAACAATAAACTTGCCACTCCTATCGCTTGCATGATTCGAATGAGGTTTAATCTTAACTGTAAGTTTTTAACTTGCGTCAGTATTTTATCGTCGGGCTTGTCTTTGTATTGAGAATGAAGCTCTCTAACGAGATTGGCGACGGTCATAAACCTGTTTGTAAAAGCCAGCATAAGAAGCGAGATTGCCGGGAATAATAACGACGGGGTTGTAAGATTGAATTCCATAAACTTCTCCTAATTTTTTATAGACGAACCTTTCATCGGGAGCGAAAAAAGGTACGGTAGAAATAATATTCCGTATAAAACGCCTAGAATTATTAACATAAAATAGAATTTGTGAAGATAAGTAACGACGCCCGACGACGCTATCCAGAAAGTAAATCCCCAAAAGATAAACCCGTAAACGTTGCTGTTCTTTAGTTCCATAACGGTAAATACCGTAAGAAGGAAGAAAAATATTCCCCATGTAAAAACGATCGATCCGAATAGCGACATAAAGTAGCCGGTTACTTTGGGGTTATCTATAAAAGCATTAATACCGTCTACAACGAACGTCAGCATCAAGATTTTATCGCTAAAAAACATCAAGATTATTCCTAGTCCTATGAAAGTAATAGAAATAAGAAATAAAAATACGTTCAAAAATTTCTCTTTCATAATAATAAATCTCCTTTTATAAATTCCAGAATATAATAAAAATTCGGGTTTGTAAATATAATTTGAATTTAAAATGACACATATGGAGGTATACGTCGCGCATCCCGATAGAAATTGACACATATGGGTTTCATAGCCTCCGCGTCCTCCTCGATAAGCTCTTATACCTCTTGACAAATTCTAATTTTATACATATTATTATAAGTATAATAATAAGCGTTATAAGGAGAAAGCGATGTTAGTAGAAACTAAAAGGATGATTTCTGTAACAAAACTTCAAAAAGAGTTAACGAAACAAATTCGGGATATTTCTAATAGCGGAGAACCTTTATACATATTAAAAAATAACAATATGGAAGCTGTTATTTTGCCGTTAGACGAATACGAAATGTTATTAAAGGCGGAAGAGATAATCGAGCAATTAGAAATTAATGATATTATTGAGAAAAGAATTACTAATTATAATCCTAAAACTAACGTTAAGTGGGAAGACTTGAGAAATGAGCGTTAAAATTGAGTTCATAAAGGAAGCGGCGGAAGATTATAAAAAACTTGACGGTAATTTAAAGATACTATGCGATAAAAAATTGGAAGAATTAGAGATAAATCCGAATTTAGGCGAAAAATTAGGGAATAAATATAATATAGACCTAACCGGTTTTTATAAGATATACTTTAATTCAAAAAGGTATAGAATTGTATATAGAATCAGAGAACATTTACTTGAAATTATTGAGATATGGGGTATAGGTAAGCGAGATAAAGAAGAAATATATAAAATTGTCGGTAAGAGATTAAAAAAAAATTAAAAGCTTCATATGCGTCAAATAAAAAAATTGACACATATGGAGCTGCATACCGCCGCACCGCTCCCCGATAAAAATTGGACGCATATGTGTCAAAAAAAATTGCGGACCCAAAAAACCGACGGGGTATTCTGATATTAAAATTGTTAAATCGTCGAAAGCAAAATATAATTATAGTACTATAATAATAATATTTTTTTTAAATAAGTTTTAATAAAGGACAAATATAGTAAAATATTGTTGAAAATAATTTTTATTAGCGCTAATATATAGGAAAACGGAAGGAAATAGAATGTCAGATAAAGATATACAGTCGCTTTACGAAAAAGCTAACGATTTTTTTTACGATAACGATTACGATAACGCTCAAAAAATTTATCTTGAAATTCTCGAAAAAGACAAGGAACACTATTTATCTTATGAAAAATTATCAAAAATTGAGAAATCAAGAAATAATTTGAAAGAATCGGCCGAATACTTGGAAAAAGCTCTTAGCATCAACGGAGAAAACGCAACCGGATGGAACGATATAGGAAATATATATTTTGATCTGAGGGATTTTGATTCCGCCATAAAAAGTTATAAGAAAGCTATAGAGATTGACAATCAATATTATTGGAGTTATTACAACATAGGGCTTAGTTTGCTTGAGTTTTATCCGAGCGATAAAGCGAAAAAAATTGAAGCTTTGGATTGGTATTTAAAATCTATAAAAATAAAGGACGATTACTACCCCGCTCTGAACGAGATAGGGCTATATTATTTAGACAACGACGATCTGGATAAGGCGGAGGAGTATCTGGTCAGATCTATAAAAAGCAACGAAATGTACAAATTTCCGTATTATAACTTATCAAAAATATATAAAAAAAGAGGAGACGTCGATAAATCAAAGCTTTTTCTGGTAAAATCGCTTAAATGCGATCCGTCTTACAACGCCGCTTACAATAATCTTGGGATAATATTTTACGACGAAAACGACTATTTTTCCTCTCTATATTATTATACCAAAGCTCTTGAAATTGATAGCAAATATAAATACTCCCTTTATAATATCGGATTGGTTTTTGACAGAATCGAGGAGTATAAAAAAGCTTACGAAGCCCATTTGAAAGCTCTTCAAAGCGATCCAAATTATCAGCCGGCTATTGATGAAAAATTGAGGTTGGAAAGGGAGCGGGCGGACGAGATAAAAAACGGTCGCCCTTTGAAAGAGAAAGATCTAAAGCCGGCGACTTATAAAGATAGATGCAAGCATGTCAACGAAAACGTAAGTCTCGGAGTAGGAACGGCGGTTTCTACCTTGCATTCAAACAGCGATAACGCCGTCAATTCCGAAGAAGTTGAGAAAAAGGAAGAGTTGTATGCCGAGAAATTCGGCAGAAATATAACTAAAATGGCTAAAGACGGCAAATTATTCGAGGTAAAGGGGCGGGATAAGGAGATAAGATCAATTCTTGAAGTTTTATACAAGATAAAGAAGAATAATCCCATTTTAGTCGGAAAAGCCGGCGTCGGAAAAACCGCGATAGTCGAAGGGCTTGCTCAAAAGATCGCAAAAGGGGACGCTCCCGATTTCTTTAAAGATAAAGAGATAATCGAGATAAATATGGGCTTATTAATAGCCGGAACGACTTATAGAGGCGATTTTGAGAAGCGGTTGACGAAGATTATCGAAGAATCTGTCAATAATCCCAATATTATCCTGTTTATTGATGAAATTCACACGGTTTTGGGAGCCGGCGAGACTACAGATAGTTCGTTAGACGCGGCGAATATACTCAAGCCGGCTTTAGCAAGAGGCGAACTGAGGTGCATAGGCGCGACGACTACCGAGGAGTACCAGAGGTATTTCCAGAAGGACCCGGCGTTTGAGCGGCGGTTTTATAAGATAGACATCGACGAACTCGACGCGCTTTCTACATACGAGATTTTGAAAGGTCTCAAACCAAAAATGGAGAAACATTATAAAATAACGATATCCGAAGAGAATATGAAGTTGATAGTCGACCTATCGGCTGAGGAGATTAAGAATAGAGCTTTTCCGGATAAAGCTATCGATATTTTGGAAAAATCCTTTTCAAGATGCGCTCTGGATAATAAAACCGAAGTCGACGAAACTTCCATAGCGAACATAGTCGGAGAATTTGTCGGTGTGAAATTTATTGAGACCGAAGAAGATAAAGGCAAGCGTCTTTTGGAAATGGAAAAATATCTGAAAGAGAGGATTTACGGTCAGGACGAGGCGATCGATAAGATATCAAATATGATACGTATGACTAAACAGCGCTTAGACCTAAAACCGGAACAACCGGACGGAGTGTTTTTCTTCGCGGGTCCGACGGGCGTCGGAAAGACGTATTTGGCTAAAATGGTAGCCGCATTTTTATTCGGCAACGAAGATAAACTTATAACGCTAAATATGTCCGAGTTTGTCGAACCCCACTCGGTATCCAAACTGATCGGTTCGCCTCCGGGCTACGTCGGTCACGAGGAGACCTCGTTTTTTGCGGATAAAATATTAAACAATCCGTCGTGCGTTTTGTTGCTGGACGAAGTCGAGAAGGCTCATCCGGAAGTTATGAAAATATTTCTTCAGATATTCGACGAAGGTAAAATTACGGACAATAAGCGAAGAACTACGTATTTTTCAAACGTAACAATAATTATGACCAGCAACGCCGTCGGAGTTAAACAGACGTCGCTCGGTTTTGGAAATAAAGTCGATAAATCTGAGATACAATTAACGGAAATTTTCCCAATCGAACTTGTTAACCGTATCGACGAGGTTATTATTTTCAATTATATAGACGAGAAAGTGGCAAAAAATATTTTAACGAATCTGATAATCAACAAGTCTGTAAAAATATTTGAAAAAAGAGGCATAGAGATCAGATTTGACACGACGTTTATAGATCACATTTTACAGACGGGCTACGATAGGAGATTTGGCGTTAGGAATCTCGAGCGGACTTTTGAGAAAGAACTTATGACGACCGTATCAAAGTTTTTATTTGAGAAACCAAACGTAAAAATTATAAACGTTACCGCCGAAAACGGCGGCGTAAAAGTATTTTAATTTAAAGGGGGACGGAAGATGGACAAAGATATTTTAACCGTTATATTGTATCCTTTTTTTGGCGGAAGTTTAAACGCAAAACAGAGGGAGTATGTTAAAACTAATTTAAAGATCGCAACCGACGCGGAACTGGACGAAATATTAGCCGGCGAAGCCGACGAAGAAAAATTAAGTAAAATTATAGAAAATATTTCTTCGCCGGATCGGATAAAATATTTCGCTCTTGCTAAGTCAATATCCGAAATGGATACGTTTGCCGGAGCAAGCTCGGCGAAAATGATAAAATATGCCAAATTATTGGGGCTAAAATCGACTGAAACGGGCTTCGATTTTGACATCTACGACGACGAAGCCGTCAGAACTAACGAATTTGAAACGATAGTCAAAAATTTCTCGCTTATTGCGGGAGCCGTCGGCTTTATACCTTTTGTGCCGGTATCGGACATCTTTATACTAACGCCGCTACAGATCGTTATGATTAACTCGGTATTTCGTCTGTACGATTTTGAATTTGACGCAAAAGAGTTCTTAAAAACCGCCGGAGCTACTTTAGGAGCCGGGGTTGTATTTCGCTTTACGTCAAAATTGTTATGCAACTTTGTCCCTTTTTTAGGGTGGGCTATAAACTCATCGGTGGCTTTTGCCGGTTGTTACGCGATCGGTATAGTCGCTCGCAGATACGCCGAAGAGAAGGGCGCGGTGTCGGCGGATTCGTTAAAAGATATATTTGAGAAGGCGGCAGACGACGGCAAAATAGAATTTGCTAAACTAAAAGATTTTATTTTGACTAAAAAAGAGGAGCTGATAAACGAACTGAAAAAATATTCGGGCTGTTGTAAAAACGAAGAAACTTTCTACGAAGATAAAGAAGAGCCAACCGATACGCTGAACAGCGTAAAAGACGAAGAGCCGCCTTCTACGCCAAAAAAGAGAAAGTCGACTAAAAATACAAAAACCTCGACTACCGAAGAAAAAGGGGATAATCATAAAATAGATAGCGATTTTATCTAAAAACCGACGGGATTGTCTGCAAAATAATCTATAACGGAGTAGTTCTCATGTTTTAAGAAATGGTCTAGCTCGAGCCCCATCTCTTTCATAACTACCGATATTACCGCCTGGACTTTGTCGATGCCGTCCTCTCTATTTTTTGCCTTTTTGCATAATATCTTCAAAAACGGGTAGTTTTTTGTAACGGTTTCTCTTAGTTCGAATAGCGGTTTTATATACGGCATCGGTATATGATTCGCCTTCTCTACGGTTACGTTTTTTATGTTTAGTTCTGTAAAATTTGGGACGTTGTCTAAATAAGTATCGTTTATATCGACTACGCCGTCGTTTTTGCCGAGTCTCAAAAATTGTCCTATATTCTTGAACGCCGGCGAATAAGCGTTTTCAACCATGTAGTTTATTAGAATAATCGAATTGGGAATTCCCGTTTTGTTCAAAGTTCTTATAAAGGCATGCGACGGGTGTAAATCCCACAAAGCCGGGTCGGTTCCAAGATAGTTATTTAACCCGTCGAACGGAATAAAGTATAATATATAATCCCTTATAGCGCCTTTAAGAAATTTGGCTCTACCGGAATTACCCTTTAACCAATTAATATTAGTCTCTTCGTCTAACTCTTTATAACTGAAAGTTAATTCGCCCTCTTTGCCGTTAAAAGTTATTTCGCCGTTATCAATATTTTGGTAAAAACGTTTTATAGTTTCGTCTATGAGATTGTAAAAACCGCCTTTTAGATCGTATAACATTCTCGCGCCTTTTTGAGGTACGCTGAGATTGATTACGCTATTGATATGAATAACGGCGTTTTCTTTTTCGCATAATCCGAGATATTTCCGGATCGCAAGCCCGCCGCTTGAATGAGCGACGACGTTAAATTTGATCTCTTTATAATCCTCAAAATAGTAATTTTCATTTAAGTAAAACGCCGAGTCTTTTTTGGGTTCTAAAACAACCTCGTTACGATTGTTCTTAACTCTATAATAGACTTTTTTGCCGTATTTTGCCCAGATTTCTTCGATAAGACCTTTAAAATAGATTTTCTCTCCATTAATCTCAAAAAAACCGCCGTAATCGTTGCCTTTATAATTTATTAGAGCATTGTAAGACCGGAATTTCGGCGCTCGTCCTCGTATGAAGGCGAAAAGGCGATCGCTCATCAAGTCGAGAGAGATATTAGTTCTCGTCGGTCCGATAAGATTCGCGACGGATAATCTCTCGTATTTTGAATCGACGATATTCGACGAACAATCGATCTTATACTCGCCGTACCGTCGCGTATCGCCGGTATCGCTTGAAAAGTAACTTTTAAAATAAAAGCCGTTTTCGTTATTTATCGTAACGACAAGTTGATTATCCTTGTTCAGAAGATCGCCGTTATCAAACATTCCCGGTATATATATGAAAGGATATACGCCGATCCGCTTGTTTTCATCGGAAAAAAGCGCGATTGTAGAGAATATAATAAAAGCCGTTAAAATAATTTTCAATGTCGCTATTCTATTAATTCTATTCATAAAACCCCAAATTAAAGTCCAAATCTATTACTCTATAATATATCGGTTTACTTCTATCGTATCGGTTTTTAATTCCGTATTCGTACCTGTATATTTGACGAACATATTGGAATCTTTGTTAAACCAATAGTGATATTTAAAGGGCCACAATATTCCGGGAAAACCGGTAAGCCCCATTTCTACTTTTATCGTATCGATTGTTTGATTGTCCAGAGAAATAGTCTCGATTCCGAGATTTTTTACATAAATTTGATAAATAATATTTTGATCTGTCTGATAAAGATACATTATTATCTTATCGCCGACTGTTTTTGGGTATTTTTCTTGAAATATATAAAAGATTGTAGGATTATTTACCAGAGTAAATTTCTCAATATCAAAACTTTTTCGATTTAATACGTTCATTTTCATAGCGACATTATCAAAATTAACGTTTAATATGGGAGCGTTTTTTGAACTATAATGAAGGGCGCTCAACTGATTGAGTTCGGCGTCGTACGAAGATCTATAAGTAAGAGAGCCGTTTAGAAAAATATCTATTTCAACGTTATAAGCGTTTTTATCGACGGTAATGCGCTGATTATCAAGAACTTTTTTATCGGAAGTATATCTACAGAAGTAAGACAATTTCTCAGGGAAAAGGTAAGAAGATGAAATTATTAAAAGCGCAAGTAATATTTTTAATTTTGACATGATAAGCGAAAGAGTAAATGAAAAATCTTAAAATGTCAAATATTTAATATTTTTTTTAAGTAATCCTATCGGTTTTTTGGGGAGCGCCGCGCGAGTCTCGATAAGGTCCCGGTACGAAAGGAGTTTTAGTGTTTTAGCATATTCAAAACGGGAATTCCCGCTTTTATCAGGAAGCGACGCGGCGTATCATATGTGTCATTTTTCTTTCGAAGGGCGGCGCGGCATATAGCTCCATATGTGTCAAATTATTCGTCGGGGAGCGGCGAGTATGTATAGAACTGAACCCTCGATTTAAATCGAGGGTTCAATAGTCGCGCGTAAGCGGCGCGGCGTATGCAACACATATGTGTCAATTTATTTTCCATCCCCCAAAAAACCGACGGGTAGTCTCATATGTTCCTGTTTCCTATCTATTATTCTAGATATTTATGTCTAATCGGAAACCTTAAAAGCAATACTCAACGACCCTGCCTTGCCAAGAAAAAGAAAAAGAAATAACAATACGGTAGGTAAAAAAGTCTTATAAAGCCCCTTTCAAACCAAAATATAAATAATCCCGATCCTGTTCCAACAAAGCGCTCCATTGAATCGACTTCTTCCCGCCGGCAGACGAGCTTTGACCGTTTATCATTCTAATAATAGGAACTTTTGCCGACGCGGCAATAACTCCAAATACTATTGTAATAACGCCGAAAATCGCCGCGCATATACCGCCTACCCCCCCAAATATCGTCAACGCCATTCCCGCATAATACATCGTCTTTTTATCTTCGGGCGCTCTGTAAGAGTCGTCGCCGTTCAATAAAAGGGGAATCCCCGGTATTAGACATGCGGTAAAAATTAAAGAGACGATGGTTCCGGTTCCCATTTCTAAGAAAGTTTCATTCTGTCTGATAAAATATAGAGCTTTGTTCATATCGACTCTTCCGTTATAAGGCGCTACGCTTTTATCTTTAACTTCGTGAGTATAAACGGTATAATTGTAACCGCCGCCGGAAAGCCATCTGCTGTATTCGTAATAACCGTAGTCTCTAAAACCTTCGGAATCTACAAGGTAGTATTTTATCATACCAAAATCAAAAACTCTCCTTAAATCGACTATTTTCGCCGCGCTAAAAGCGGAAGAGCAAAGAGCCGTAAAACAAAATAAAATTAAGAATTTTTTCATATATTCCTCCTAGAATTACAGTATTATACAATAGTATAACCTTATAATTCTAAAACGCAAATGATATTTAAAAAAATATAATTAGTCAAATTTTTTTTCTGAAATTATTTGGTATCCTGTCAGTTTTTTGGGGTAAGGAAATGAATAACGCGAGTCTGTCTCAAAAAAATTGACACATATGATGTTAAGAATAAAATTGACATATGCGGCGCATGAAACTAAACCCTCGATTTCGCGTCCCTCGGCGCGTAATCGAGGGAAAATCGAGGGTTACGTCTCCCCAAAAAACTGACGGATTACAATTATTTGGTATCTTTTCTTAAGAAAACGAGCTTATTTAGCCAATCTTAATACTTTATTAATCAAAGCGACGACGATTAGCTAAATTTAGACGGAATATTTCTTCAATATTTCAAGAGTTCCCTCTTTTATATCGCTTCTCGACAGCGCGTATTTGATAAAACCCTCTATGTATCCCAATTTATCCCCGACGTCGATTCTATCTCCGGAGTATTTTGTCGCAAACATTTTACCGGATGCGGCCAGCTTATTTATAGAGCCGATATGGTAGAACTCCCCTTTTTGATGGTTTTTAAACTCTTCTTCAAGCAGGTCCATCAGCTCCGACGTAAAAAGGTATCTCCCAATCGAGATCATTTTACTCGGTTCTGTTCCGGCTTTCGGCTTTTCTACGATCTTGGTTACCTTATAAAAATCCTGATAATTCGTACAACCAACGACCCCGTATCTCGATACGTCCCCTTCTATCTCTTGAACGGCCAAAACGCTCCCGCCGGTCTTCTCGTGAACGTCGATCAGTTGTTTAGACAGAGGGACGTCTCCAAAAATCAGGTCGTCGGGATACGCGATAACAAAGCTCTCTTTTCCTACAAATTCTTTGCAAATTAAAATCGCATGCCCCGTCCCCAGCATCTCTCTCTGTCTGACAAAATATATATTAGCGTTACAATTGTTTATTTGAGCCAACTTCTTCGTATCGTTTTCTTTAGTAAAAATCGTTTCGAGTTCTATCTCTCTATCGAAGTAATCCTCAAGAATCTTTTTCCTTCGGCTCGTAACGATTAGTATCTCATTAATTCCCGAATCAATAAACTCTCTTACAATAAAATCAATCGCCGGAGTATCCACCAACGGAAACATCTCCTTCGCTAAAGTTTTGGTCGCGGGTAGAAATCTCGTTCCATAACCCGCCGCAATTACTATACCCTTCATACGCTCTCCGCCTGAAAAACAATCGTATATAGATTAACTTAGGGGCAATCCAAATCCCGTCGGCTTGAAATTTCCAACCGGCGGGCGTTATTATAATATCCTTAGTTTTTAAAACTCATAGGTTGTCCGGTCGCTTCCAGCACCGATAACCACACTTCGCCTTCCGGATCAAGAACTTTTCTTTTGGATACGGCGACTTCTACCGGAAGATGAATAAACTCGCCGTTGTAGTAACCTATAACTATGTCGGACTTGCCGGCCATTCCCGCGTGAACCGCTCTCTGAGCCAGCTGTAGGCAGAATATCGAGTCGTTGGGAGTAGGCTCGGTAGATCTTATGATATAACTCGGATCTATATATTTAATAGAGGTCGGAATATTCTCCTTAGCAAGATACTCCTTTATTTTATCTTTTAAAAACAATCCTATATCGTGAAGTTTTTCATTTCCCGAAGCGTCGTATCTCTTTTCAAGATTCTCAAAATAGTTCTGTCCTGCTCCCTCTGCGACTAATATTACGGCGTGGTTTGATTTTAACAATCTCTGCTTTAAGGCGTTTAAAAACCCCTTCTCTCCGTCGAGATCAAACGGGACTTCAGGTATCAAACAAAAATTAACGTCGTTTGACGCTATCGTCGCGTTTGCCGCGATAAATCCGGAACTTCTACCCATAACTTTTACTATGCCTATTCCGTTGAACGCCCCTTTCGCTTCAACGTGAGCGGCGTCTATCGCGTCGCACGCTTTACTAAACGCCGTTTCGGAGCCGAACGATTTATCGATATAGGCGATGTCGTTGTCGATAGTTTTCGGGATGCTGATAACCGCTATCTTGAGATTCCTTTTTTTTATCTCGTCGGAAATAGCTTTGGAGCCTCTCAACGTGCCGTCGCCCCCTATGGTATACAGAATATTAACTCTCAGTTTTACAAGTTTATCCACGATCGCGCAAACATCCTGCTCTCCCCTGGAACTTCCCAGTATAGTCCCTCCGATTTTATGTATATTTTCAACTACGTCGGGAGTAAGATTCATTATCGCATGATCGTATTTGTCTATAAATCCCTCGTATCCATACTTAATACCGTATGTAATCCTGTTGCGGTATCTGTAATAATTCATATATACTAAGGCTCTGATGACGGAATTCAGACCGGGACAAAGCCCTCCGCAAGTAACTACCGCCGATATCGTATCTCCCGGTTTAAAGTATATCTCATTTCTCGGACCGGCTTTCTCGAAAGAAGGGATCGTTTTCTCTTTACTTAGCCACTTGTTCATCTCGTCAAACGTATTTACCGCCAAAATCCGTTCGTCGTCGGTTACAAAGTTAGCCACGTCGTCGTTCATAACGCGCGATAACTTTAAAGGGGATTCTATACTCGCTTTCCCTACGTTTCGTACGTTTAAATCAAAATTTAATAACTCTTTATTTCTCAGATAGTCCATCCTACTCTCCTTGAGCGCAACTCGCTCCGCATAATTATTACTTATTTAAAATATTTTGCAATAAATTTCATTATAAATTTATATTATCATCTTTTTTATCTCATTTTCGACGACGGTCAAATAATCTTCACCCTCTCCGCCTTTATGAGAATAAGTAATTTTCGACGACGAATTAATAAAAGCCCGATAACGCGGATATTTGCAACCGTCAAGCGCTTCGATAACCGACGCGAGATCTCCCCCCTGCGAACCGACGCCAGGTATGAGTATAGGCGGACAGGAATTAGCCGAAAAATAACCAGCTATATTTTTTAACTCCTCGACGCTTGTAGCTCCCGCCACCGCTCCGATCGAAGGAGAATACTTTTTATTCCATTCGGCTATCTTCTCCGCTACTATCATATATAAATACTTATCTCCGACTTTTTGCAGTTGAAAATCTCCGCCCGATTTGTTGGAAGTCCGGGCTAATATAAAAAACCCCTTGTTTTTATATTCAAAAAACGGCGTTAACGAATCTTCGCCAAGATAAGGAGACAGCGTTACCGCGTCGGCGCCAAACTCCTTAAAAACCGATAAGGCGTAGGCTTTGGCTGTATTTCCAATATCGCCTCTTTTCGCGTCGAGAATAACAGGTATCGACAAATCCCTCGATACCTGTATAATATTTTTGAGAGCTTTCAGCCCTTCAAAACCGTATTGTTCGTAGAAAGCTACATTCGGCTTAATAACATAAATATATTTGCTAAAGTTTAACATTATCTCGCTAAAATAAAGCGAAATCGACTCCTCTATCGTCATAGACTTAAATTTATCGGGGAACTTTGAAATATCCGGATCAAACCCGACGCACAAATTGGATTTGATCGTCTCGTATCTTTTTTGACACATATCTGTAAAGTTCATACCAAGCTACTCCTAATACAATAGTTTACCGTCGTTGTAGACTAATTTTCCGTTTAACAGAACGCTTTCTATTTTTACCCCCGTTTGCAATCCATTCCATGGAGAGAAACCGGCTTTTGTATGAGCGGTTTTCTCGTCGAAGGTATTCGGCTCTTTTCTGATAATAGTCAGATCGGCGTAGTATCCTTTTTTTATCTCCCCTCTCTTTTTGATATTAAAAACTTTATAGCCGTTTGTCAGCATTTTAAAAATCATCCCCAAATTGAGGAGTTTCCTTTCGTATAAGTTATATAACGCGTAAAACGCCGTCTCAAGTCCGGGAAATCCCGAAGGGGGATTATTAGATTTTTTCTCGGAAAGCAAATGCGGAGCATGATCTGTCCCGACAAGATCAAAATATCCTTTATTAAACGCTCTTCGGAGATAATCGACATCTTCGACTTCTCGTATCGGAGGATTAACTTTATATACGCTTGAATTTTCGATATTGGAAAGATGAAAAAAAAGATGGTGCGGGGTAACCTCTCCGATAACGTTAAATCCTTCCCGTTTGCGTTTCGCGATCTCCTTCAGCAATATCTTTGAAGATATGTGGCATATATAAATCCTAGCTTTATATCGTATATTTATCGCGGCTCTGATAATCTTTTTAAAACCGTTCAATTCCGCCGACGGGGGGCGTTTTGCGTTGTAATCCTTGATTTCGTTACATACGACCTCTTTGTATTTCTCAATAGTCGCCTCGTCTTCGCAATGAAACAAAACGAGCTCTTCTGTAGCGAGAGCGTTTTTTACCGAAGCGTAATTTTTAACTAAAAGCCCCCCCGTCGTAGATCCGAGGTAGCACTTGATTCCGAGAAAAGGGATTTTATTTTTTTTTATCTTTTTTATTATTTTTTTCAGATTACCGGAATTCTCATCCGTCAATCCCAGATAGAGCCCGAAATTTATCGGAATTTTCTTGGGATATTTTGATTTGATCCTTAATATATCGTATTGCGTCGCCGGCGGCGAGTTGTTCGGCATATCTGACACATATGTGTATCCTCCGCTAATCGCGGCGTTGACACCGCTAATCCAGTCCTCTTTGCTCTCGCCGCCGGGGCATCTGAAATGAACGTGCGGATCAAAAAAACCGTAGCTTATTAGCGAGTTTCTAGCGTCTATAATTTCATAATTTTCCGCGACAAGATCGGCGAGTTTATATCGATTGTCGTCGCAAATTTTGGAGATTTTTTTACCCTTGATAAGAATATCCCCTTTCCTGAAAATATTACCGTCAAAATATTTTCCGTTGATAACGGCTATTTTAGTTTTCAATTATTCCCAATCCGTCTCTATGATATTTTCCAAACTCTCTACAATTAACAATTGTGTCAAAATATGAAAACACCGGCCCGTCTTCGCAAACTCTCGCCGAAATATCGTCGAGAACGCACGATCCGCAAAGACCGACGCCGCACTTCATATATCTCTCCATCGATATCTGAATATTCTTGATTCGACCGCCGACGATCTCTATAGCTTTAACCATCATTTTTTCGGGACCGCACAAACAAATCGCGTCGAAATTCCCGGTCCTAAGCGCTTCGTCAAGATCGTCGGTTACAAAGCCTTTAGCCCCGTAAGTACCGTCGTCGGTGTAATATTTTATCCTATCGCGCTTTTTGTCTAAATCAAAGAGATATTTCAAGAAATCGACGTTTCTCGCTCCAAAAAACGCTGAAAAATTAATATTTTTTTTAACAAGCGTTTCGGCTAAAAATTTTATAGGCGCCGAACCAATACCTCCGCCGATCAATAGAGCGTTTTTTGATTTAGAAAGATCAAAATTATTGCCGAGAGGTCCGGTCAATCCAAAATACTCGCCGGCTTTAGCGTTAATCATTTTTTGAGAACATTCCCCTCTATCCTGAATTGTAAAACCGACGACGTCGCCGTCATAGCCCGATACAGAAAAAGGCTTCTGAGCGCAATTGTAATTCAGCATAAAAAAGTTGCCGGGGGACATATCCCGTTTGCCTATCCTAAAATAAAGCGTTTTTTGAGCCGTATTCCCGACTATTTCTACTAATTTGTAACTTTTCTCGATTTTATTGTCAATATTCACAATATGCCCCGTATTATTACGCTTCATAGGATCTATTCAAAAAGTAAAATATTATTCTAAGATAAACGGAGTATATATAAAAAAAAGACGTTTGTCAAATTTAATAAACTTTGACTCGGTAATCCGTCGGTTTTTTGGAGAATAAAAAATAATTTTAGGTATAGTAGACGTATTTAGGATAATTTTCGATTACGAGCTCGTATAATAGCCGTTTTCGAGCGGTTATATTTAACAGTTGTGTCATTTTATCCAAAAAGTCGTTTTTCAATTTATCAATCCTTAATTTCTTACCAATAAGCTCAAGAAATCCTTCCAACCCGTATTTCATAACGCCGTTATAGAAAAACAGGATAATATCGCGAACCGTCGAAGCCATACCGAATTCGTTATACAAGGAATGCCATCTTTTTATTCGAAGGTAGTCCGCTTCGCTGATTCTAAGGTATTTATCCAACCTCTTATCATCGGAGCTATCTATAACGGCGTATTCGGAGCGGCAATTTCCGATTACTCTCTTCATTTTTGGAATTTTTTTGTCAACGAGACGAAACATAGTTTCAAATAACTCGCTGAACGTATTAATTTTGAACTCTTTTAGTAAAAAATCTATGACGTTGTTATTCATAGATTCGGATACTATAAAATGAAATAGATGTTTTTTGTTTTTCATAAAATTTTCTCCTTTTTCTTTTATATATATAACAACTAAAAGTAGAAAACTCTTTACAAAAATTTGAATAAATTTTTAATGAACGATAAATAATTTAATAATTAAAAATATCTGTTCCATATGTGTCAATTTTATTCTTAACGTCATATGTGTCATTCCCCAAAAAACTGACGGGTTACATATTTCATCAAATTTCCCCTTGACAATTTTATCTAATAAAAATATTATCTCCGTATATCTTGCATTGAGAGGATCAAAAATGAATTATGATTTTTCAACAATTCCAGAAAAAGTTATGGAGCACCTAAAAAAAATCCAGTCCAGATCGACGCTTCCCCAAGACGAGGAGACGCTGAAAAGATTAGTCGAATCGTGGCTTTCAAAAAGAGGATTGTTTGATAAAATTGTAGATCATAACAACTTAAAAAAAATCGAACTATTTGATAAAAATAGCGCCGGCGGTTGCATAGCCATGACGCTTTCCGGCTCGATATTAGCGATTGGTCCGATACAGAACGGCAAACGAAAAGCCAATTACGCAAGCATCGGGATAAGAACGGACGTTTTTGAGAAAAAGAGCGAAGAAAATAGCGAACTCGAATTCTCGTTAGAAATTGACAAGCCGGCATATTTTATCGCAGGACCGGTCAAATCGACTTCGATGATAATAGATATTGCCGTATTCAAGGATATAGAAGACATTAATCGACAGATCGAACAGATAGAACATACCGAAGTCGCTCTCTACGATAAATTCATCGAGGTCAATAAAAATATATATCCCGAAAATTACAACAAAGACGATTTAAAAAACCGCGACGATCTGTTTAACAAATGGATTATTTTGGATTGGTTTAGAATAGGCGGACTGCAAGAGCAAATATTTCTAGCCCGCGCTAAAATGTTATGGGTGGAGCTCTTTTCAAAAATTTACGATAAACTTAGTAAATCCAACGCCGACGACTTAGATAATAAGATGCTTGAATTTGCAAACAATACGTTCTCCGGATATATCGACGATTATAAGTGGTTTGAGTCGGAAAAGAAAACCTTCGACATAGGGTTAATGAAAGCCCTAGAAGAACTGCCCTCCAACGCAAACTATCAGAAATTTCTAGAAGAGTGGAGTTGAACTGTTTTTAACTAATATCAAACATTTTTTTTAGAAATTCGTCTTTTTTTCGCCAATCTTTGTGAACTTTTACGTTTAGAAACAGATTTACTCTTCTTTCAAATATATTCTCAAGATCGTAGCGCGCCTTAACGCCGATCATTTTTATCATCGATCCTTTGCTTCCGATAATTATCCCTTTTTGGCTTTCGTTTTCTACAAAAACCGCGCATCTGGCTTCAATTTTATCTTCGTTTACTTTCAACTCTTCGACCTCCGCGTAACAGGAGTGAGGCACTTCCTCTTTTGTAAGTTGAAATATTTTTTCGCGGACGACTTCGGTTATTCTGAACGGAATAGACTGATCCGTTACGTAATCTTCCGGAAAATACATTGGACCTATTTGTAAATTCTTTTTTATCAAATTTATGATTTTATCAGGATTTTTCCCTTTGAGGGCGGAAAATTCAACGACCCCGACCGGAGCAAGTTTTTCAAGAACCCTATTTTTTATCTCCATATCGCTATTTTCAAGATCGATTTTATTTAATACGACAATTGTTATCCTTTCGAGAGGTTTGATTTTATTAATAATATCCTCCTCTTCGCGCCCGAATTCTCTCGTCGTATCTACAACGTATAAAATAACGTCGGCGTTTTCGGTATTTCGAACGGCGAGATTTGAAAGCCCTCTGTTAAGATTTGAATTGAAGTTATGAAATCCGGGCGAATCTATAAATATAATCTGGCTACTATCGTCGTTATATATTCCTTTTACAAGAAATCTCGTAGTTTGAGGATGTTTTGAAACAATGGACGCCTTATATCCGCACAATTTGTTGAGCAAAGTCGATTTGCCGGAAGACGGTCTCCCGATCAGCGCGACAAATCCGGTTTTTTTCTCTTTCAATATATACCCTTTTTCAGAAATTTTACGCCATATTATAATATATATCAAATAAAATCAATATTATTATATTTCATTTTTTTTTATTTCATTGTATCCTGTCAGTTTTTTTTGGAAAATAAAAAATATTCGTTCCATATGTGTCATTTTATTTGTCCCATATGTGTCGAATTTTTCATCAAACCGCGTTTGCGACCGACCCATATGTGTCAATTTTTTCAAGACAGACTCACGTTATCCATTTCCTTACCCCAAAAAACTGACGAATTACTATTTCATTTTTTGAATGACACGAATTACTATTTCATTTTTATATTTTCTTGACAAATCGGCAACTTTTTATTAATGTCGTATTAATATAATAACTTATGGAAGATTAATGGTTTTAAAAATTGTAACGCTTGGCTCAGATTTATTAAAAAGGAGATCCGAAGAGGTAACGGACTTTTCAGATATAAAAAGATTAGTCGAGGATATGTACGACACTATGTATATAGCCGGAGGAGTAGGGCTTTCGGCAGTTCAGGTAGGCGCGCTCAAAAGAGTATTTGTTATAGACATACCGGACATACTTAACGGCAAACATGTTATGATAAATCCGGTTATAAAAGATTTATCGACGGATAAAAGTTGCGTAAACGAAGGCTGCCTCTCTATCCCCGGAGTTTCATCGAAGGTGGAAAGACCGAAAAAAGTAACAGTCGAATATACCGATATAAAAGGTAAAAGAAAGACTTTAAAGGCTAGCGGTATTCTAGCCGTTTGTATACAGCACGAATACGATCATCTCGAAGGAACTCTGTTTATAGACAGATTAACTCCGGAGACCAAAATAGAAAAAATAAAAGAATTCAAAAAGGCTTTATTAAAAACCGCAACCTGATATGAAATTAATTTTTTTTGGAACTCCCGACATATCGGTAAAACTTCTCGAGTCCTTGATACGGCTTCATAAAGTCGTCGCTGTGGTAACTCAACCCGATAGGCCCGTTAAGAGATCAAAAGCCCCCGTTCCTACTCCTATATCGATAACGGCGATTAATAACGATATCCCCGTTTACAAACCTGAAACAATATCCGACGATTTAGCCGCCGAATTAAGGGGATACGACGCAGATTTGTTTGTAACCTTTGCATTCGGTCTTATATTCAAAAAAAACATACTAGATATAACTAAATTCGGCGGAATTAACGTTCATCCCTCTTTGCTTCCCGAATTGAGGGGACCGTCGCCTATACAGACCGCCGTTTTACTGGGTAAAACTAAAATCGGCGTAACGATCCAAACTATTAAACTTAAAGTCGACGCCGGAGACATTCTACTGCAAAAAGAATTGGATATAAACGGCGACGATATTTGTACGATCGAAAAAAAAGTATCCGAACTTGCGACCAATATGACTTTGGAGGTATTATCGGACTTTGAACGCTATTATAGTAACAAAACCGTTCAGGACGATACTAAAGCGACATACTGCCGTATGATAAATAAAGACGACGGCTTAATCGACTGGAATTGCTCCGGTAAAGAGATCGTTAATAAAATCCGCGCCTATTCAAATCGTCCTGTAGCGTTTAGTTACGTCGATAAAAGAAAACTAAATATTTACAAGGCTTCGATAAATAATACTCTTGACTTTGAAATTTATAAAAAACGCCCCAACGGCGAAATCGTCGCCTTAAACAGACGGGAAGGCGTAGTAGTTAAAGCCTCCGATTGTTTGATAAATTTGGAAGTTTTACAGCAAGAGGGTAAAAAAATTCTTGAATGCAAAAACTTTGTCAACGGCTGTCAATCTTTCTTACATAAAATACTTTCTAAGGAGACGTAAAAATTATGGAACATTTTAAACAAATCATTCGCAATATAATTTCTTTTATTGTTATCTCAAGCGACGATTCGGAGACCGAAAAGGCAAAGAAAATCATGCGATACGCGTTCGTCGGCTCGTTACTCGTCGTTTTTCTTTTTGCATGGATCATATTTGTAATTCTGACCTTTTCGGAAAATATCGTCAAAGTTCCAAACGTCGAAGGGGATCATATCTACGTCGCGTTGAAAAAAATTTCGGATAAAAAACTGATCGCCGACGTCGCGCCCAAATATTCTGACAAATATAAAGAGGGCGTTGTTTACGATCAAAGTCCATGGCAAGGAAGTATCTTAAAAAAAGGGCGCGTAGTATCGTTTAACGTCTCTCTTGGAACTTTAGACAACGCTCTTCCCGACGTAACGGGATTTAATTTATTAGAATTATCCGCCTTTTTGGATAAAAAATATCCCGAAGGCTCGATTCCTTTCGAAATAAGCGCTCCATTTTACGAATTTAACGAAAATATTGAGAAGGGTAAAATATTTAAAATGGAACCGGAAGAGGGGACTTTTCTTAAAGAGGTAACCAAACTCAAAATATGGATATCTAACGGTCCGGAAGATAAAAACGCTCAACTCTTAAAAAACTACGTCGGTAAGAATTTTAACGCGATCAACGAAGAGTTAGCTAACGCGGGAGTCCCCTACTCTTTTGAGTTTATCTTTGTAAAAACCAAAAAAGCCGATATGACGATCGTCGAACAGAGTATAGGAGAAAACGCGCTGATAAAAGATATTATCGCCGACAAAAAAAACTTAATACTCAAAGTTAATAAATTTAACCGTATCGATAACAAGGATATTGAAGGAACTCACCTTGTTAATTTTCCAAAAAAAACGTTGCCTTACAAAGTCGATATAGTATTAAGCAATAAAAATGAAACCTATACTACGCCGATTATCAGTTTTTTTACAAGAGGCGGCGTATCTTCGTCGATTCCTTTTATTAATAAAGAGGATTACAAACTTATTATATATCATGACGGCGTGAAAAGTTCCGAAGTTATTTTGAAAGAAGCCGTTACCGACAAACTCTAATACGGGGCTTTTCGCGGCGCGACGCGCATATGTGTCAAAATTTCTATCGATGAACGCAGCGTCGCATATGCGTCAATTTTAACTGCAGATCCATATGTGTCAAATTTTTGTCGGGGGCGCGTCGCGTATGCAGCTCCATATGTGTCATTTTTTCTCGAGGAGCGACGCGGCGCGTCTAAATAGACTTCAATATTACCTCTTTGTCTTCGGGGAATATGTTAAAAATATCGAAAATATAATCGTCCAATTCTTTTTTTACTTCGGTTTTTCCGCCGGAAGTTATCTGATCAACCATATTTTCTATCTTTCTCAAGACTTTCTCCGGAAAATCCGGCAGGGGGAGTTCCTCTATATGGCTTCTCAAAACTTTTATACTTGCAAACCTTTTAATAAATATATACTGATATAAGGAAGAATTAAACAACGCAAGCGTAACTTTGATAGGGTAATCCTTGGCGGGGATCAAAAAATTAGCGCTGTTGAGCGTCAACGCTTTAGAATTATCGTAAGAAAAAACGAGATATTTCGATATAAACTTATAAATAAGTTTCTCGTCGGCTCTAAACTTAGATTCGCTAACTACCTGTTGAAAAACTTCGGGCGTAAATTTGATATATTTTCTCGGCTCGGAGAGATAAAACTTCCGGACCTCCTTTCCGGTGTATACCGGTTCATAACCTTCGCGAAACGTATCCGAAAGATACTTTTTATTGTTTCCGGTAACTATGCCGAGCCCCCACTCCGCCCTCCCCTTGAGAGTCGTATGAGGTATGTCGTAAATATTCTTAATAATCTCGGCGTCCTTACTATCAAGTTTTATATCAAAAACGTTATTCCAATTATCGCGCCATCTTTTCTGCGGAATGGTATAACTTTCAATTCCGCCGGTTATTAATACGTTATCGTTCAAAGCGCTTTTTTTCTTCAAATATATTCCGATAACCGAAGTAAAAACGCCCTTGAAAACTTTACCGAATCTCGTAATCTTCTCTATAAAATAATTATTAACAATTACGTTTCTAATATCGCGATGAAGAGCTACGTTAAGAAACGATTCGGGGAGAATAAAAAACAGCGCGCCTCCCGCTTTTAAATAATTCATGCCCGATATTATAAAATATGAAAACGACTCTTTAGAATTTATCTCGGGATAATCCGAACTTAATCGTATCAAGTCGCTTTTTGAAAAATGATACCCCCACGGCGGATTGGAAGCGACGACGTCGAACAATTTGCCTTCGCAAGTCTTAAAAAATTTTGATTGATCTACTCCTTTTTTTGTCAAAGAGTCATAGCAAAAAATATTCGGCTCAAATTCAAAATTTTTATATTTTATCATAAGGTTTATTTTGGCGATCTTGACGGCGATTGGATCTATATCCATGCCGTATATATTGGAGGGATCTTGTATAATTTCTCCCGCCGACAGCAAGAACTGACCGGCGCCGCAACAGGGATCAAGAAAAGTAGACGAGGCGGTAATGTATTCGCGAGCCATATCCGCTACGACGTAATCCGGCGTATAATACGAACCGCTTTTTGATTTACTGCGAACCTCCCGTAAAGATTGATAAACAAATCCCGCTGGGTCCCGCTCCTTTGGAATTGTAAAATCCAAAAGCGGGCGATACGATTTGTCGTTTAAATTAATATTAGCGATACGCGGCTCGTTTTTAAGATATTTATTTTTACATACGACGGCGCCGGAATTAACGCTAACTAAACCGGCGGAATTCAATAAATTTAACAACAGGTAATCTATAGCCAAAGATAAATCTAATTTATTCGCCGCTATAAAAGCGAGTATCTCTTCAAACGTCGAGGTCGAGCCGCCGGATAAATATTCGTCCGGCGCAAAAGTTTTTGTTTTTTGAGATTTATTCGCTCTCTTATTAAGTTTATCAAGACGTCCGCGCCGTATTTCGCCCTTTAATTTTAAGACGTTCTTAGAAGTTATTAGATTGTTTTCCTTTTCAAGCCAGCCGCATTTTATCCAGTTTCTAATAGTAGAAACGGTAACGCCAAAAATCTCGGCGGTCTCGCTTATTGTATAAAAGGATTGATTTGTAACGCTTTCCATTTTATCCTCTGCGAAATAATTTATTTTTTCTCCCGGCAGAGGAACTCTCCGTTATCGGCGCATTGCGCCGCCTTAACGACCGTTTCATAATCAAAGCCTTCAAATTTACTAACATAATCGTATAAAACCGTAATATTATGCGATCAAGCAAATTATCCGTTTATAACTGACATCATATTATCAATCTCGGCTCTTTTCGGATAATCCGGCTTTTTTTTCAACAACATATCAAAAACTACTTTAGCTTCGCTATATTTATTAGATATAAAGAAACTCTCTCCAAGTTCGTAATAAGAATCGTAGTAAGCCGGGTTGAGATCGATCGCTTTCTGAAAATACTCGAAAGAATTAGCGTGTTCGTTAAGTTTTTTATAACAGAGCCCCAGATTAAAATATATCTCCGGCACGCTTGAATTTAGCGATATGCTCTTCCTAAGAGCCTCGATAGCGTTTTTATAGTCGCTCTGTTTTAAAAGACTGTTCCCGAGATTATTAAAAAGTTTATACTGCTTATCGTCTATAAGTATCCCCTTTTGCGATATCGCAATCGCGTCTTCAAATTTGCCGTTATCGTAATAGATACTCCCAAGATTCACGTATGCGGAGACGTACTTCGGATCAAGATTTAAGACGCGGTTGTAGTTTTCCGTCGATTCCGTCAAGTTATTGAGTTTGTATTGAGAAAACGCTATGATAAAATATAAGGAGGGAATGTTTCTGTCAATATCCAGACCTTTATTCGCGTAAACTATCGCCTCGTTGTATCTCCCCCTAACGCTCTCCATATCGGCTATTAATTTATACGCCTCGATAACGCTGTCGTTATCGACTCCGCCGGAATTGAGGGCGATAGATTTTAAGAAATTTTCAATAGATTTGTCGTATTGATTCAAAGTCCTGTAGCATTCCCCGATTTTAAAGTAATTTCTCGCTTTATTGTCAATTTTCGCGGCGTTCTGGTAATATACTATGGCGTTTGAATAATCGCCCGCAAGTCTATAAACTTCGCCGAGATTAAAATACGCCGAAGTAAAATTAGGATCTATCGATAAAACTTTTTTATAGTATTCGATCGACTTATCCGTCTTGTTTAATCGATGCGCCGTAATACCAAGATAAAAATATGCGTTTACAAAATTGCCTTTTATTTTGACGGCGTTTATGAAATTTTGTTCGGCTTTTAAAAATTCTTTCTCTTTATAATACATTCTTCCGATCGCATAGAACGCGTCGTAATTTTGCGGGTTGATTTTTAACGCCTCTTTATACTCCTCCAGCGCCAGGTCCCTTAATCCCTGTTTGTCGTAAATTTTTGCCAGAGTATAATGCGCCTGCTCTATGTTGTTATCCTTTTGGAGCGCCTTTTTACTAAATTTTACCGCTTCGTTAATACTATTCTCGTCGTCGGGATTCTCCTCGTAAATCGCGGCTCCCAGATAGGCGTTTGCTTCGGCGTTATCGCTCTCCATATCGAGAGCTCCGAGAAAATTATCTTTCGACTTAGCGTAATTCTGTTTATTATATTCGTTAATTCCCGCGTCGATCAATTCGCTAATCTTTTTTTTCTTAGCCAGTTCTTCCTTACCGATAGAAGCGTTTTTTTCGGCCGAAGTTTCGTCGCTTTTTCTGACTATCGTAGGTTTATCGTCTTTATTCTCTATAATCGCGCTCATCGACTCTATAATCTTACGCGTATCGTAATCTCTGTTACTTATACTGCTTTCAGCCAGTCTCTCCTTCTCTTTTTTAGCCCTGATAATTTTATCCTGCAAATCCAGAGCTTCCCGATCGTCGCCGTTTTCAATAAGGAGATCTTCTATTAATTTCAAAGCCCTATCGTACTCCTCCTGGTTGAAATATCTGTTAATAAGTTTTACGATATTATTCCTTTTTTTATCGTTATCGTTTTTGCCGACGTCCTTTCCCCCGCTTCTAAATATAAAAAACGAGATTAGGAAAGTAAGTATTATTGCTATAATTATAATACCGCCGACGATTATGTAAGTTTTTTTATTATCCCCGTACAAATTACGCTCCTTAATTTTATATTGCTAATCTAATTCGTCAAATTCCGCCTCTTTTTTATTCTCTTTGATCTTATAGTCCTCAAGATTTTTGCTGTCCTTATCGAGCCCTTCGAGCTGTTTTTTCAACTTTTCAAGATACTCCTCCCTTTTCTTCCTCTCTTCTTCTTCTCTTCTCTTCTCGGCTTCAATTCTGCTCTTCTCGTCTGCCAAAAATTGTTCAAGTTTGACTATAACCTTTTTTACTTTATCCCTCTTTAGCGCGTCCGTCGCCAATCCGACGTAAACGGTCCAATTTTTGATACATTTTTCTATCTCTTTGTTGTTATAGTTAATCAGCCCCATCATATAATAAGGATTTGGCAATACGGTATTTAGCGATACGGACTTTTCATACATCTGAAAAGCGATATCAAAAAGAGCTTTACTAAAATAGTAGTTGCCCAGATTAAAGTAGTACTCCCCTTTTTTCTCGTCGGACGACTCAAAATTTATGGCGGAACGCGCCGCTATTATAGCTTCGTCGTACATCTTCAGCTCGTTTAACACCGCCGCGTACAAAACAAAACCTTTTGGGTCGGTAGAATTTATTTTTATGTAGTTTTCTAACCGCTTTTTCGCTTCAGACCAATCATTATATCTGATCGAATTGTCGATAATATCCGTAATGGAATTAGAAAATATTTTATCCGAAGATAGCGCGATTGTGAAGATGGAAATGAAGATAATAAAGATTTTTCTTTTCATTTTGCTCTCCATTTTATATAATGGTAAATAATTTAAATACTACTATATTTTACAATCAAATTGTAGTATAACAAAATTATTTAATAAATAATACAAATAAATTACAGAATTTGTAATAAAAGGTTGACGGAGAAAAAATGGGATACGTTGTAATACAAATATTTTTAGGAATACTTCTGATAGGCGGCGGAGCTATTTTTTTGATTCTGCTTATTACTAAAGTATTATCTCCTCAAAAAACGCATAAATTGATAACTCTCGTTAAAGCCGGCAACTATAAACAGGCGATAAAAGTCGCTAAAGAGATAATCGCCAAAGATCCGAACAACGTCGAAGCTCGCTACTATTTGGGCGAGTCTTATTATAACGAAGGGAGATACGAACTGGCTCTTATAGAGTATAAATCTTCCGATAAAATCGGCGTTTATACAAAAAATATGAAAGAGACCGATCTCCGCGAAAAACTAGCCGAACTCTATATGAGATTTGATAACAACGACGAGGCTATAAAAGAGTACGCGCTTTTGCTAAGAAAATTTCCTAATAATAGCCTCTATTCGTTTAAAATCGGCGAGCTTTTTGAAAAAAAGAACGACAGAGAGCAGGCGATAAAATATTACGCCAATAGTTTGAAACATAAAAACAACTACGTTCCCGCCATGATAAATCTTGGAGCGCTGCTTTGCGATACCAAAAGATTTTCCGAAGCTGAAAAGATTCTTGATAAGGTCGTAAAAATGGAACCTGAGAACTATAAGGCGATATTCTTTCTGGGAATGGTCAAAAAATCTCAGGGCAATATCAAAGCCGCAATGAAGTTATTTGAAACTTCTCAAAGAGATAAAACCTACAAAACGCGAAGTTTAACGGAAAGAGGGATGATGATGATGCAGAACGGCAAATATGAAGACGCCGCGATTGAACTTGAACGCGCGTTAAAAAATATGGATAAAGAAGAGCAATCAAAAAATATAAATTTAGTTTTAAATATACGATACGTTTTAGCAAGTTGCTACGAACAGACTCGCAATCTTACCGACGCCATAATTCAGTGGGAAGCTATTTATTCAAAAAAAACTGATTTTAAGAACGTCGCCGAAAAACTCGCGGCTTATCAAGAACTAAGAATGGACGATAAGATGAAAGATTTTATGACGGCGACTAACGAAGTTTTTATAGATATATGCAAAAGTATCGTATCGGATAAACTTCAGTTAAATATTATGGAGATGGTCAAACTGTCCTCCGACGGACTGGAATTTTATACGTTGGAAGGGGACAACAAATGGCGAAATACTAAAAAAAGACCCAAATTAGCGCGGATATACCGTAGGTCCGAACCTATCGACGAATCTATTATAAGAAGCGTCCATGAAACTATGAAAGAAAAAGAGATAATGAAGGCTTTAATTATCACATCTTCAAATTTCACCAAAAACGCGCTTGCCTACGCTCAAGAGAGACCTATAGAGCTGCTGGATAAAAACTCCCTATTAAATTTAATAAAAGATTTTAATTACTAAATTTAAAAAATATGCTAAAATATACGAAATAGAACGCTAAATTCGAGGGTATAATTTGGATTTCTTAAAAGATATGTTGGCAAACAGAGTGATAATATCCGCTTTCGCCAGTTGGTTTATCGCTCAGTTTTTAAAGATGTTTATAGAGACCATTAAAAGAAAAAAAATAAAAACCAGAGATTTTGTATTCAGAGCGCTTTTTGGAACGGGCGGTATGCCTTCAAGCCACTCGGCTTCGGTTATGGCGGTCGCTCTCGCTATAGGAATTCAAGAGGGATTTGACTCGGCTCTGTTCGCGCTGTCTTTTGTCATGGTTTTTATAGTCGTCAGAGACGCTACGGGCGTCAGACTCGCTTCGGGATTTCAAGCAAAAGCGATCAATCAGATCATCAAAAAGGTCGACGAGCTTGACGGAATGCGAGAGATAAAAGAGGTTCGAGGTCATACTCCGTTAGAGTGCTTTGTCGGTATGCTCGTCGGCGCCCTGATCACGCTAGGCGTCTATTTCATAAAATAGTAAATTCAGATAACATTGAGAATAAGATGAACAAAATAGTTGTAAAAATCAGTTCTAATCTTCTAGATCCCAATAACGAAATCGATATGGTCCATAAAATCTCAAAAGAGATATACGATTTAAAAAAAGAGGGCGCCCAAGTCATAGTAGTAACGTCCGGAGCGGTAATGCACGGAGTAAAAATACTCGGCTACGATAAAAAGCCCGACCGCATCCCGCTGCTGCAATCCTGCGCCGCAATCGGGCAGATACAACTGATGACCCGCTATATCGATAGTTTTGCAGAACTGAATATGATTCCATCTCAAATCCTAGTATCGACTGAAGACTTTAACAACCGTAAAAGATACCTGAATTTAAGAAACGCCGTCGGTTCTTTACTATCTTTGGGAGCCGTTCCGATATTTAACGAAAACGACTCTCTTAATATTGAAGAACTAAAATTTGGAGACAACGATCATTTATCTTCGCTTGTCACATTAATGATGGGATTCGATATGTTGATAATACTATCGGACGTCGACGGGCTATACGAAGAAGACCCCAAAGTAAATAAAAACGCCAAACTTATAACCTGCATAGACCCGCGCGACGAAAGTTGCGTCAAATTCGCGTCGTCGAGCGTGTCAAAGTTTAGTACCGGCGGTATGAAAACAAAGCTGCTATCCGCCCAAAAAGTAGCAAAAGGCGGTATAGACGTTTTCATCGGAAACGGATTTAAAACAAACCTTTCAAAAATAATCAACTTCGAAGAGAGAGGAACATACGCGCGGCGGGACGACGCCAATATTAATGCAAGAAAGATATGGCTCGGTTTTAGCCCGTCGTCTTCCGGTCAAGTAATTATCGACGAAGGGGCTTATATAGCTTTAACGGAGAAAAGCTCAAGTCTGTTGGCAAGCGGAATCAAAGAGATAAAAGGAAACTTCCTCAAAGGAAGTCTGATAGCGGTTTATTATAAAAATAAAAAAGTAGCGCAGGGATTGACTAACTATTCGTCCAAAGACCTGGAATTAATTAAAGGAAAGAAATCTCAAGATTTTCACCTGTATATTAAAAACCACGATTACGATATGGTTATTCACAAAAACAATCTCTATCTGACATAACGACGCGCCCGTCGTTTTTTTAATTTACTATTAAAAATATTTGTCTCATATGTGTCAATCGTCGTCGAAGTCGCGCTTGTCATACTTGTCTCATATGCGTCCAATTTGTTTTAACATCATATGTGTCAATTTTTATTTGACACATATGATGTTAAGGTAAAAGTATTGATTAAATCTGCTAAAGCGGTTATATTGAACCTGTTTGGT
>ENA-UPSM01001280-UPSM01001280.1-activated-sludge-metagenome-genome-assembly--contig:-NODE-1280-length-33933-cov-6.393677_pt1 | contig 33933 bp, 25 predicted proteins | sample MGYA00238181_ERZ773283 | MGnify/ENA primary metagenome ERZ773283 (study PRJEB29023, sample SAMN05720199) | activated sludge metagenome | isolation source: Anaerobic digester | place: Japan...
TGGCCGCCTTCCGCCGCCGCCACGGCACCCGCGCGCGCACCGCCCCGCGCCCGCTCGCGCCCATCGCCGACTGGGGCGGCCTCGTCGCCCTGCGCGGCCTGCGCCGCTCGCTCTTCGGTTGAGGGTGGTTCGTGCAGACGAGCGTCGAGTGACAGCCCACAAGGAGAGACAACGGGCCTGTCTGTCGGCACCTCGCTCGAGGGCAAGGGGAGTACGATGGCGTTAGCGAGAGTGTTGCGGACGCCATGTGTCCGCGTGGACCGACCGAAGGGGGTGGGCGGAGACACGAAAAACCCCGGTCCGTAGACCGGGTTCTCGGAATGCAGGGAACGCCGTGCGCTCAGCGCGCGATGAGCTTGAGGAACTCCTCGTTGCTCTTGGTCTTGCTCAGGCGCGTGATCATCGTCTCGGAGGCTTCCTCGATCCGGGAGGAGACGAGGGCGCGGCGGAAGAAGTGGATCGACTCGAGATCCTTGGCGGGGATGAGCAGCTCCTCGCGGCGGGTGCCGGAGGCGGCCACGTTGATCGCGGGCCAGATGCGCATCTCGGCGACCTTGCGGTCGAGCACCATCTCCATGTTTCCGGTACCCTTGAACTCCTGGAAGATGACCTCGTCCATGCGGCTGCCGGTCTCGATGAGGGCGGAGGCGAGGATCGTGAGGCTGCCGGCCTCCTCGGTGTTGCGCGCGGCGGCGAAGAGCTGGCGCGGCTTCTCGAGGGCGCGGGAATCGACGCCGCCCGACATCGTCTTGCCGCCGGAGCGGGCGTTGTTGTGGGCGCGGGCCAAGCGGGTGATCGAGTCGAGCAGGATCATCACGTGGCGGCCGGTCTCGACGAGGCGCTTGGCGCGCTCGATGCAGAGGTCGGCGACGCGGAGGTGGTTCTGGAGCGGCTCGTCGTTGGACGAGGCCCACACCTCGGCGCCGGGGACGTTGCGGCGGAAATCGGTGACTTCCTCCGGCCGCTCGTCGACGAGCAGGATCATGACGTGCAGCTCGGGATGGTTCTCGAGCGCGCCGAAGGCGATGTCGCGCAGCAGCGTGGTCTTGCCGGTGCGCGGCGGGGCGACGATGAGGCCGCGGGTGCCTTTGCCGACGGGGCAGAACAGATCCATCGTGCGCACGGTCATGCGGTGGTCGCTGCTCTCCAGCTTGATCCACTTGTCCGGCGTGATGGTGGTGAGCTGCGTGAAGTCGATCATGCGCATGCGCTCCTCGACGGCGACCCCGTCGATCTTCTCGATGAATCGAATCTTCGGATTCGGAAACCGCGGGTCGGGCGTGGCGGTGGCCTCGATGTAGCTGCCCTGCTTGAGCTTGAAGCGGCGGACGAGCTCCTTCGGGAGATAGGGGTCGGTGGGGCGGATCTTGCCGCCCTTGGCCGGGTCGACGAGGGAGCCGGCGCGGTCGTTGGTGAGGTCGAGGACGCCCTGCACGCGGATCTCGTTGACCGCCGGCGCGGCCGGCTGCGGCTGGCCCTGGGGCTGTTGAGGCTGGACGGGCTGCTGGTTGGCCGCGGCGGGGGAGGAGGGCTGCTGGTTGTTTTCCATTGATGACGTGGTGACGAGACGACCGGGGCATTGGTTCCGGGCGAATCGAGGAAGCGGCGGGAGACGTGGAATACGCCCCAAGGCTCTACCTGGATCGCACCTGTGAAGACCGGACGAGTTGTCGTCGGATTGCCCGGGAGGGAGTGGTTTTCAGACCGTCTCCCGGGTTCAGGAGCCAAGCCGCAAGCGGCTGTTTCGGGTCGAACGTAGGGCTGGCGGGGGCGCTGTCAATGCTCCGAATTCGGGGGGCACGCCGGAAGAACAGCGTTGCCGCCGGGCGGTGCTTGAACTCTGCTCACGGTCGCGCGATGGCGAGACCGTTGTCACCCCACGACGGTGGGCGGAAGACCCGAGGGCTCCGCTCGGCCGCGGCGCGCATCGGCCCCGGGCGGGCGGGAGCGGCGTTCACGCTGGTGGAACTGTTGGCGGTCGTCGCGATCGCCGGTCTCCTCGCCGCCCTGGTCTTCGGCGCGGCGCATGGTGCGGGGGAGCGGTCACGCCGCGCGCGGGCGGCGGCCGAGCTCGGCGTGCTCGCGCAGGCGCTCGAAGCCTACCGGGCGCAGTTCGGCGACTACCCGCGCACCGGCGCCGTGGCGAACGATCCGGCCGGCCCGGCGGCGGCCGACGACGGCCCGGGCATTCTCTTCAACGCGTTGGCGGGGCGCCGCGGGCCGGGTGCGGCGCTCGTGCCGATCGAGGGGCGCGGCTTCGCGGCGCTTGGCGTGCACCGGCTTCAGTCGGAGGCGCTCCCTGTCTCCGGGAACATCGCACAAATGGCGAACGCCTTTCTCGATCCGTGGGGCCGACGCTATCTCTACGCGTACCGAACCGGTGCGGCGTGGATGGCGCCGAGCCCGGTGCTGCTCTCGGCCGGGGCGGACGGCGTCGCGATGCTGGCCGCGGATCTCGCGGCGTGGGACGGCGCGGTGCCCGCCGGTACGGCCGCCCCCGCGAATGCCGACAACCTGATGGCGTTCGGCGCCAATCCATGAAAACACGACAAGACACAGTCGCGGCGCCGTGGCCGGTCGGCGCCGGCGGCGCGGGCCGGGCGCGGGTGGCGTTCACACTGGTGGAACTGCTCACGGTGCTTGCGGTGCTCGGCATCCTCGCGGCGATCCTCGTGCCGGTGGTCGGTCGCGCGCAGGAGTCGGCGCGCCGGGCACGGGTGAAGACGCAGTTTGCGCAGTGGGGCGTCGCCATCGAGGCCTTCCGCGCCGAGTACGGCTACTACCCGAACTTCGCGGCGTCCACGACCGCGCCGCTCCCGGCGGCCTGCGGAGTCAACGACGTGCCGGGGCTGTTCGGCCAGGCGCTCACCGGCCGGCGGGCCGACGGGGCCGCCGCCGATCTGCCGCGGGCGGTGGCGGCGAACCCGCGGCGCGTCGCATTCGTGAGCTTCGCCGCGGACGAACTTGGCGATGGGGCGAATCCGCTGGTTCGTGACGCGTTCGGCAATACCGCCATCGTCCTTCTTGTCGACCGCGACGGGGACGGAATCATTCCGGCGCCGAGCCTGCTGCCCGCGGTCGTCTCCGTGGAAACGGGGCGTTCGCTCGTGCCCGATCCTGCGGCGTTTCCGCCCGGCGGGGTGCGCGCCGGTGTGGTGTTCTATTCGGCCGGCGCCGGGCGGACCGCGGACGACATCGTGTATAGCTGGCGATGAGCACACCGGCAAAACGGCACGGCTTCACGCTCTTCGAACTGCTGGCGGTCGTCGGCCTGATGGCGGTGGTGGTCGCGGTCGCCGTGGGCGGGCTGCGTGGCTCCGGTGCGGGCGCGGCGAGGGATGCGGCGGTGGCGTTGCTGGGGTCCCGGGTTGCCGAGGCGCGGCAGTTGGCGGCCAGCCGCGGCGAGCCGGTGCGGTTGCTCGTCTGCAACGATCCGGCCTTGCCCGAGTTCTTTCTGCGAAGGGTCGTACTCGCGGTTCCGGACGGCAGCGGTTGGCGCGCGATCGATGGCGGCAGTCTCCTGCCGGTGGGGATCGTGGTGCTGCCGGCGGTCGCGTTGGCGACGAGCGGCCCCGGCGCCGTGCGGCGCGCCGGCGACGACTGGACTCGTGGTTCGGGCGGAGCGCTGCGCTCGACGGCGCTGACGCCGTACACGGAGAGCGGCACCGAGGCCGCGATCCTCGGCACGACGCGCTGGCTGATGGCTCGGTTCTCGGCGACGGGCGGCACGAGCAGCGGGGATCTCGTCGTCGCCACCGGTCGGCGACGCGACGAGGCGGTGCCGGTCACGGTCGTGTGCGAACAACCGGACAACGTCGCCGGCCTTTCGCTCTCGGCGTACGGCGTGGCAACCTTCGTGCGCGGGAGGGCGGAGTTCTAGGCGATGCGCTCCGACTCCAGATTCCGGTTTCAAGCGCAGCGTGGCCTTTCCTTGGTCGAGGTGCTGGTGGCGGTGGGCCTCTGTGCGGTGGCGGTCGTGGCGGCAGTGGCGTTGTTCGGGCCGGCGGTGCGGGCGACGCGCGAGGTGGGCGACCGGCGTGCGGCCGTCCGGCTGGGCGAGCGGATCGACGCGGAGCTGCGACGTGCGGGATTTGCCGCGGTGGCGGCGGCGACCGACGGCAGCGCAACGCTCCGGTTGTTGGCCCGTGCCGACGGCTCGCCAATCGTGCGGCTGGAGGAGGCGGACAACGACCCGAGCACCGGGACACCACCAGGGATTCCGGCGGCGGAACGGCATTTCGAAATCGCGGTCACCCGCGCGCTGCGTCCGGCATCGGGTGGCTCGTGCGTGGTGCTGGAGGTGCGGGTGCGCTGGCCGCTGGCGTTGCCGCCGGACGGCGTGCTCGTGCCGGAATCGCAGCGTTCCGAGTACCGGTTTCATACGGCGATCAACCGATGAGGGGGAACACGACAGTCCGGCGCCGATCGTGCGGCGGCTTCACGCTGGTGGAACTGCTCGTGGCGAGCGCGATCACCGTGGTGTTGGCGGGGATCATGGTCGCGATCCTCGCGCAGATGGCGCGGACCTGGGCACGCGCCAGCGGCGGGCTCACGGCGACACAGCAGGCGGAGCAGGCTCTCGACCTGCTCGCCCGGGACCTGCGGTCGGCCGTGTTGCGGCGCGACGGGCGTGTGTGGCTCGCTGCGACGGTGCAGCCCGACCAGAGCGGCGCCGGCGACGGCGGTGGGACGCTCGGCGTATGGTCGCCGGCGGTTCGCAAGCCCGGCTGGGCGAATCCGGGAACGACGGATTCGTCGCTCGACCTCGCACCGGCGAGCGGGCGAGTCGAGGACTGCCGTTTCGGAATGGCCGGAGTGTGGCTGCGGTTCGTGACGGATGTGGCCGATCGCAACGACACGATCTCCGGCACCTCGGCGCCGCGGGTGGTCAGCTACCAGATCGTGCGACGCGCGGTGAGCGCGGTCGCGGGCGCGTCGCAGCGGTACGCGCTGTTCCGATCGGAGGTGCGCCCGTATGCCGACGACAGCCCGGCGCGGGAGCGCTCGAGCTGGAGTGTCGGTTTCGACGTCTTCGCCCCCGCCTACAACGGCATGATCGGCGGCGGCAATCCCGGCGACGCCGGCACGACGCGACGTGCGCGCCGCGATCTGCTTCTGGCCAACGAGGTGATCGACTTCGGGGTGCGCTTCCAGCGGACGGCGGCGGACGGGACGCGGCGAACGCTGTTTCCCACAGGCAACGGCAACCTCGGGTTTGCCGCGACCACCGACACCGCCGTAGCGCCTCCGAATCCGGCGGTGCCGGTCACCGCGATGAGTTATGGCTACCCGACGGCGGCAGAGTTGTTCATCCGCGTGCTCACCGAGGACGGCGCGCGACAGATCGAGGCGTTGGAAGCGGGCCGGTTGACCGGGACGACGTGGTGGACGATCGCGCAGGCGCATTCGGTGGTGCTCACCCGCTGGGTGGAGCTGGAGGCGTCGCCATGAAACGGGGCCGCGATGGGTTCGCGGTGGTCCTGGCGGCCGCGCTGCTGGCAGCGGTCGTGCTCCTGCTGGTGGCATTGACCCTGCTCACGCGCAACGAGCTCCGGGTCGCGGCCCAACGCGGTGCGGCCGAGCAGGCGCGGCGCAACACGCTGGTCGGGTTGCGGGTGGCGCTGGGCCGGTTGCAGGCCGCGGCCGGGCCCGACGCATGCAGCACGGCGGCGGCGGAACGGTTCGGGGCGCAGAATCCGCGCTGGACCGGAGTCTGGACGGACGGCGGCGGCCCGGTGTGGCTGGTGTCGGGGGCGCCGGGGGATGCGAATGTGACGGTGACGACGACTGGCGCGGTGGCGAACGGCACGCGGCTGGTCGGTTCGAATACGAGCACCGCCGACGATGGGGCAGTGGCAGCGCTGTGGGAACCGATCGATGCGGCCGGCGTGGCGGGTCTGAGCGGGGAGCAGCAGGTCGGGCGGTTCGCCTACTGGGTCGGCGACGAAGGAGTGAAGGGGAACGTGAGCGTGATCGACCGCGTGGACGAAGTCCCGCTTCCCACCTGGCCGGCGGCCGATGATCCCGTGACCAGCGCGGAGGAGCGGGCGCGGCTGCGGCAGTTGGTGGCGCACCGCGCGGGCAACGACGCGCTGGACGGCAGCGACGGACCGAGCAGCGGTTTTCGGATCGGACGAGAGGACGATGCGGTGGCCGCGGCCCGCTGGGCGCTATGCGGCGCAGCGCTCACGCCGAACCAGCTGCGGTTCCAAGATTTGGGCACGGCGCAGGAGACGGAGAACTATCGGGCGTTTATCCGGCGCCACTATCACGACTTCACGGTGGGCTCGCTCGGCGTGCTGGCGAACGCCGCGAGCGGCGGGCTGCGGCTCAACTTCAGCGAACTCACCGCGCCGGAGGTGCCGGCGGCGGTGCAGGATCTCGAGCGGTTCCGCCCGGTCGCCGGGCGGCTGCCGGTGACGGGCGGCACGGCGGCGAGCGGCGAGCCGACGGCGCAGATCAAGCCGATCGTGACCGAGTGGGCGCTGGACTTCGTGCCGTATCGCGAGGATGGCGGCGCGAGGCTGTTCATCGGCTGCCGGTTGCGGCTGGAGCTCTGGAATCCGTTCAACCTGCCGCTCGCCTCGACGCCGAGCGGTGTCGCCGACTTCCGGGTGCGGATTGGCGGGCGGCGCACGGGGGGAGTCCTGGGCGACACGGGGCTGCCGGTGCTACAGGTGAGTGGGCCGGCCGGCGTGGCCGGCGAGGTCGACCTGCGGAACCTGCTGGGACCGGCGAGGGAGATTCTGGTCGACTTGGCCGGAGACGTCGGCGCCGGACAGACGGTGGTCGTCGAAACCGGGGTCGAGACAACGTGGGATTGCGGACTGAAGCTCGACGATCCGACGCCGGGCGACGAGAGCGACGATGTGCTGCGGATCGCGGCGGGACCGGACGCGGGGCGGGTTCTGCGGCTGGAGTTGCGCGGGGCGATGGCGAGCGATGGGGCGGCACCGCTGACGGTGCTCGATGGGTTTCCGAGCGCAGCGTTCGCCAGGCAGTGTGCACCGGGCGGATGGTCGGTGCCGGGCAATGCGCCGTTCGCCGCGGGAGCCCAAGCCGTGGCCCGGTTGGGCGCGAGTTACCACTGGCGGCTCGATCCAAGCCGAACGACGTGGGCCGAATGGATCGATCCGGCGGCGCCGCGGGAGGCTGGGCCGGATCTGAAGGGGGCGCGAATTGCGTATGCGGAGACGTTCTGGAAATCGGCGGGTGCGGACCCGGCGGCGAGCGCCGCTTCGGTGCCGGCACAGTTCGCGAGCGGCGAGCTGTTCGCGGTGGGCGGCGGATTCGCGGCGTGCGACTTCACGGTGCAGCGCAACCTGAGCATCGCGGCGCTGGCGCAGCTGTCGGTGCCGGGCGAACGGCCGTTCAGCGTGGGCAATCCGTGGGGGGGAGCGCGCAATGCGGTCTTCGACGAGGCGTTCTTCAATCCCGTGGCGGAAAGTTGGATGCCCGGCCAGCGACTGCCGCACGTGCGGCACCGTGGGCTCGATGGCGAAGGCGCGGCACCGAGCGCGACGGAGCTGGGGGGGCTGGGCGCGGCGCGTTTTTTAGGGGTCGAAGGGATGTTCAATGTGAATTCGGTCTCGCCAGTGGCGTGGACGGTGGTGCTCGGCCGGGCTGTGCTCGGCTGGTCGGCCGCCGACGGGACGACGGCGGACCTGGAGAATCCATTTCTCGTATTCGCCCAGTCGGCGCCGTATGCGCCCGCCGCGGCGCGGGGTGTGAGATGCTTCTCCGATGAGTCGGTGCAGCGGCTGGCGCGGGAGCTGACGCAGCGCATAGCTGCACGGCCTCGCCCGTTTCGCTCGCTGGCGGAGTTCGTGAACAGCGGCGTGTTGCAGGATTCGATCGACGCCGCGGGACTCAACAGCCGCGCCGACTGCCTCGGCGACATCGGCGGAGTGGCGCCCGCGCGTTTCTCCGCGAACTGGTTGTCGCAGGCGGCGGTGCTGAACACCCTCGCGCCGGTGCTCGCGGTGCGCTCGGACACGTTCACGATCCGTGTGGCGGCGGAGGCGCTCAACCCGGCGCTCGAGGCCGGCGATCCGGATCGGGTGGCTGCGCGGGCGTGGTGCGAGGCGATGGTGCAGCGACTCCCGGAATACATCGACGCCGACGAGGACGCCATGGCCTGGCCGGCATCGCTGGCGGACAACCGGGCGCTCGGACGGCGGTTCCGGATCGTGGCATTTCGCTGGTTGGGACCGGACGATATCTGAACCCCCATCTTGCGTCCCACGGCGGCATGTTTCGTGCAGCGAATCGGGCATGCGAGTTCACTGCCTGCAACACGAGCCGTTCGAGGGAATGGGGAGCATGGAGCCCTGGTTTCTGGGACGTGGCGACGCGATCGCGTCGACCCACCTGTACCGGGGCGACCCGCTGCCGGTATTGGGAGATTTCGACTGGCTCGTGGTGATGGGCGGCGGAATGAGCGTGAACGACGAGCGCGAACTGCCGTGGCTGGTGCCGGAGAAGGCGCTCGTGCGCAGCGCCATCGTGGCGGGCAAACACGTGCTCGGCGTGTGCCTCGGTGCGCAGCTGATCGCCAGCGCGCTCGGCGCACGGGTGTACAAGAACGCCGTGAAGGAGATCGGCTGGTGGAAACTCATGTGCGAACCCGGCGCAGCGGCGCATCCGCTCGGCGCGGCGCTGCCCGACGGGAGCGAGGTTTTCCAGTGGCACGGCGAAACCTTCGACCTGCCGCCCGGCGCGGTGCGGCTGGCGCGCAGCGAGGCCTGCCTGAACCAGGCGATCGCCGTCGGCCCACGTGTGCTCGGTCTGCAATTTCACCTCGAGACGACGGAGGCGTCGGCGCGGGAGTTGATCGCCGGCTCCGCGGGTGACTTGGCGAGTCCGGGGCCGTTTGTGCAGACACCGGAGGCGATGCTGGCGCAGCCGGAGCGTTTCCTCGCGCTCAATACTCGGATGGCTGCGCTGCTCGCCGCACTTGCGACCAGTTGAACTTGGGACCCGCGGCGGTGGCTGGGCGGCAACCAACCGCGCCGACCGTCCCACCCCGAAGCGCCTCGCCCGGTCCGACCAAATAGGTTCACGGCCGTGAACCTATTTGGTCGGACCGGCGCGGTGGGGTAGAGGGACACGGGCCCGGGACGCAGGCGTTGGGCGAGGCCGCGGGCTTTCGGCTTGGCGGCGGCGGCGCGGTGGGGCACCGATGAGTTTGCCGCATGATCACCCGCCCGCAGAACCGTTCGCCGCGCTCGCTGGATTGTCGCGGGCTGCGTGTGGAGTACGGCGCGGAGCCGGTGATCGTGGGCATCGTCAACGTGACGCCCGACTCGTTCTACGACGGCGGGCGGCATGCGACGACCGAGGCGGCGGTGCGCTACGCCGAGGAACTGATCGCCGAGGGCGCGGACTTGCTCGACATCGGCGGGCAACCGACGCGCCCCGGCGCGCACGTCGAGATTCCCGAGGCCGAGGAGATCGCGCGCGTCGTGCCGGTGATTGCCGAGTTGGCGGGGCGAACCAAGGTGCCGCTCTCGGTCGACACCTACCGTACGGCGGTCGCGCGGGCGGCGCTCGAGGCCGGCGCGCATCTGGTCAACGACATCCACGGTTTCCAACGCGAGCCGGAGTTGGCGCGACTGGCGGCGCAGTACGGCGCTGCGGCGGTCGTGATGCACTACGATGCGAAGTTTGCGGCGGAGACCGGCGACGTGATCGAGAGGCAGCTCGCGTTTTTCCGCCGGTCGTTGGCGATCGCTGCCGAGGCCGGACTGCCGGCGGAGCGGCTCGTGATCGATCCGGGAATCGGTTTTCACAAGACGCAGGAACAGAATCTCGCACTCATCGCTCGCGTGGGAGAGCTGCGCGCGCTCGGCCTGCCGGTGTTGCTGGCGGCGTCGCGCAAGTCGGTGGTCGCGCACGTGCTGGGCGGGTTGCCGCCGGGCGAGCGGCTGGAGGGCACGCTGGCGCTGTCGGCGCTGGCGGCGTGGCAGTCGGTCGAGATCCTGCGCGTGCACGACGTGCGCGCGAACCTGCGCGCGGCCCGGATGGCGGCGGCGTTGCGAAAGGCACTTCCATGAACGGACGAATCCACCTCAAGAACATGCTCTTCTACGGATACCACGGCGATCTCGCCGAGGAGAACAAGCTGGGGCAGCGCTTCATCGTCGACCTGACGCTCGCGCTCGACATCGCCGAGGTGGCGCGTACCGACGCGCTGGAGGCAACGGTCGACTACGTGCGCGTGCACGAGGTCTGCCGGGAGCTGGTCGAGGGGAAGAAGGTCCGGATGATCGAGACGCTGGCGGCGCGCATCGCCGAGCGGCTGATGGCGGATTTCCCGCGGCTGACGGGTGTCGACGTGACGGTGAAGAAACCCAGCGTGCCGATGAAGGGCGTGCTGGATTATGTGGCCGTGGAGACGAGCCGGACGCGGTGACGACCGCCTACATCGCGCTCGGCAGCAACCTCGGCGAACGCGCGGCGTTGCTGCGCGGGGCGCTGGCGGCCTTGCAGCGCGACGGCGACGTGCGCGTGGTGGCGGAGTCGGCCGTGTACGAGACGTCGCCGGTCGGCGGCCCGGCACAGCCCGACTACCTCAACATGGTCGTGGCGGTGGAGACGTCGCTCGGGCCGAAGGCGCTGCTGGAGCGCTGTCTCGCCGTGGAGGCGGAGCATGGGCGCGTGCGGCGCGAGCGCTGGGGTGCGCGGACACTTGACCTGGACCTGCTGAGCTACGGCGCGGAGACACGGCAGACGGAGCAGCTGACGCTGCCACACCCGAGGATGGCGGAGCGGGCGTTCGTGCTCGTGCCGCTGGCCGAGGTGGCTCCGGAGTTGAAGATCGGCGACACGACGGCCGGTGCGCTGGCGGCGCGGTGCGACGGCGGTGGGCTGCGGCGGATCGGGCCGTTGGCAGAGTGCGGCGGACGCGGCTGAGCCATGGCGGTGACCACGAAAGAGCTGGCGTGCGGACTGATCCCCGAGCGGCTTTTCGCCGGGTTGTGTGCGCGGCGCGGGGCCTTCTTCCTCGACAGCGCACGCGTTGGCGCCGGGTTGGGACGTTGGTCGTTCATCGGCTTCGAACCGTTTCTCGAGTTCCGCGAGACGGAGGCGGAGGGTGTGACGATCACGGAAGGCGGACGGACAACACGGCGTGGCGGCGAGGATCCGCTGGAGGCGCTGCGCGAGTGCTTGCGGCGTTTCGCGGCGTCGGGGCACGAGGAGATTCCGTTCTGCGGCGGCGCGGTGGGCTATCTCTCGTACGAACTGTGTACGTTGCTGGAGCGGATCGAGCGCAAGGCCGCCGACGATCTCGGTCTACCGCGGATTCTGCTCGGCTTCCACGACGGCGTGATCGCCCACGACCAGGCGACAGGGCGGACGTTTGCCGTGGCCAATCCGGTGCACGAGCGCGGAGCGGACGAGATCCTCGCCGGGCTTGAGACCGCGGTGGGGGAGGCGTTGCGTGCGCAGATCCCGGAGCCGGCAGGCGGCGCGACGGCGGAGCCGGTGTCGAACCTTACGAGCGCGGAGTACCTCGAAGGTGTGCAGCGGGTGCGCGAGTACATCGCGGCGGGCGACGTCTACCAGATCAACCTCACCCAGCGGTTCAGCGCGCCTTTTGTCGGCGAACCGTATGCGTTGTACCGGCGGCTGCGGGCGGCGAGTCCGGCGGCGATGGCGGCGTACCTGAACTGCGGCGACTTCCAGGTGCTCAGCGCCTCGCCGGAGCTGCTGCTGCGGATCGATGGGCGCGAGGTCGAGACGCGCCCGATCAAGGGCACGCGCCCGCGCGGGGCGACCCCGGCCGAGGACGAGCGGTTGTGTGCGGAGCTGCTGGCGAGCGAGAAGGACCGGGCGGAGCTGCTGATGATCGTCGACCTCGAGCGCAACGACCTCGGGCGCGTCTGCGCGGCCGGCTCGGTGCGCGTGGAGGAACTTTGCCGACTGGAGACGCTGCCGACCGTGCACCATCTGGTGGCGACGGTACGCGGCCGGCTGAGGGCGGAGTGCGATGCGCTCGATGCGGTGCGCGCGACGTTTCCCGGAGGCTCGATCACCGGCGCGCCGAAGATCCGGGCGATGCAGATCATCGACGAACTCGAGACGGTGCGGCGCCATGTCTACACCGGCGCGATCGGCTGGCTCGGGTTCGATGGCGACTGCGACCTCAACATCGCGATCCGCACGATGCTCTGCCGTGCCGGGGTGGCCTACTACCATGTGGGCGGCGGAGTGGTGTGGGATTCGGAGCCGGAGGCGGAGCTGCAGGAAACGCTCGACAAGGGCCGGGCGATGCGGGCGGCATTGAGGGGAGAATCAACCATGGCGACAACGGGCTTCCATCGATATGCGCTGCGCGGCGACGAATTAGCCGAGGCGTCGGTGCTGAGCGTTTCGGCGCTCGGCGACGGATTCATGTTCGGGCTCGGGGTGTACGAGACGATCCGGGTGCTCGACGGGCGCCCGGTGTTCCTCGACCGCCACGCGGCTCGCCTCGCGCGCGGCGCCGCGCAACTGGGGCTGGAACTGCCGACTTCGCTCGACGAGTGGCGCGAGCGGCTCGCGCGCCTTGCGCAGGCGAACCGGCTCGGCGATGGCGTGATAAAGTTGATGCGCTTCGGCGACGTTGGCGGGGTGCGGGAGGTCGCCGTCTCGCGGGACTCGGGCTATCGGACGGAACACTACGAGCGCGGTTTCCGGGTGCACCTCGTGCCGACGGCCCGCGCTGGCGCGGTGCACGAGATGAAGTCGCTGGCGTACCTGGAGAAGCTGCTGGCGCGCCGCGCAGCGCAGCGGGCCGGCTACGACGATGCGGTCTTCGTCGATCCTGCGGGCAACCTGCTGGAGGGGGCTGGGAGCAACCTCTTCGCGGTGGTCGGCGGAAAGCTCCTGACGCCGCCGGCGCACAACATCCTCCCCGGCGTCGCGCGCAGCGTGGTCCTGGAGTGCGCCGCGGGCGGAGTCGAGGAGTGTGTCATCACTCCTCGGATGCTCGAGGCGGCGACGGAGGTTTTCCTCACGAATGCCGTCATGGGGTTGATGCCGGTGGCGGAGCTGGGCGGGCGGCGGTTCGACGTGGCGCGGGCGCCGGTCACGCGCGCGATCGCCGCGGAATTCGCGCGGCGGCAGCGCGCGTCGGTGGACGGTTGAGTTGTGTGCAGAGACCGGGGGCCGCACGACTGGTCCCCGCCGAGCACGCGACGAACGGACGTTTCGGAGAAACGTCCCTACCTCGGGTCAGCGCTCGAAGCGCAAGTGGCGGACCTCGGCGCCGTCGTTGACGAGGCGCTGGAGGGCGTCGATGCCGATGCGCAGGTGCTCCTCGACGAAGGCGGCGCTGACGTGGGCGTCGCTCTCGGCGGTCTTCACGCCGTCGGGGACCATCGGGTGGTCGGAGACGAGGAGCAGCGCGCCGGCGGGGATGTGGTTGAAGAAGCCGACGGCGAAGAGCGTGGCCGTCTCCATGTCGATGGCCATGCAGCGGGTGGTGCGCAGGTACTCCTTGAACTCGTCGTCGTGCTCCCAGACGCGGCGGTTGGTGGTGTAGACGGTGCCGGTCCAGTAGTCGCGGCCGTGGTCGCGCACGGCGTTGGAGAGGACCTTCTGGAGCGCGAAGGCGGGGAGGGCGGGGACCTCCGGCGGCAGGTAGTCGTTGGAGGTGCCATCGCCACGGATACCGGCGAGCGGGAGGATGAGCTCGCCGATGGCGGGCTTGTCCTTGAGGCCGCCGCACTTGCCGAGGAACAGGCAGGCCTTCGGGTGCACGGCGCTGAGCAGGTCCATGACGGTGGCGGCGTTGGCGCTGCCCATGCCGAAGTTGACGATGGTGATGCCGCCGGCGGTGGCGTTGGGCATCGGGCGGTCGGTGCCCTCGACCGGGACCTTGTGCCACTCGGCGAAGAGCTTCACGTAGTGCTGGAAATTGGTGAGCAGGACGTGCTGGCCGAAACGTTCCAGCGGGAGACCGGTGTAGCGGGGCAGCCAGTTCTCCACGATCTCTTCGCGGGTTTCCATGGCGGCGATGCTGCGGTGTACCGCGCGGGAGGCGACACGAAAGCGGGCGGCGGCCGGGCGGACCGACCGGGAAAAGCAACGCCCGGTCCGCAGGGGACCGGGCGTTGCGCGAAAACGGAGCGAGGAGCGGATCAGACCAATCCGGCGTTGGTGGCGCGCTTGCGCTTGTTGGCGTCGAGGATGCGCTTGCGCAGGCGGATGTTCTTCGGCGTGGCCTCGACGTACTCGTCGGCGGCGATGTACTCGATCGCCCGCTCGAGGGAGAAACGGATCGGCGGGGGGAGCTGGATGCCCTTGCCTTCGCCCTGGGAGCGGACGTTGGAGAGGTGCTTCTCCTTGGTCGGGTTGATGGGCATGTCCTCGGCGCGCGGATTCTCGCCCACGATCATGCCTTCGTAGATCTCGTCGCCGGGGCCGACGAAGAAGCGGCCGCGCTCGCCCAAGGCGTCGAGGGCGTAGGCGGTGGCGACGCCGGGGTCGGTGGCGATGAGGGTGCCGGTGATGCGGGTCTTCATCTCGCCGACGTGCGGGCCGTATTCCTTGAAGAGATGGCTCATGACACCGCGGCCGTTGGTCATGTTGACCAGGTCGATCTCGAAGCCGATCAGGCCGCGGGTGGTGATGGTCGCCTCCATCATCGTCGTGCTGTGGTGCTTTTCCATGTTCGTGACGAGGCCCTTGCGGTTGGCGAGGTTCTGCATGACCGCGCCGACGCACTCCTCGGGGATCTCGACCCAGAGGGTCTCGTAGGGCTCGAGGGTCTGGCCGTTCTCGATGCGGGTGATGACGCTGGGGCGGGAGACGAGGACCTCGTAGCCCTCACGGCGCATCGTCTCGACCAGCACGGCGATCTGCATGGCGCCGCGGGCCTTGATGTTGATGACGCCGGCGGAGTCGGTGTCCTCGACGCTGATGGAGATGTTGGTCTTCGCCTCCTTGAAGATGCGGTCGCGGACCTGGCGGGAGGTGACGTACTTGCCGTCCTTGCCGACGAGCGGGCCGTCGTTGACGGCGAGCTGCATCTCGAGGGTGGGCGGGTCGATCTCGGTGAAGGGAAGGGGGACGGCGTCGTCGGCCACGGCGATGGTGTCGCCGATGTCGATGTCCTCGAAGCCGGAGAGGCCGACGATGTTGCCGGCGACGGCGTTGGTGGACTCGTTGGTGCCGAGGCCGGAGTATTCGAAGACCTTGGTGACCTTGGCGCGGATGCGCTTCTTGTCGGCGTGGCGGATGACCCAGACCGGGTCGCCGACGGTGATCTTGCCGCCGAGGATCTTGCCGATGGCAATACGGCCGACGTAGTCGCTCCAATCGATGTTGGAGACGAGCATGTGGAAGGGCTGGTTGGGGCGGGAGAATGGCGGCGGGACGTGGTCGAGGATGCAGTTGAAGAGCGGCGCCATGTTCTTCCGCTCGTCGGTGAGGTTGCGCATCATGAAGCCGTCGCGGCCGGAGCCGTAGCAGACGGGGGCGTCGAACTGCTCCTCGGTGGCGTTGAGTTCGAGCAGGAGTTCGAGAACCTTGTTGTAGGCACCCTTGGGGTCGGCGTTCTCGCGGTCGATCTTGTTGACGACGATGATGACCTTGAGTCCGTGCTGGAGGGCCTTGCGGAGCACGAAGCGGGTCTGGGCCTGGGGGCCGTCGTAGGCGTCGACGAGCAGCAGCACGCCGTCGACCATGCGCAGGGCGCGCTCGACCTCGCCGCCGAAGTCGGCGTGTCCGGGGGTGTCGACGATGTTGATGATCTTGTCCTGCCAGTGGACGGAGGTGTTCTTGGCCTTGATCGTGATGCCCTTCTCACGTTCGAGATCCATGGAGTCCATGGCGCGCTCCTCGACCTGTTGGTTGGCGCGGAAGACACCGCCTTCTTTGAGCAGCTTGTCGACCAGGGTGGTCTTGCCGTGGTCGACGTGGGCGATGATAGCGATGTTGCGAATGGATTGATTCATGGGACTTGAACGAAACAAGCCGGCGACGGTGCGGCCCGGAGGCGAGTGCTGCAAGCGGGAAACGGGAGCGCCTGAATCGGTCGACCGGGCAACAAAAAGGCCGCACCGTCAGCGGTGCGGCCGGAGAGGTTCACGGGAGCGTGAGCAACCCGATCAGTAGTATTTCACGTAGCCGTTGCGGCGCAGGCGCTCGAGCCAGCGCTCCTGCGACTCGCGCGCCATCTGGGAGACCAGGATGCGCTCGATGTCGCTGCGGACTTCCTCGATGGGCTGAATGCCGGCGAACTTGCGGTCGTTGACGTAGAGGATGTAGGCGCTCTCCGGGAGGATGATCGGCTGGGTGAACTGGCCTTTCTGAAGGGCGAAGAGCTCTTCGACGAACTCCTTGCGCAGGTCGCCGCGTTTCTGCCAGCCCCAGTCGCCGCCGCGATTCTTGCGGGCGTCTTGGCTCACATCCTTGGCGACATCCTCGAACTTCTCCCCGGCGTTGAGGCGGGTGATGACATTGGTGGCGGCGGCGCGCAGCTCGTCGTCGGTCAGCGCGTTGCGGTTGATCTGGATCAGCCGCATCTCGACGGCGTCGTCCTGGTAGAACTTGTCCTTGTTCTCGTTGTAGTAGGTCTCGATCTTGACGGGGCTGATGAGGCTCGTGCTCTTGCGCATCTGCTGGCGCATGTAGCCGTAGATGATGTCCTCCTCGACTTCGCGGCGGTACTCGCGCTGGGTTTTCCCCTTCGAGCGCAGGTAGGCGAGGAACTTGGAGCGGTCGCCCTCGAACTGGATGTTCTGGGTCTGGGCGATCTCGTCGTCGACGAAGTTCGGCGGGATCTTCTTCTTCTCGTCCTTGCGGAATTCCTTGATGATGAGGACGCGGTCGATGAGGTCCTGGACGATGTCGTGCTGGAGCGTCTCGAGGGCGCGGTTGTACTCGGCCTCGGTCTTGTATTGGCGCTGGAGTTCCGGGATGAGCGGCCCGAGTTCGCGGCGCACCTCCTCGACGGTGATCGCCTTGTCCTCCACCACGGCGACGATGCCGTTCTCGTAGCGCAGATCGAGGTTGTCCTTGGGCTTGGCGTCTTCAGCGACAGCCTGACCGGTGAACAGGAGCAACGCCGCTGCGGCGCCGAGGAGGGTGGGGCGAACGATCATGGATTTGGGAGATTGTTCAGGAACGAACAGATTTCGCGGAGTCTTTTTTGCGCGGTGGGGGCGGTCAAGCGGGGAAACCTCCCGGAGAGCTGACAGTAGTCGTCGCTGCGGCCACTGGCGCGCAAACACTTGAGGCGGTTGCCGTCGGTCTCGACCGACAGGATCCGCTTCTGTTCCGCGCGCACGCGGATCTCGGTGACGGCGAGCAGCGCGCGCACCTCTTCGCCGAAGGGACCGAACCGATCCTTGAGGTCGGCCTCGACCTGCCGGACATGGGCGAGGGTCTCGGCGATGGCGAGGCGGCGGTAGATGTCGATGCGCAGGCGGGCCTCGGTGATGTACGCCGATGGCACGCGCGCCTGGATCGGCTCGACGCCGCCGCCCTCCATCTCGGCGTCCTTGAGCGCGGTGAAGCCGTCCTGTTTGCGGCCGCGGTGGGCGGTGTCGGGATCGCCTTCGCCGATGAAGACAAAGTCCAGCTTCACGGTGGCGCGGATCAGCGCGGCCGTCTTTTCGCCCTTCAGTCGCGAGACGCTCTGGCGGAGCAGTTGGCAATAGAGCTCGAAGCCGACTCCGGCGACGTGGCCGCTCTGCTCGGGGCCGAGCAGGTTGCCGGCGCCGCGCAGCTCGAGGTCGCGCATGGCGATGCGGAACCCGGCGCCGAGCTGGTTGTACTGGCGGATCGCGTTGAGGCGGTGGCGGGCGTGGTCGAGCAGCCGGGCGTGCCGATGAAGCAAGAGGTAGGCGTAGGCTTGGTGGCGGAAACGACCCACGCGGCCGCGCAACTGGTAGAGTTGCGAGAGACCGAAACGGTCCGCGCCCTCGATGATGATCGTGTTGCAGTTCGGGATATCGAGCCCGCTCTCGATGATCGTGGTGCAGACGAGCACCTGATAACGACCCGCGACAAAATCGGTCATCACACGCTCCAGCTCGGTCTCGTCCATCTGGCCGTGCCCGACGCCGACGCTGATCTCGGGCACGAGCTGGCCGAGGTGTAACGCCACGGCCTCGATGGTCTGCACGCGGTTGTGCAGGTAGAATACCTGGCCGCCGCGGCGGACCTCGTGGCGGATCGCCTCGGCGACGAGCTTGTCGTCGTAACTTTTCACCACCGTCTGGATCGGGAGGCGGTCGACGGGGGGCGTCTCGATCACGCTCAGATCGCGGGCGCCGACCAGCGCCATGTAGAGCGTGCGCGGGATCGGCGTGGCGCTCATCGAGACCATGTCGACGCTGGCGCGCCATTGCTTGAACGCCTCCTTGTGTTTCACGCCGAAGCGCTGCTCCTCGTCGATCACGACGAGACCGAGGTCGCGGAAGGCGAGGTCGCGCTGCAGGAGCCGGTGCGTGCCGATGACGATGTCGATCTTGCCCTCCGCGGCCCCCGCGATGATGCGCGCCTGCTCCTGCCGGGTGCGGAAGCGGCTGAGCATTTCCACGACAACCGGGTAACCCGCCATGCGCTCGCGGAAGGTGTTGAAATGCTGCTGGGCGAGCACGGTCGTGGGCACGAGCACGGCAACCTGCTTGCCCCCCATCACGGCCTTGAACGCCGCGCGGATCGCGACCTCGGTCTTGCCGAAGCCGACGTCGCCGCAGATGAGCCGGTCGGTCGGTCGCGACTTCTCGAGGTCGGCCTTCGTGTCCTGGATCGCGCGCAACTGGTCGGGCGTCTCGGTGAACTCGAACGAGCCCTCGAACTCCTGCTGCCAGACGGTGTCGGCGCCGAAGGCGTGGCCGGGCTGGCTGTCGCGTTTGGCCTGCACCTCGAGCAGCGTCGCCGCGAGGTCGATGGTCGCGCGCTCCGCGGCCTGGCGGGTCTTCTCCCAGCGGTTCGAGCCGAGCTTGGCGAGCGTCGGCTTCATCTTCGAGAGGCCGACGTAGCGGCTGAGCAGATGCGATTCCTGCAGCGGCACGTGCAGGGTGATCTGGTCGGCGAACTCGACCGAGAGCACCTCGCGCGTCTGCCCGCCGGATTCGATGTGGGTGAGCCCGCGGAAGATGCCGATGCCGTGCTGGAGATGGACGACGTGGTCGCCCTCGACCAAGTCGGCGAAGTCGAGCAGTTGGTCGACCTGCGACGATTGCGCCACGGCGCGCCGGCGGGTGGCCGGCCGGCGCTGGCGGTGACGACCGAAGACCTCGGTCTCGGACACGAGCACCACGCCCGGGCAGCCCGGGGGCAACGCGCTCCAGCTCGGCCCACGGCCGGTGGCGCGACCGAACTTGCAGCCCTCGTCGAGCGAGCCGCGGCTCCAGACCGGGCGGGGGAGCTTGATCTTCTCCTCGGCGAGGATTTCGCGCACGCGCGCCTCCTCCGCATCGCGTGGCAGGACGAAGTGGATGCGCCAGCCCTCGGTCGCCCAGGCCTTCACCTCGAGCAGAAAACGACGGCGGGCCTCCTGCTCGGCGTTGAGCCGGTCCTCGGCGATGAGGTGCGCCTCCGGTTGGCTGCGGTGCAGGGCGAGGCTGACGGTCTCCCACGGCTCGGTCTCGACCTCGCGGGGGGCGCTCGTCGCCGAGTCCGGTGACGTCGAGGGGGGCGGGCCGAAGAGTTCGTCGTCGACGTCGAGATCGAAGAGGCCGCCGATCCAGTCGCCGCGGCCGGCGCGAGCGGCGAAGAGCGCGGCGAATCCCTCGGCGAGGGTGGCGGGCAGCCCGTGGTCGTCGGGCAGGGCGCGGAGTTCGTCGGCGTAGGCGGCGGCGAGCTCGGGGGGATCGATCGCGAGCAGGTGGGTGCGCGGGCCGAGGTAGGCGGCCAGGCCGGTGCGTGCGGCGGGCAACTCCAGGCTCGGACTGGCGGTGAGCACGACGCTGTCGAGCTTCTCGCCGGAGCGTTGGGTGACGGGATCGAAGCGACGCAGCTCCTCGATCTCGTCGCCGAAGAAGTCGATGCGCACCGGGGCATCGGCGGTGACCGGGTAGACATCGACCAGACCGCCGCGCACGGCGTATTGGCCCGGTTGTTCGCAGAGCGGCTCGCAGTCGTAGTCGAGCTCGGCGAGGCGATCGAGCAGCTCCTGGAACGGCTGCTTCTGCTTTGCCGCGAGGGTGAACTCCTTCACCGCGAGGGCGTCGATCGCGGGCACGGGCTGGAACAGCGCGGTGGGAGTGGTGAAGAGGACGAGGGTCTCGTCCCAGTTTCCACCGGAGAAGCCGCGCCGGGCGCGGAGGTGCCCGAGGGCGGCGAGGCGGTCGCTGGCGATGCCGAAGGCCTCGCGCATGCCCGTCTGCGCATCGGGTTGCGGGGGAAGCAGGGCGATCTCCAGCCGCCGCTCGTCGCCAGAGAGCGAATGCGCCAGGCGCAGCTCCTCGGCGCGGCGTTCGGCGGCGCGGAGCGTGGGCGCGACGACGAGCCAGACCGGGGCGGGGCGACGGCGTAGCAGCTCCTCGGCGACGAAGGGGACCGCGGCCGGGCAGATGCCGGTGAGCCGGCAGCGCGGAGGCGGGGCGGGCATGGGGTGCGGCGCGGGGAACCCGGCCTAGGTAAGGGACGTCTCGACCTGCTCGGCCTTCGCCTTGATCTCGGCAAGGATCGCCTCGTAGCGACCGGGATCGACACGGATCTCCGGCAGGGCGACGAGCGGATCGAAGTCGGCGCCGACGCGCTTGGCGCCGTTGTCGATGCCCTGGCCCCAGACGAGGCGGTCGGCGACGTTCACCAGCCGGACGAGGTCGCGGAGATTTTCGCGGGCCTTGTCCGGCGCGGAATGGTGCTGGCAGACCGCGACGATGGAGGGCGGGAAGCGCCATTCGCCCAACAGGTAGGCGGCTGCCTCGTGGTGGTCGACGCCGAGCAGGCGGCGTTCGACGGCGGCGAGCGGTTCCTCGCTGGCGCGGGCCTCGACGATGACCTCCTTGTAGCGCGTGGTGGCGGTGAGGTTGAGGTAGGCGATGCCGATGTCGTGGAGCAGCCCGGCGGTGTAGACCTCGGTGCCCACGAGCTTGAGGCCGAGTGCGTTGTATTCGAGCTGCTGAGCCGCCAGGGCGACGTGGAGGCTGTGCCGCCAGAAGGCGACGTAGTCGAAGGCGCCGCGGCGGGGGAAGTGGTGGACGAAGACCAGTCCGAGGATGAGCTGGCGCAACTGCATGGTCCCCAGGCGCAGGAACGCCTCGGTAAGGGAGGAGATCGGGGACGCGCCGCGCAAAGCGGCGGAGTTGGCGACCCGCAGGACGCGCGCGGCCATCGCGGGGTCGGTCGCGAGCACGGTGGCGATGTCCTCGAAGGGGGCGTCCTGGTTGATCAGCTCGAGCAGCCGCTGGGCGACGGCGGGCAGCGGGGGCAGGGGATGTTCGGACTTCAGTTTTGCGCGGATGTCTTCCATTGGCGGAGTGCTTCGCGGGCGGCGTTTTCCTCGGCTTCCTTCTTCGAGCGGCCGGAGCCGGTCCCGATGAGGCGGTCGAGGAGGTGGAGGTGGACGTCGAAATGGCGGTCGTGGGGCTGGCCCTTGGTGTGGATCACCTCGTAGCGCAGGGCGGAGTTGCCGTGCGCGGGCTGGACGAGTTCCTGCAACCGGCCCTTGGGATTGTCGCCCTGCTCGGGACCGTCGAGCCGGCGGTCGAGCGGGCCGTAGCAGCCGAGCACGGCCGCGCGGGCGGCATCGATGCCCCCGTCGAGGTAGATGGCTCCGACGAGCGCCTCGAACGCGTCCTCCAGCGAGGAGGCGCGCTCACGCCCGCCGGTCTGTTCCTCGGCGGGGCTGAGTTCGAGTGCCTGGTCGATCCCGAGTTCGCTCGCCACGGTGACGAGGAAGGCGCCCTTGGTCAGCGCCGAGCGGCGCCGGCTGAGCACGCCTTCGCGGGCGTCCGGATCGGCCGCATAGAGCGCCTCGGAAATGATGAGCTGCAGGACGGCGTCGCCGAGAAACTCGAGGCGCTGGTTGCTCGGGGTGCCCGGATGCAGCGAGGCGGCGGAGGGGTGCCGCAGGGCATCGGCCAACAGCCGCCGGTCGCGAAACGCGTAACCGAGCTGCTGCTCGAGACGGGTGGTAGTTGGGGAAACGGTAGCCATCGGACAAGGAAGGACTTAATGGCGTATTCCTATCGGAGAAAGGAGCAAAATTCGTAGCGTTTTCGCGCCGGTGGGGGGTTCCCGCCGGTGGGCTCAGGAACTGGCGCTGGTGTAGCGGCGGAGTCCGCGATGAAAGACCGTCACCGCCAAACCCAGCCAGCCGAGCGCGAGGCCGGCGAGCCAGGCGACGTGCAACCAGTCGAGCCGACCGAGCAACGCGGAGGCGGGGACGTTGGAGACCACGACCGCGGGCAGCGCGTAGACGAAGACGACGGTGGTGACGAGGCTCTTGAAGGCCGAACGCGGCAGCCGGGAGAACTCGGCGATGGTGAAATAGCTGCCCTCGATGCCCTCGGTCTTCACGATCCAGAACGTGAGCGAGGCCAGCAGCAGCAACAGGCTGTAGTGGACGACCAAGCCGATCGCGACCAACGCCGCATACAGGGCCGCGCCGCCCGCAGTGATCGGCAGCCCGAGGTGGCGCAGGGCGTAGACGATCACGCCGATGGCGACGAGCGAGTTGGCCAGACCGTCGGGATCCAGTTTGCGGGTGGATACCAGGAACAGCGGCTGGCCGGGCTGGGTGAGATAGAAGTCGAACTGGCCGGTGCGGACGTTGCGGCCGATCTCGAAGAGATTGGTCCAGAAAAACCCCATCAGCAGGCGCTGCATGAGCATCGAGGTGCCCACGAGCAGCAACATCTCGTATTTGCCCCAGCCGGCCACCGACTCGGTGTGGGCGTAGATGACCTGGATGAGCAGGAGGTTCACCGCCATCCACGCGCACTCGACAATCGTCCACAGCAGGAAATCGAAGCGGAACATCATCGTGCGCACGATCGAGTAGCGCAGCGAGGCGAGCCAGAGGCGGACGTAGTGCATTGGATTGCGGATGGGGGAACGCGAATTGCGGAGTGTCCGGGAAGGCTGGGATGAGGTGGCAGGGCTGGAAATTCCGGGTGCGAGTCGGACTGCCTCGATACGCAATCCGAAATCCGCAGTCCGCAATGGCGTCAGCCGCCCACGGCGGTGTGTTTGCGCAGGCCCCCGGCCCAGAGCAGGCGGGCCCCCACCATGGCGACCACCACCCAGACCGCTTGGATCGCGAGTCCGCGCAGGGCCTCCTCCGGCGTGGCGATGCGGCCCGTGAGGATCGCGGCGGGGAAGTACATCTGGTAGGGGAACGGCAGGTACTGGGCGACGACGAAGACGCCGCGCGGCAGCAGGTCGAGCGGGAAGAGCGAACCGCCGAGGCAGGTCTCGATCGCGTAGGAGAGGATCACGAAGCCCTGGATCTCGAGGAACCAGAACGCCAGCAGGCCGAAGCAGAACGCGATCGTGAACTGCAGCGCCGCCGCCAGCACCATCGCCGCCAGTCCGGCCGACAACCGCCACGGCTCGAACGCCGGGAAAGCCAGCTGGTCGCGGAACCAAGGCGACGCGACCAGCAGCGGCACGAACACGAGCAGGCCGGAGACGAGGCGGGCCGAGGCGAACAGGCTCAGGCGGTAGCCGAAGTAGTTCACCGGCTTGAGCAGGAACTGGTTGATCAGGCCGTTGCGGATCTCTTCGCCGATCTGGTAGTCCTCGTTGAACGCGCCGACGATGAACTGCAGCGCCAGGACCACGATGAAGTAGGTGAGCGTCTGCCGGACGTCGAACCCGCCCATCTGGTCGACGCCGCTGAAGGCCGCGCCCCAGAGGATGAAGATCAGGCAGAGATGGACGAGGGAGAACGAGCCGCGGATGAAGAAGTTCCAGCGGTACACGAGCGCGCTCTGGAGCCCGACGGCGAAGACGTGGCCGTATTTGCGGATCAAGCTCATGGGCGCAGGGCTAAACTCCGGGCGGGAGCCGCAGCAGCGGCCCCGTTCACTTCAGCCCGAAACGCGCGATGACCTCCTTCGCGAGGTTCTTGTAGGCCGTGGCGCCCGGGCTGGTGGGGTCGTAGGCGAAGATGGTTTTGCCGAAGCTGGGGGCCTCGCTCAGGCGCACGGTGCGCGGGATCACGCTCTCGAAGATCTTGTCGGGCAGGTGGCGGCGCACCTCGTCGACGACCTGCCGGGCGAGCTTGGTGCGGATGTCGTACATCGTCATGGCGACGCCGCCGACCTCAAGTTTCGGGTTCACGCCGGCGTCCTTGAGCCGCTGGACGACCTTGAGGATCTGGCCGAGTCCCTCGAGCGCGAGGTACTCGCACTGCAGCGCGATCAAGAGGTAGTCGGCGGCGGCGAGACTGTTCATCGAGAGCATCCCGAGCGCGGGCGGGCAGTCGATGATGATGGCGCGGAAGCGCTCGGAGTCGTGCAGCGGTTGGAGGCACAGGCGCAGGCGCTGCAGGTAGTTCTCCGTCTGGGCCAGCTCCATCTCCGCGGCGGCGAGGTCCTCCTCGGAGGGCAGCAGCCAGAGGTGGGGCAGGGAAGTCTCGACGATCATGTCGGCCACCGAGCCCTCGCCGTGGAGGGGACGATAGACGCTGCGCCCCTCGGTGCGTTCCACGCCCAGCCCGCTGGTGGCGTTGCCCTGCGGATCGAGATCGATGAGCAGGGTGGGGATCTTCTGCGCGGCGAGGGCCGCCGCGAGGTTGATGGCCGTGGTGGTCTTGCCGACACCGCCTTTTTGGTTGGCGATGGTGAAGGTCGTCGCAGGCATGGACGGCGATGCTGCCGGCCCGCCGCGGCGAGTCTAGTCCGCAGTTGGCGCAAATCATCGTGGCGCAGCCGGGCGCCGACACCGAACCTCAGACGGGGCGGCGTACCTTGGCCGGATTCAACTGCGTGTACGTCGGACCGATATCCTCGTCCTTTCTGGACGGGAGATAGACGGTGTAGTCGATCGGCTCCTCCTCCCATGGCTGGCGGGAGAGGTTGGGCCGGCTCGGCAACCGCGGAATCGGATTCACCTTCTGGTCACTCGGCGTCGCGTCGGCTCCAAACGGCGCAACGGTGGCCATCGGAAGATAGCTCGCCGGGCTTTGAACTGGAGTGGACGTGGTCATCGCTTTTCGGAGCCGGAGATCGTACCGCCCCCACGGGAATTAAGCCGCCCGGCACCAAATGAGGAGACGGCCCCAACACCGATGGGGGCTTCCGCCACTGCGCGAATGGGGACCTTAGCTAGGGGCGCGCCACCGACGCCCCGCCTTTGGGATTGCCGTCGTTTTTCCCGCCCCGGAGAACTGCAGCATATGGAAAAGCTCGCGCTCATCTCCGTCAGCGACAAACGCGGCCTGGTCGACTTCGCCAAGGCCCTCGTGCAGCAGCACGGCTACCGCATCCTCTCGACCGGCGGCACCGCCAAGCTCCTGCAGCAGGCCGGCCTGCCGGTCACCGAGGTGGGCGCGCACACCGGTTTCCCGGAGATCATGGAGGGCCGCGTGAAGACCCTGCATCCGAAAGTCCATGGCGGCCTGCTCTGCCGCCGCGACAAGGCCGACCATCTCGCGCAGGCGAAGGAACACGGCATCGCCCTCATCGACCTCGTCGTCGTGAACCTCTATCCGTTCGAGGCGACCGTCGCGAAGCCCGACGTCTCCTTCGAGGACGCCATCGAGAACATCGACATCGGCGGCCCCTCCATGCTGCGCAGCGCCGCGAAGAACCACGAGTCCGTCGCGGTCGTCTGCGATCCCGACGACTACTCGGCCGTCATCGCCACGCTCGGCGACGAGAAGAAGATGCACGCCTTGCGCCGGAAGCTCGCGCTGAAGGTCTTCGAGCGCACCTCCTCCTACGACCGCGCCATCGCCGCCTACCTCGCCAAGCAGGTCGAGGAGCCGGATGTCGACGCGATCGCCGGCTTCCCCGCGCGCTACGAGCTCAGCCTGCCGAAGGCCTCCGGCCTGCGCTACGGCGAGAACCCGCACCAGAAGGCGGCGCTTTACGGACGGTTCTACGACCACTTCGAGCAGCTCCAGGGCAAGGAACTCTCGTATAACAACATTTTGGACATCACGTCCGCCACCTACCTGATCGGCGAGTTCCAGCGCCCGACGGTGGCGATCCTCAAGCACACCAACCCCTGCGGCGTCGGCAGCGCCGACTCGCTGCTCGAGGCTTGGCACAAGGCCTACGCCACCGACAAGCAGGCGCCGTTCGGCGGCATCATCGTCGTCAACCAGACGCTTGGCGCCGACCTGGCCGAGCAGATCAAGGAGATCTTCACCGAGGTGATCATCGCCCCGGCGTTCACCGACGAGGCGCGCGCGATCTTCGCCAAGAAGAAGAATCTCCGCCTCATGATCGCCAAGCAGGCGCCCGGTGCCGAGAACCTCCTGGAGGTCCGCTCGGTCATCGGCGGCGTGCTCGTGCAGGACCGCGACACGACCCTCGGCGACGTGAAGGCGTTCAAGGTCGTCACCAAGCGCCAGCCCACCGAGGAGGAGTGGGCCGGCATGCTCTTCGGCTGGAAGATCGGCAAACACGTGAAGTCGAACTCCATCATCTACGCGAAGGGGGAGCAGACCCTCGGCGTCGGCGCCGGCCAGATGGCGCGCGTCGACAGTTCGCGCATCGCGGTGTGGAAGGCCGGCGAGGCCGGCCTGAGCCTGAAGGGCAGCATCGTCGCCTCGGAGGCGCTGTTCCCGTTCGCCGACGGCCTGATCGCCGCGGCCGATGCCGGCGCCACCGCCGCGATCCAGCCCGGCGGCTCCGTGCGCGACGAGGAGGTCATCAAGGCCGCCGACGAGCGCGGCATGGCGATGGTCTTCACCGGTATCCGCCACTTCAAGCACTGAGCGGCCCCCCGTCGCCAGGCTTTCGAGACTCGGCCGCCCCTCGGGGGGCGGCCTTTTCTGTGTTCAGGGTTTCGCACCGGTGGCCCGTGCCTGCGCACGAGGGCGATGCCGCGCCGGAAACGGCTTCGCGCGCCGCGGCGGGGTCAGCCTCCGGCCTGGCCGAAGTAGTAGGCGACGCCGGCGTTGTAGCCGTCGACGAAGCTGCGGAAGTTCGACTCGCCGTCGTCGTTGAACTTCACGCCCTCGCGGGTGATCACCACGCCCTCGCCGAGCTGGATCTTCGGGTCCTCGGAGATGTTGTTGAAACGTTTCGCCAGCTCCTGCGCGAAGGCCTCCGCCTGCTGCATCACCGCCGCGTAGTCGAGCCCCTCGAGCGTGAACGAGCAGACCGACCACACCGAGGCGTCGACGCCGACCATGAAGCCGAGCGAGTACGAGGCGGCGTCGGGCACGTATTCGTTGATCGCCGTCTCGACCATGCTGCCGTGCTCGCCGCTCGAGAGCACCGAGCGCACGGCGCACGTGCGCGGGTCGATCTCCAGCCAGCCCCAAACCGGCCGGCCTGCGAGCTCGACGGGCTCCTTGGCGAAGAGCAAGTATTCGCGTCCCTCGGCGAGGCGGCGGCGTAGCTCGGCGGGCATCGCGGGCTGCGCCGAGAAGGCCTCGGCGAGTGCGGCGCGGCGTTCGGGGGCGATCAGCAGATAGTTCTGCGGTTTGCGCCAGAGGTCGGTGACCGAGCGCGCGCCGAGCGGGCCGCCTTCGAGGGCGGCGTCGGCCAGGCCCTGCATCGCGCGGAACGCCTTCGCGGCGCGCTCCGGCCCGAGGGGCGCCGGTTCGCTGGCGGCGAGGTCGAAGGACTGACGCATCGTGCCGTCGGCCCCGCCGGCGACGGTGAATACAAGCGCGCGCAGGGAGTCGGCGCGGGAGAGCCGCAGGCCAAGCGCGGCGGCTTTGCGGCGTTCCCAGTCCGTCTGCCCGGCGAGGAAGGTTGCGATACGCTGGCGCCCGAGCCAGCGCACGATCGAGCGGTGGTTGGGCGGCTCGGCGGTGCGGGCTGCGGCCCAGGTGCGGGCCAACGCGGCCGCGGCGTCGCGGAGCAGGTCGGGCGCGCCGAGGGCCAGGCAGTGGTAGGTGCCGTCGAGTTCGGCACCGGCAAGGTCGCGGTGGAAGACGACATTGGGCAGTCCGGGGCCGTGGAACGTGATCGCCTCCGCCACCGGCTGCCACTCCCGCAGGTCGATGTCGCTGCGCACGGTGCGGCGCTCGTCGGCGATCTCGAGCTGTGCGGCCAACTTGCCGCGTTCCTCGAAGAAGAACAGGTCGAGCGGGTCGCGGGAGAGCGTGCCGAGCGGCAGGTGGTCGTCCCAGAGCGTGAAGCTGGTGTTCTCGTCGGACTCGCCGCCGCCGAGCGCGGCGGAGAAGTCGGCCATATGGCTGGCGGCGGTCTTGCCGGAGGGCCGACACGTAACCGAGACTGTGATGCGCACGCGGGCCGGGTCCGGCGCCGCCGGCTCGGGCTCGCGGGCGAGACAGCCGGCGAGCTCCTCGGCGCAGCGGGCGAACGGGAACGCCCAGGTGGTGTCGCCCGCGCGGAGCAACGGCACGGCGTCCGGCGCCGGGGCATGCGGGCAGAGCTTCGCGAAGTCCGCGCGGCCCTTGTCGGTGAGTTCGGCGGACAGCGTCTCGACCTTCGCGCCGTGTTCCTGGAACCAGCGGCGCGCGAGGTGGGCGAGTTCGGCCGGGGTGCCGTGGCCCTGGGTGAGCACGGCCTCGGCGCCGAGCTGGGCGGCCCACGGGTCGGTGTGGGCCGGGACGGGGTCGCGGCCGAGAGCGCCGAGCGTGCGCCAGAGCGTGGCCTCGTCGGCGGCGAGCAAGGTGGCGAGCGCGGCCTCGCCGGCGGCGGTCAGGCGCGGCGGCGCGAGCGGGGCGGGCAGGAGGTGTCCCCGCTCGTCGGCGACGGGCGAGGGCGGCTGCGCCTCGCGGCGGAGCCGGTCGAAATGGCCGGAGACTTCGAGGGCGCCCACGCGCTCGGCGATCTCGGCGTCGACCCCGCTGGTGTTGAGCTGCGGATACTCGGGGCGTTTCACGAGCAGCCAGTGCTGCTCCGGCGGCAGCGGCGCGGCGGGGGCGGCGAAGCGCGCCTGTTCGCGGCCGTGGAAGGCGAGCACCCACTCGCCCTCGGTCGGCGGGTTGAAGAGCAGAATGAAGCGGCGGGTGGCGCCATCGGGGATCACGGCGTCGGGCCCGAGGCCGAAGAGACGGGCGGCGGTGTCGTCGAGCACGCCCTGCGGACGGAAGTTGATCAGTTCGTCGCCGGCGAAGCCGCCGAGTCCTTTGCTCTGTTCGGCGCCTTCGTATTGCACGGGCTTGAGCCGGGCGGGGCCGTAGATCGGGTCCTCGAAGGGGCCGCCGGGCACGGCCACGCGGCTGAGGTGGAACAGCTCGGCGATCGAGGTCGAGAAGCCGTCCGGGGCGTCGGCGATGGTGATGTCGGCCACCAGCAGCGGCCGGTCGGCGTATTCGGAACCCGCTGCGGTGGCGAAGCGGTTGACGCGAATCGCCACGCCGTCGGTCGGGTCGAAGGGGACGTCGACACGGGTGGTCGGGAGCGGCGGGCCGAACGGGAGCACGAGGTCGTCGCCCTTGAGCTCGACGGCGAGCGCGGCGGGCGCGGCAGCGAGGGCGGCGGGGAGGAAATAGACCTGCTGGAAACGGTTGTGCGAGCCGGGCGCGAGCGAGGCCGGGCGGTAGAGCCCGCCGGGCAGCAGGTCGGTGAGCGGGGCGAGCGGGGTGGCCAGCGGACCCTCCGCGGTGCCGAGCAGGAGCTCGAAGCGCGCGGCCGGATCGAGCGCGAGCAGTGCCTGCACCTGCGACTCGAAACCGAGCTGCACGGTGCGGAAAAGGTGACGCTCGCCCGGGGCGACGCCGCCGAGGGGCGCCGCGGAGTCGGCGGAGCCGAGGAGGTGGAGCACGAAGGTCTCGGAGAGTTTCCCGGTGGCGACGGTCGGCAGCGCGGTCAGCGGTTTCGGTCGCGGCGCGAGCGGGCCGACGAGCGGGAGGTCGCAGTGCTTGTACGCAGTGTCGTAGAGATGCAGCGACGCTTGTTTGAGGTTCTCGCCCCCGACGAGGAAGACCAGCCGGCCGGTGCGCGGCTGGCCGGGGTTGACGAGCAACGACGGATCGCCGGGCAGGAAGAGCGGCTCGGGGTCGAGCACAGAGACGGGCGAGGGCGGATGCTCGGTGCCGTCGTTCCAGCGCAGGAAGAGGTGGTGCGCCACGTCGGGGATCAGGTACGGCGGCACGGCGGTGACGGTGCGGCCCTTGAGCTTGCCGGTGGCGACCCAGTTGGCTGGGTGCGCGGCGCCCTTGTCGGGAATGACGACCTGCTGCGCGGGAAGGATGTCGGTGAACGTGAGGTGCAGTTCGACGAAACGGTGGCCGACCGGCGCCTCGATGCCGTGCAGGCGGGAATACAGGCGGACCTCCGCGACGGCGATCTCGACGGCATCGTTGCGCGCGGTGGCCTCGAGTTTCATCCGGTTGTGCTCGAGCGCGGCGGGCGCGCCGGGTGCGGCGGCGGTGCCGTTGGTGGATGTGCCGGTCTCGGCGGCGGACTCCGCCGGAGCGGGCATGGCGGCGTATTCGCCGGTCGGCTGCGCGTGCAGCGTGGCGGTGAGGCAGCCGACGCCGAGGGTCTCGGTGACGGGCGGCAGGGGCAGGGGAAAGAGACCGTTGCCGCCGTAGAGGTGGGGCTCGCCGCGCGAGTCGGGTTTCTCGATGAGCACCTCGACGGCGAGCTCCTTGGCGGCGTCCGCCGGTTGGCCGAGGCGTTGCTCGAGCGAGGCGAGGGCGCGGGAGAGCGACTCGGGGCCGGGGCTGACCACGTATTCGCCGCCCGAGAGCGCGGCGGCGTGGACGAAGGGCTCCTTGTTGTCCTCCTCGACCATGCCGACCCAGAGGGAGCGCACGTCGAGCTGTTTGAATCCGGCCAGCAGCCGCTCGAAATGCTCGCGGTCGTCATCGTCGACGGCGAGGGCGGCGTCGGTGATGAAGAGCAGGTAGCGGTTGCGCGAGGGGATCGCGGCGAGGGAGTCGTGGGCAACCTGGGTGGCCTCGAGGGTGGCGGTGAAACCGTCGGCGACGATGGGGGCGAGCGCGCGCAGCAGGCGGTCGGGATCGGCGGTGGGGACCTGTACGACGTCGACGTCGCCGGAGAAGGTGATGAACTGCACGACGCTGCCGCGCGGCAGGCGGCCGAAGAACTCGCGCAGCAGGTCCTTGGCGGGCTCGATGCGGTGGCCGCAGGACGGGTCGGACGGGTCCATGTCCATCGAGCCGCTGACGTCGAGCACGACGGTGACGACCGGGGTGTTGCTTGGCGCGACCTTGGCCGGGCGGCGGTAGGTGATGCGGTAGTCGCGGTCGACCAGTCCGCGGATACGGTCGAAGACGCTCTCGACGCTCTCGGCCTGGGCGCGGAAGTAGGCGCCGCCGGAGTCGGTGGCGAGGCGCTGGAGCGTCTTCTCGTCGGGCTTCTCGCCGTAGGCGATGGTGAAGAGCGGCGTGGTTGCGTTCTTCACGGCGGCGAAGACCTGCTCCTCGGTGGCGCGGCTGCCGTAGCCGGGATCGTCGACGCGGCCGTCGAAGCCGTCGGTGAAGACGACGAGCGCGCTGCGGCGGTGGCTGGCGCACTTGGCCAGTCCGCGCAGGATGGAGTCGTAGAGTTTGGTGCTGCCGTCGGCCTTGATTTCGCGGATGGCGGCGAGCAGCGCGGCACGGTCGGCGGCGGGCAGGTCGCGGATCTTGGTGTCGAAATCGATGAACTCGACCGTGCTCTCGGGGGGCAGGTTCTCGACGAAACGCAGGGCGGCGGCCCGCGCTTGCGGGAAGATTTTGCGCATCGAGAACGACGAGTCGAACGCCACCACGACGTGGAGTTTCGCCGGTACCGACTCGACGGAGACGACCTCTCCCGGGGCGCCGCCCTCGACCAACCGCACGGATGCGGGCGCGGGCGCCTCGGGAAACATCGGCGCGGCGATGAGCACGCGGCCGAGCGGGCCGTCGGCCGAGGCCTCGCGCAGCTGAAGCTCGTTGAGCCCGCGCAACTGCTCGCCTTCGAGCGCCCGCATTTGCGGCCAGGTGACGATCGTCTCGCCGCCGCTGGAGACGGGGATCAGTGCGGACTGGAGCGAGTTGGCGGCCGTCTTGGCGTCGGCGGCGGGGGTGCTGTGGAGCGTCCAGAGGCCGGCGGGCAGGCGGAAGACTGCGTCGCCCTGCGGTGTCAGGTCGGGCGAGGCCTCGGTGTCGTTGAAGAGCGGATGGCTCAGTTCGGCCTCGGGCTCGGGGCGGGCCGTCAACGCGGTCTGGCCGACGTTGCGCACGACGAGCGTGCCCACCGGCTCGGCCCAGCGGATCGCCGGTGCGGCGCCCTGATCCTCGACAGCGACGGTGAAGGTGCGCGCCGCATCGCCGTCGAAGGTGAGCTTGAGGCGCCAGGTCGTCGGGAACTGGGGCAGCAGGTCGAGGAGTTGCGAGAGCGCGCGCTTGCCGCGGTACTCCCACTGGAGCGAGCTGCCGATCCGGTATTCGCCGAATGCGGATTCCGCCGCGGCGTAGAGCACGAACTCGGCGGCGGGATCGGCGGAGGCGAAACGCAGGCCGACGAGGCGGCTGGCGTCGTGGGCGAAAGTGAACTCCAGCTCGGGTGCCTCGGGCGTGAGCGTGAACTCCAGCGGCCGGCCGCGTTCGATCGTGGCGGGGGCGGCGGGCTCGGCCCGGACAAGGAGGGCGGAGGCAATCACGGACGCAAGGGCGAGTGCCGCGGAGAGGAACCGGAGGGAGCGCATGGGCGGTCGGGGTTGGAAGACGAGCGATGCGCAGGTGGGGGCTGCGGCCGGGAGTGTGCCCGTTTGGGCAGCGGAGCCAAACGAAAGGGACCGGTGGCTCGGTGGGGATTGATGAGGCTGCCGAGCAAGAAGACGGGGTGGGGACACGGCCCGCCCGGGGGCGCTACTTCCCGCCGCGGGCGTGGTCGAAGTAGTACTTCACGCCGTCGGCGTAGCCGGAGGCGAACTTGCGGTGGCTCTCACCGCCTTCCATGTACTCCGAGCCGAAGAGGTTGAAACGCTTCCAGAGCTCCTTTGCGACCTCCTTGGGCTCGACGCCGATGCCGTTGAAGTTCTCGGCGATGCCGCCGGCGAACTTCTCGGCCTGGGCGAGCACGTCCTCGTAGGGCAATCCCTCGAGCGAGAACGCGGAGACCGACCACACGGAGGCGTCGACGCCGACCATGAAGCCGATGGCGTAGGTGAGTGCGTTCGGCACGGCCTCGAGGATCGCGTCCTCGAGTGCGCCGGCCTCGCCGGTCGAGAGCGTGGACGTGACGGCGTAGGTCGTGGGGTTGATCGCGAGCCAGCCCCAGAGCGGCTCGCCGCCGAAGTCGACCGGGTACTTGCAGAACAACAACACCTCGGGGCCGGAGCGCACGCGGTCGACGACGGCGGCGGGGAAGCCCTTGGTCTTGAGGTCGGTGGCGAAGCGGTTGCGGTTCTTGGGCGAGACGACGATGAAGTCGTCGGGCGACTTCCAGAAATCGAGGACGGAGCGGCCTCCGGTGGTGCGGCCCTCGAACGCCGAGGCGGTGAGGCCGCTCATCAAGCGGAACGAGTTGCACGCGGCGGGATCGCCGGCGACGACCGGCTCGCTCTGCCGCAGGTCGAACGACTGGTGCAGCTTGCCATCGGGCGCGGCGGAGACCGTCGCGATGAGCACGCGTGGCGCGGTGGCGCGGGAGAGGCCCACGCCGAGGGCGGCGGCGGACTTCTCCTCCCAGCGGGTCTGCGCGGTGAGAAACTTCGCGAGGCGTGTGCGGTTGAGCCAACGCGCGATGGAGCGGTGGTTGGGCATCTCGGTGGATTTCTTCGCGGCGAACGCCTGCGCGAGCGCGGCGGCGGATTCGGCGGGCAGATCGGGCGCGGCGATCGCGAGGCTGTGCTGCGTGCCGGCGAGCGGGGCCTCGCCGAGTTCGCGTTCCAGCACGCGCACCTTCTGGCCGGGCGTACGGATCTCGATCAACTCGCGCACGGGTT
>ENA-UPSM01001326-UPSM01001326.1-activated-sludge-metagenome-genome-assembly--contig:-NODE-1326-length-33292-cov-5.013840_pt1 | contig 33292 bp, 28 predicted proteins | sample MGYA00238181_ERZ773283 | MGnify/ENA primary metagenome ERZ773283 (study PRJEB29023, sample SAMN05720199) | activated sludge metagenome | isolation source: Anaerobic digester | place: Japan...
TGCTGGAGCCCGAGCGCCTGGTGCGGCTGGAGGCCTTTTTGGCAAGCCGCGAGCCTTCCTACGGGCGCGGGCACTTCCTGAGCCTGGTGCGGCTTGCGCAGGATCTGTCGGACACCGCCCACACCGGCGTGACGGCGGTGGAACGCAGGTCGCTGCACCTGCTGGAGCGCCGGCTCGCGGAAATGCAGCGCTCCGAGCGACCGGCCAACCCGGCCTGGACCGCGAGTTGGCTTTCCGCGGTGCGATCGGGCGACCCGCTGCGCCAATGCGCGCTGCTGGATCTGATGCGCTACCTGGACGAGGTGACGGGGCATCCGCTGGTGGCCTTTCCCGAGCAGGCCGCGTCGGATTCGATCCATCTCCTGCTGGCGATCCACCATTTTTCCGCGCGCACCGCGCGGACGTCGCGATCGGCGCTTCCGCTGGACGTGTGCCTGGGCGCGCGATGCATCCTGGCCAACACGCGCGTGCTGCACCTGCGGCTGGGCGCGCTGCTGGACCAGGTCCTGTCGCCCGAGCTTCCGCTGTGGGAAAAGCTCGAGGAATGGACGCGCGCCGTCGACCACAAGAATCCGGCGATCTTCCGGTTGCCGCCCGATCTTCTGGACCCCGCCTTCGTGGTGGAAGGGGTGCGGATGGAGCCGATCGATCTGGTGCTGTCGGCGGTGGAGCGGATCGACCGGTCCAACCGTCCGCACTCGGTGGTGGAAAGCCTCGTCGCGCTCGAGCGGACGCTGTACCGGCGCATCTACCGGCAGGAAGGCCGCAAGCACCACATGGCGGTGCTCCTGCGCCGCGTGCTGGATCGCGCCTTGCACGAAAAGAACCGCCGGAACATGCGCCTGACTCCCAGCGGAAGCGGTGCCGCCCAGGTGCTTTCCACGAAGGCCGAGGGGGCGGGACTGCCGCCCTGGGACGAATCCGACTGGACCCGCCTGCGCGACCGCGGCGAAATCCTGGAAAACGCGCGCGACATCGGATTCACCCCCACCGCCTGGGGCGCGTGGCGCACCTTGTTCGGGACCGTCGAACCCCAGGGCGAAGAACTCGCCGACCTGGACGAATTCCTGCGCTGGACGCTGGATTGCCGAGGAAGCCTGGACAAGGCGCTGGAATCGCGATCGGAAATCGAGGTGACCTGCATCCGCGAATGGTTCCACGCCTTGACCGCGAGGTCGGTGTCGGCGCATCCGGGCACGGGCTCGCCCAAGACCGCGGCACGGCGCATCCAGCGCGACCGGACCAGTCCGCTGATGTGGTTCGCCGCGGCCAGAAGGCTCGGATTGCAGGCGGTCGGGCCTTCGGCGATGGTCACCGAAGCCGTGCCGGTCGAGGCCTTGCGGGAGATGGACGGACACGTTCCGGCGGCCCTGGAGAGCTGGCGCGAACGCCATCCCTGGGACCGGAAGCTCTTCGGCATCTGGCCCTTCGAACTGCGCGGCGCGTGCTTCCTTGACGGAATCCGTCAGGGCCTCAGGCGTTCCCGCTCCGACGGGACGCCATCCTACGAAGCCGAGGTCCGTCTCGAGATGCTCGAACGCGAACTCGAATACCGCTCGTGGCTCGGCGCGCGCGAGCGGGTGTCGCTCCTGCAGAGGACGCTCGAGCCGGCCTGAACCCCGCTTCGGGCCGAAGATTCCACAAAAGGGGTTTTGGGGCGATCTTCGCGGTCAACCGCCTCCCCGGGGGATACGGTGGGCGGTCAGTCTCCGAAGGCCTTCATGGCCGAAGCGATGCGCCGGGCGAGGGTGGCGAGCTCCGAAGACCTGGATTTCGAGCTTTCCGCCGTCCTGCTGCCGGATTCCGACACCGCGGACAGCGATTCCACCGAGGAACGGATGCCGCGGGTCGCGCGCGACGATTCCACCGCGCTGCGCGCGATCTCGCCCGAGGTCGCGTTCTGCTGCTCGATCGCCGCGGCGATGCTCGTCTGGATTGACTCGATGCGTTCGACGACCTCCTTGACCTTTCCCATCGCCTCGATCGAGCTGGAAACGTCGCGCTGGATGTCCTCCACCATGCGCCCGATCTCCTCGGTGGCGATGCCGGTCTGCTTGGCCAGCTCCTTGACTTCTCCGGCCACCACCGCGAAGCCCTTGCCCGCCTCTCCGGCGCGCGCGGCCTCGATGGTGGCGTTGAGCGCCAGCAGCTTGGTCTGGTCGGCGATGTCGTTGATGACGTTGACTGCCTTGGAGATCTCCGAGCTGGAGAGTCCCAGGTCCTTGATCCGGGTGTTCACGGTGGAGGTGGTGCGGCCCGCTTCCTTGGCCACCTGCGTCGCTTCGGCCACGTTGCGGGCGATCTCGCCCACGCTCGCGCTCATCTCCTCGGCGCTGGCGGCCACCACCGAAATCTGCCGGTCGAGCTCCTCCACCGCCGAGGCCGTTCCCTGGGCCTCGCCCGCGGTGGTCCGGCTGGCTGACAAAATCTGTTCAGCCCCCGAATTCAGTTCGCCCGCGGCCTCCTGGAGTTCGGAAACCCGCTCGGCCAGCTCGCGCTTGAGCTCGGCGACCTTGCGCTCCTCCTCGAGCCTGCCCGTGACCAGTTCCCAGGTGAGCATCGGGCCGATGTACTTCCCCTTCCCGTCGCGCACGGCCACGACAGTCTGGGCCATCCAGTCGTTCCCGATCTGGATCGTGGACTTGTGCGGAAGATTGGCCGGATCGGCGAGGATCTTCCGGATGCGACCGGGGTTCTTGTGGAACATGTCGATGCACTTGCCCACGATGTCTTCGGCCTTGCAGGGCATGGCGTATTCGATCGTCTTGAGGGTGTCGATCGATCGGCGGTTGGCGTAGGTCACGTTGAGGTCGAGATCCGTCATCATGATGTTGACGGGTGCGTTGGTGGCGAGCCTTTCGTGGACCACCGACTTGAGCAGTTCGCGCCGCAGCAGGAATCCGGCCAGGAACATCGACGCGACAAAAACCGCCATCAACGCGGTGAAGGAAGTGGCCCAGGCGGCGACGCCCAATGCCGTGCATCCCGCCAGCAGCAGATTGATCCGGTTCCAACCCATGCGTTCCTCCCGAGAGATCGTTGTAGGCGCGAGGATATCATTCCGGAACCGGGGATGTCGAAAGCCCCGCCGGGAAATCCCGGCGGGGCGAGGATCGAACGGTTACAGCGCGGCGCGAGGCTCGATCAGCGAAGGATCGTAGCCGGCGGGGGCCTCGTAGCCCAGCAGGTTGCACACCGTGGCGGCGATGTTCGAGAGGCCGGGCTTCTCGATGTCGCCTTCCAGCTTCCAACCCGGATACTGGTCCTTGGTCACGAGGATGAACGGGACCGGATTGAGCGTGTGGCTGGTCTTGGCCTTGGCGTTGCCGTGCTCGTCGCGCTTGACGTGGCCCTTCTTGTCGAGCTCGAGCATCTCGTCGGCGTTGCCGTGGTCGGCGGTGATCATGGCGACGCCGCCGGCTTCGATGATCGCGGGGATCAAGCGGCCGAGCTGGAGGTCCAGCGCCTGCATCGAGGTCACCGCGGCTTCGAACGAGCCGGTGTGGCCCACCATGTCGCCGTTGGGGTAGTTCACGCGCAGATACTGGTACTTGCCCGACTTCACGGCCTCGATGAGGGTGTCGGTGATTTCCGCGCACTTCATCCACGGGCGCTGTTCGAAGGGGATCACGTCGGACGGGATCTCCACGAAGGTCTCGAGCTTGTCGGAGAACTTGCCGGAACGGTTACCGTTCCAGAAGTAGGTCACGTGGCCGTACTTCTGGGTCTCGGAGATCGCGTACTGGGAAACGCCCGTGTCGGCGAGATATTCGGCCAGAGGCTGCGAGATCGCCGGGGGCACGACCAGGAAGCGCGGCGGGATCTTGAGGTCGCCGTCGTACTGCATCATGCCGGCGTAGCACACCTTGGGCAGCGCGCCGCGCTCGAACTTGTCGAACTTCTCTTCCGTGAAGGCGCGCGAGATCTCGATGGCGCGGTCGCCGCGGAAGTTGAAGAACACCACGGAGTCGCCGTCGACGATGGGACCCACGGGCTTGCCGTTTTCCGACACCACGAATCCGGGCAGATCCTGGTCGATCACCTTGGCTTCCGAACGGAAGGTCTCGATCGCGGCGCGGGCGCTTTCGAACATGCGTCCGTCGCCCTTGACGTGGATCTTCCAGCCGCGGTCGACCATGCTCCAGTCGGCTTCGTAGCGGTCCATGGTGATGTTCATGCGGCCGCCGCCCGAGGCGATCTTGACGTCGAATTCGGCGCTGCGCAGGCCCGACAGGAAGTTCTCGAACGGATCGACGTAGTCGAGCGCCGAGGTTTCGCCGACGTCGCGTCCGTCGAGCAGGATGTGGACGCGGACCTTCTTGACACCTTCCGTCTTGGCCTGCTGGATCATGGCCTTGAGATGGTCGACGTGGCTGTGCACGTTGCCGTCGGAGAACAGACCCAGGAAGTGCAGCGCTCCGCCCTTCTTGGCGTTGGCGATCACTTCGGCCCAGGCCTGGCCCTTCCACATGGCGCCGGTCTCGATCGACTCGTTCACAAGCTTGGCGCCCTGCGCGAACACGCGTCCGGCGCCCATGGCGTTGTGGCCCACCTCGGAGTTGCCCATGTCTTCGTCGCTGGGCAGACCGACGGCCGTGCCGTGGGCGCGCAGACGGGTCCACGGGTGGTTCGCGAAGAGGTGGTCCAGGTTGGGTGTGCGGGCCGTGTGGACGGCATTCCCGTCGTGGTTGCTCGTGAGTCCGACGCCGTCGAGGACGATCGTGACCACGGGCCCGGACGTGGGCTGGAACCGGATGGATTTCTCAAGCTTCATGGAGGCTCGCCAGGTTGATGGTGGGAGGATCAGGGATTTTGCTGGAAGATGTTCCGTTCCCACCCCAAGGTCAGCTCCAGCCTGGGCTGCCAGCGTCGCGAGGTGTGGGTGGTCCACAGGTCGAGCCGCGAGCGGAGCGTCCAGTAGGGGACGATCTCGCCGTGGCTGGTGCTGAACGGCCAGGCCTGCATCCAGACGCCGACGCGGCCGCGCTCGATGGTGTGGTCCACGGACTGAGTATAGCTGTACGCCGGGCCGACGGCCGCAAGAAAAGGCGCCTCGGTCACGTACCCGATGTTCGCGTCGAGCGACATGATGTCGTCGCGCGACCGCGCGATGATGTCCAGGCCCGGCACGTAGACGGAGTCCTTGGAGTTGTCGATGTCGATGCGGCTCCAGTTCCCGGAAAGGCGCCACTGGAGGATTCCAACCTCGCGATGGATCGACCATTTCCAGCTGAACATGTCGGCCCACGAATCGTTCCAGTCGAGGGGCTGCTTCCAGATGTCGTCTTCGGATTTCGTCGGCGATCCGCTGAAGGATGTCACCCCGAACGGGAAGAGGATGCGCTCGTAGGCGAGGCTCGTCTGCAAGAAGCTGGTCGGTTGCACGAACAGCCTGGCGCCCAGGGAGTGGTCGTGGGTGGCGCCCTTGCAGAGGAACTCCATCCCGATGAAGTTGTACGACAACATGGGATTGTCGTGGGCGTACACGACTTCCCGCCATCCGAAGTTCATGAAGCCGCCCGCGTCCCACGGGTTGGCCGTGGCGAAGGTGCGGAAGCCGATGTAGGCGCCCTGGACAGGCGGCACCAGGGTGCCTTCCGGGGGCTTGGCGAAGGTCGGAACCAACGCCAGGAAGATGGACATGAACTGTCTGCGTGCCATGGGTGGCCTGAAAGATAGTCGTCGCGACGGCGAGGTTCGCCAGGGCCGGGAACGGCCGATCGCCGGTGCGCGCCGGGGGAGGGTGCGCGTGGCGGAAATCGGTCGATCGCCGATCGATGGGGCGCCGGGAGAGCGGATGTGCTATTTTCCTGGAAGCGATGCGGATGCCCGAAGAACTCGCAAGACGTGCCCTCGCCTATTTTGGACGGATCCTCGGCAAGGAGATCCCGACGCGTGAAGCGTTGGCGGCCTTGCCGTCGGCGCAATTGCTGCTCTTGGCCGACCGCCTTCCCGACGGATTCCTGCCGGCCCTGGTGGGATTGCTCAAGGGGGCCGGGCCGCTGGCGTTCGAAAAACTCCTGGGCGAACACGAAGAAGAGAACCGGGAATTGTCCGAGCGGTTCTTCGAGCGCTACCGGGCCATGGTGCTGGAGCCTCCGTTCGAAGACGACGACAATCCCCTGGAGATCTGGCTTCCGCACGAGGTCTGCAACGATCTCGCGTTCCTGTCCACCCGGCAGGCGTTCTTCCTGCGCCAGGAAATGCGCCATATCAATCCTTGGCTGGAACGCCATTTCCAGATCGGGCCGTTCCCGCCCGCGGCCCAGGAAGAAGCATGGAGCGCCTTGTGGGCGAGATTGACCAGCGAATGACCAGCGATTCCACCACCACGGCCAATCCAGAAACCGAAAAGGTCACCGAAACCGGAAGCCAACCCGCGTTCGCGCCCTTGTTCAAGATCGTGCTGTTCGACGACGACGAACACACCTACGACTACGTGGTGGAACTGTTGGTGGATTGCTGCGGGCTGTCCAAGGAATCGGCTTTCCGTTGCGCCGTGGAGGTGGACCTTTCCGGAAAGACCACCGTCTTCTACGGCCCCCTGGAGGCCTGCCGCCGCCGTTGCGAGCGGATCCTGGCCTACGGCGCCGACCCCCGCCTGCCCCGATCCAAGGGCTCCATGAAGGCCGAGGTGCAGTCCCGCTAGACAAAGGGATGTGCGCCGGACGGGCCTGGCAACCTGAAGGTTGCCCCACCGCGTCGTGGCGGCTGTAGTGGTCCTCCGGGCTCGGGCTTTCGCCCTCGGGCGAGGCAGCCTGGCACCCATGCGGGTGTGCCCCGCCTGCTTAGTGATGCCGTAGCGGTCGCCCCTACGGGCCATTTGGCCCTACGGCCCTTCGTCCTCCCTGGCGCGTTTTCGCCGATCAATACAATTCGTAAGACAATTTCCGGCGGCGGGGTTCGAAGCCTGCTTCGCGCAGGTAGGATTCGGCGGCGCGCATGGTCTTGAGGCCGCGGCTGGCCAGCACGTTCTCTTCGATCACGATGCTGGAGATGTCGTCGGCGCCCGCGTACAGTCCCAGTTCGGCCAGTTCGCGTCCCAGGACCATGATCGAGACCTCGATGTGCGGGATGTTGTCGAAGAACAACCTCGCCGCACCCACCATGCGCAGGTATTCCCAGGATTTGACATGCCTGATGGGGAAGTTCCTGGTCTGCGGCTGGAACACCCACGGCACGAACGACAGGAACCCCCCGGTCTTGTCCTGCTGGTCGCGCAGGAAGCAGAAGTGGTCCACGAGGTCGTCCACCGTCTCGGTGCTGCCGAACACGATGTTGCAGGTTCCGGGAAGGCCCGCGCGATGGCAGTGGCCCATGGTCTCGCACCAGTCCTGCCACGACAGTTTCTTGGGTGACAGGACTTGACGCATCCGGTCGGTCAGGATCTCCGCCCCGGCGCCCGGGACGGAACCCAGCCCGGCTTCCTTCAGGACCTCCAGCAGGGCCGGGACCGACAGGTTCTCCTTTTGGGCCAGGCGGAACACCTCCACCGGCGACAGCGCGCGCACGTGCATCCCGTGGCCGGCGATCATGCGGAAGGCGTCTGTATAGTAGGAGAGGGGGAGCTTGGGATTCACGCCCCCCTGGAAGAAGATCGCGTCGCAGCCCAGCTCCTTGGCCTCCAGGGTCTTCTTTTCCAGTTCTTCCAGCGGGAGGGTGTAGCCTCGGTGCGATTCGATTTCGTCCTTGAACGAGCAGAACGAACAGTCGATGTCGCAGAAATTGGTGTAGTTGACCACCCGGAAGGCGGTCCAGGTGGCGACGCGGTCGCCATGGCGGCGCACGCGTTCGGCGTGGCCCGCGGCGGCGATGGACGTCCAGTCCGGACTGGAAAGGATCGCTTCCAGGTCGGATCGATCCAGACGGGTGCCCGCGAGGGCTTTGCCCAGGATGGGGCGGATGTCGGTGCTGTTCCGGGAGGCGTCGCTTGGCTGCATTGGATCCCAAAGATCGAAATTCCCGATCGCCCGGCACTCCCGCAGGTGTTAATTTCCAGCGCCTGATGACCCTGCAACACCGGAATTTGCCCGAACTGTTCCTGGCCGCCGTGTCCAACGGCTCGCCGCGCCCCTTCCTGGTCTGGCGGGACGGCGAATCGGTCGTGGAGCTTTCCAGGCCCGCCGCCCTCGAGCGGGTGGCGTCCCTGGCCGCGGGCCTGAGGGCGCACGGAATCGAACCCGGCGATCGCGTGGGGATCCTGGCGCCGTCGTCGCCGGAATGGGTGCTGTTCGACTGGGCAGCCCTTTGCGCCGGGGCCGTCACCGTCCCCATGTTCTCCAACCTTTCGCCGGACAATCTCGCCTGGGAGATGCGCGACGCCGGGCTCAAGCTGCTCCTGATCCAGGACGCCGCGCAGGCGGCCCTGGTGCGCGGGATCGTTCCCGAGGGGCTCGACCTGGTCTCGATCGAGCCGGTGCCCGGCGTGAAAGGCTGGATGGAGCTGTCCACGACGGTGACGGATTGCGGCGAGTGGGTCCGGGAAAGCGCGGCCGGGATCGAACCGTCGCGACCGGCCACGATCATCTACACCTCGGGAAGCACCGGTCGCCCAAAGGGCGTGGTCCTGGGGCACGGCGGGCTTTGCTTCCAGGTGGCGGGCGCGCGGAAGCGGTTCCCGACCGATCCATCCGAGGACCTGGGGCTCAGTTGCCTGCCCTTGGCGCACGTGTTCGAGCGCATGGTTTCGTTCTTCCACTACGCCAACGGCTACCCGTTGGCCGTTTCGCGCGACGTCCAGAAGGTGGGGGAGGATCTCAAGATCTTCCGGCCCAGCATCCTCACCGTGGTGCCGCGCCTGCTGGAAAAGATGGTCGCCAAGATCGAGGCCGGAGTGGATTCGGCCGGGCCCGTCAAGAAATGGATCGGGAAGGCCGCCCTCCTGGAAGCCGCGAGCTCGCGCCATATCCTGTCCGGTCCGGCGTCGGCGGTCTTCGATCGTTTGGCCTGGAGCAAGATCCGCGAGCAGCTGGGCGGACGCCTGCGCCTGGTGGTTTCCGGAGGCGCGCCGCTGATGTCCCGGACCGAAAGCCTGTTGTCGCGCGTGGGCATTCCCGTCTACCAGGGATACGGCATGACGGAACTGAGCCCGGTGATCGCCGTGAACTTCCCGGGGGCCAACCGGATCGGGACCGTGGGATTGCCCATGCCCGGGGTGGAGGTCGTGGTCGCGCAGGACGGCGAAGTCCTGGTTCGTTCGCCTTCGGCGCTGCTGGGATTCTGGAACGATCCGCAAGGGCGGGAACAGGTGGTGGACGCCCAGGGGTGGCTGCATACCGGAGACCTGGGTCGGATCGATCCGCAAGGGTTCCTGGAACTGACCGGTCGCAAGAAGGACCTGTGCAAGACCGCCGGCGGCAAGTACGTGGCGCCGGTGCCCATCGAGGACGCGATCGCCCGGCACCCCTGGATCGAGCACGCGGTGGTTTCGGCCGACGATCGCAAGTTCGTGGCGTGCATCCTGTCGCTCGATTCGGGGGCCATCCGCGACCATCTGGGCGGTTCGGGTTCCATCCAGTCGGTTCCGGAATTCGTGTCCAGCCCGGCGTTCCACGCCGAGATCGAGCGGTTCGTGGGCAAGGTCAACCAAGGCCTCGACGACTGGGCCAAGGTCCGGCGCTGGGTGGTCGCGCCGCGGCCGTTCGGCATCGAAACCGGCGAACTGACGCCGACCCTCAAGGTGCGTCGCTCCGTCGTGCTGGAAAAACACCGCGCCCTGGTCGATTCCTTGTACAAAGGCCGCTAGCCGACGCATCCGCGGTTCCGCCAATCGGGATCGGAGACTACTTTTGCGACCACCATGAATCGCGTCATCATCGTCGGAAACGTCTCGGAAGATCCTTTTGCCATCGATGTGGGCCACTCCTTCGGGCAGGAGGCGGACCTCTCCGACATCATCTCGCTCAAGAACTTCGCCAACGGCGAATTCTGCCCGCGGTTCATCTCCGACGAGCAGGACCTCACCCAGATCGGCGAGTCGCTCCACGACGCCACGGTGGTGATCGTGTCGGCCAATTCCGACGGCCACAGCCGCCAGACCCTGGCCATGCGCAATTTCCTGATCGCCCGATCGGCCAAGGACAACGGCGCCGCCAAGGTGATCCTGGTGGAACCCGACCTGTTCTATTCCGCCCAGGATCGCGGACCGCGTCCCGAGCACGGCAACACCGCGCACCCTCGCGACCTCAAGGACCTCAAGAAGTTCGACGGCCAGCCGTTCAGTTCGCTGTTGTACGCGCAGCTGCTCAAGCAGAGCGGCGTCGACGGCGTGATCACCGTGCACAACCACTCGCGCTCCGTGCAGGACGTGTTCCGGACCATCTTCGAGGGGGATTTCGAGAACCTGATCCCTTCCGAGCTGTACGCCCACTACCTGATGCATTCCGACATCGTGGACCAGGGGAATTCGGGCGCCAACCTGGTGCTGTGCGCACCCGACAAGGGCGCGGTGGATTTCGTGGAGAAGATGCACGAGATCCTGGGCCTGCCCGACATCGGGATCTGCAAGCTCAGCAAGGAGCGCACGGGCGAGCGCAAGGTGGAAATCCAGGTCGCGGTCGATTCGCCGATCCAGCTGGCCGATCTGGAAGGCAAGGACGTGGTCGTGTTCGACGACATGGTCCGCACCGGATCCACCATCGTGAAGGCATGCCAGGCGCTCCGCCACGGCCGCCCCCGTCGCGTGCTGTTCTGCGTGAGCCATTTCTATTCCAGCGAAGAAGGCCGCGAGAACATGGCCTCCGGCGCCATCGACGAGATCCTCACCTTGAACACGCTCCCCACGATCCTCAATCGCGACACCCAGGGGCGTCTGCGCAAGAAGCTCGTGGTGCTCAAGATCGAGAAGTGGATCGCGCGCCACCTGCACCGCTATTTCGATCTCCATTCGCCGCGCCACTCCCACGACTTCTACTCGGTCGACATGTCGAGCAAGAATCCGCGCTGGCAGCCGCTGGCGTTGCGTCCCAACCGCTGAGGCCGAATCTCCATCAGGACCGTGAAGAAGGCTCGCCATCCGTCGGCGGGCCTTTCTTTTTGGCGGATTGGTCGACGCATCAACATTTCAGTATATTATGATGCATTGGGAATCCGGTGCTCGCCATGATCGCCGCGAAAGCTTTTTCATCGTCACAGGAGCAAACCAAGCATGGCCAAGAATCTGTTCACTTCCGAATCCGTCTCGATGGGGCACCCCGACAAGGTCTCCGACCAGGTTTCCGACGCGATCCTGGATTTCTGCCTTTCGCACGATCCCAACAGCCGCGTCGCCTGCGAAACCCTCTGCACGACGGATCTTGTCGTGGTGGCCGGCGAGATCACCACCAAGGCTCCGCTCACCCGCGCCAACGTGGACGCCATCGTGCGCGGCGTGGTCACCGACATCGGCTACACAAACCCCGACATCGGCTTCGCCGCCAGCACCTGCCAGGTGGACGTGCGCCTCCACAGCCAGTCGCCCGACATCGCCCAAGGCGTGGACGCCAAGGCCGCCGAAGGCAAGGCCACCGCGGAACAGGGCGCCGGCGACCAGGGCATGATGTTCGGATTCGCCTGCGACGAAACCCCCGAGCTGATGCCCGCTCCCATCCACTGGGCGCACGGCCTGATCAACAAGCTCACCGAAATCCGCCAGAAGGGCCAGCTCAAGTACCTGCGCCCCGACGCCAAGAGCCAAGTCACCGTGGAATACGTGGACGGCAAGATCTCCCGCGTGGAAGCGGTCGTGATCTCCACCCAGCACGACGAGAAGGTCACCCATGCGACCATCCGCAAGGACATGATCGAAAAGGTGATCAAGCAGGTGATCCCGGTGAACCTGCTCGACAAGAACACCAAGTACCACATCAACCCCACGGGCAAGTTCGTGGTGGGCGGACCCCACGGCGACTGCGGCCTCACCGGTCGCAAGATCATCGTCGACACCTACGGCGGCATGGGTCGCCACGGCGGCGGCGCGTTCTCGGGCAAGGATCCCTCCAAGGTCGACCGTTCGGCCGCCTACGCCGCGCGCTACGTGGCCAAGAACATCGTGGCCGCCAAGCTCGCGACCCGCTGCGAGGTCCAGCTGGCCTACGCGATCGGCTTCCCCGAACCCGTCTCGATCCTGGTCGACACCTTCGGAACCGGCAAGATCGCCCAGGACAAGCTCGAAAAGCTCGTCCGCGCGCACTTCGACCTCAAGCCGGCCGGCATCGTGAAGATGCTCGACCTCAAGAAGCCCCGCTACTACAAGACCGCCGCGGGCGGGCACTTCGGCCGCACTTCCAAGGAATTCACCTGGGAGAAGACCGACAAGGCCGCCGCGCTCAGGAAGGCCGCCAAGATCTGATCCGGCCGGGGGCCTCCGGGCCTTCTCTGGCAGAATCTGTCGATCCAGGGATCCCGATCCGGGATCCCTTCTTCGTTTGTGCGCCGGTCGTTTCCCGGCATGGAACGAAAAGGGGCGGAACGCCCCAAAAATGCACACGTGGCCGACTGGTGCCGGGAGTACCTTTTACCCGATGCTCGCGATCGACATAGGGAACACCCACACCGTGCTCGGGCTTTTTCGCGAAGGACGCCTGGCACGGAAATGGCGGCTCCAGACACGCCCCAACGCCACCTCCGACGAGATCGAGATGCGCGTGCGCGGGCTTCTGGACCTCGGACGCTTCACGCCCGAGGAGGTCACGTGCGCCGTGCTGGCCACGGTCGTTCCGGCCCTGGACAGATCCTGGCGCAAAGGCCTGGAACGCGTGGTGGAATCGGGCAAGGTCGTGTCCCTGAGCCACGCCAACTGCGGGTTCCCGGTGGAGTATTCCAACGCGGCCCAGATCGGTCCCGACCGGCTTGCCAACGCGCTGGGCGTGGAACGCCTGGGGCTCGGCGACGCCATCGTGATCGACCTGGGAACGGCCACCACCTTCGACGTGGTCAAGCAGGGGCGCTACCTGGGCGGAGCGATCGCCGCGGGCATCGAGACCGGCATGCTGGCCCTGACCGGACGCACCGCGCGGCTTCCGCAGGTGGCCATCGAGGTGCCCGACAGGGCCACCGGCCGCAGCACCGAGACCGCCTTGCATTCGGGGCTGCTCCTGGGGCACGTGGGCATGATGGAATACCTGGTGGGCAGGATCCGTCGCGAAGAAGGGATGGAAGACGCCAAGGTGCTGGCCACCGGCGGCTGGAGCCAGGTCCTGCGCGGCCTCACTTCGGTGGTCGACGACTACCACGTGGATCTCACCCTGGAAGGGCTCGAGTGGTTCTCCCGCACGCGAGCGGAAGCCGGCTGCCAGGCATGAACCGGGTCCTGGTCACGGGGGGCGCGGGGTTCCTGGGGTCGCACCTGTGCGAACGGCTGCTCGAACGGGGCGACGAGGTCGTGTGCCTGGACAATTTCTTCACCGGACGCCGCCGCAACGTGGACCATCTCATGGACCACCGCCGCTTCGAGCTGGTGCGCCACGACGTGGTCGAACCCGTCCTGCTGGAAGTGGACCGCATCTTCAACCTCGCCTGCCCGGCCTCGCCCATCCACTACCAGTTCAATCCCGTCAAGACGGTGAAGACCAACGTGATGGGCGCGATCAACATGCTGGGTCTGGCCAAGCGGGTGCGAGCGCGCATCCTGCAGGCCAGCACCTCCGAGGTCTACGGCGATCCCGACCAGCATCCCCAGACCGAATCGTACTGGGGCAACGTGAACCCGATCGGTCCGCGCAGCTGCTACGACGAAGGCAAGCGGGTGGCCGAGACGCTGTTCACCGACTACCACCGCCAGAACGGCGTCGACATCCGCATCGCCCGCATCTTCAACACCTACGGGCCGCGCATGCTCCCCGACGACGGTCGGGTGGTGTCGAATTTCGTGGTGCAGGCGATCTCCGGACGCGACATCACCATCTTCGGCGACGGCCGCCAGACCCGCAGCTTCTGCTACGTGGACGACATGGTGGAAGCCCTGGTCCGTTTGATGGACCACGAATCGCCGGAAGCCGTCCTGCCGTTCAATCTGGGCAATCCGGTGGAATTTTCCATCCGCGAGCTGGCGACCCGGATCCAGGGCGTCGTGGGGTCGTCGTGCGCCCTGGCGGAAAACCCCGTTCCGGTGGACGATCCCAGGCAGAGGTGCCCGGACATCTCCAAGGCCCGGCGCCTGCTGGGCTGGGAGCCCAAGGTCGGTCTGGCCGAGGGCATCGCCGCCACGGTCGATTGGTTCAGGAAGGAACGCGGCCTGGCATGATCTGGATCCCCGCGCTGGTGTCCGCCCTCTTCCTGGCGGATCCGTTCCCCGTCCCGACCCGGCTCGATTCGTCGAAGGTGCGCCGGTTCCTCGCCGAAGTCGCGACGGATTCCGTCATGCCGCGCACCGCCGACTGGACCCTGCTCGGACCTCTGGGCGATTCGGCCGTGCTGCTGGCCGACGGCACCGAATGGATGCGCTCGACCTGGGGGCAGGCTTCGATGCTGGTTTCCAGGGACGACGGCGCCGTGGCGGGACGCGTCCGGCCGCTGCGCGAAGCCCTGGTGGACTGGGGCGCGCCCCCCGCCGGAGGCGAGATCTGGGTGTCGATGGACAACGGCAGAGGGATCCGCAGCACGTCGCTGCTGCAGTGGAGCGCGAGCGCCTCGTACCGCCGCGCGATCGGACGGTTCCTGTCGATCGGGGGCGGCGTCTCGTGGGAGCGGTTCCTGTTTTCGCCCGATGTCGCGCACCTGACGGGGGATTCGTCGCTACCGTCGGGGGTGGGGGTGCTGGCGTCGGTCTGCGGGCCGTTCGTCTGCGGCGAGCTCGCGCGGCGCGTGTCTCCGGTGGAACGGGAAAGCTGGCTCCAGCCCGATCTCGACAGTTTCCTGCTTGCTGGAGCCGAAGGCTCCCCGTTCTGGAAGGCGGGAGGCCGTTCGAGCTTCGATCCGGCCTGGGAGAGGCGCCTGGTGGTGCGGGCCGGGGCGTTCGCCTACCGCGCCGGATGGTGCCCCGACCTGTGGGACGGGGCCTACCAGAGCGTCGGATTCTGGGATCTGCCCGCCGGGGCGCTGCGGTTCGGGTTCGGGCTGGACTGGACCCCCGATCGCGCCGCGGTGCGGGGCGAACTGTCCATCGCACCCGTTTCCCGCACCTTCCGCACCGCCGGGTCGGACGGATTCCGCCTGGAGATGGTCCCGCTCGACCTGTCCCTGGCCTTCCGGGGCGTGGGCGAGTTCCAACTGGCGTTCCGCACCGGATTCCGTTTTCCCGATCCCTTCTCGAACCACCCCTCGAGGCCCTCCCCATGAAACCCGAATCCGACTCCAAGCTCCGGTGTCCGCTGGGACAGGCGCGACGGGAATTGTCCATCCTGCGCCGCGGCGCGATCGCCTCGTCCATCCTCCCGTTCGCGCTGTCGGTCGTGTCGGTGCTGGTGGTGCGGCATTTCGATCCGCACTTCCTGAAGAACCCCATCCTGGTGTGCGTGCTGGCGCTGTTCGTCGCGGGGCAGGGGCTCCTGCTCTGGCAGCTGTGGCAGCTCCTTTCGCGCGCGAATTCGGGCATGGGCGTCCTGGACATCGTGAAGCGGTCGGGCGACCAGCCCGACCTGGCCGCGCTGGAAGCCGAACTGTCGGCGGCCCCGCCCGATCCGATCCGCGACGTCGTGCTGGGGTGGATCCATCTGGACCGCTCCTGCGAAGGCGAGGGCGCCGCCGAGCTCCTGCGCAATTCCAGCGATCGGCGCGGCCTGCGCGACCAGATGGAGCTTTCCATCCACGCCATGATCAACCGCTCGGTGCTCAAGCTGGGCTTCTTGGGCACCCTGCTGGGCCTGCTGCTCACGTTCCCGCCCATGAAGCGGGCGATCCTGGGGTTGTCGGATTCCGACGGCGAGATGGCGTTCATCCGCGACATCGCCATGGCCCTGGACGAGGACGCCTACGCCATCCAGGCCACCCTGGTCGCCACCGGCCTGTCGCTGGCCCTGGAAACCATGGTGGTCCAGCTCCTGGACCGGTTCTACAGCCGGTTCGAACTGGTGGAAAGCCTTTTGTCCGACTGGCACCTCACCGTGGTCCGCCAGGCCGGGAACCGGCGCAAGCCCGATCACGCCGCGATCGGGGAGGAAAACCTCCGCATCCAGGCCAAGCTGGCCCAGGGGCAGCAGATCCTGGACGCGCATTTCCAGAAGCTGCTCGAATCGCTGCGCAGGACGGGCGAGACGCTGGAAACCGTGGCGCGCGCGCAGGCTGCCCTGGAATCCAAGGTGACGGAAATCGTCGCATGGGAAAGGGACTACCGCGACTTCGTGGCCTCCAAGGAAAAGGCCGCGGCGCCGGGTTCGCGTCGCGTGGAGACCTGACATGGCGGGCCGCAAGCGCCATCTCGACCTGGGCGAGGCGGTGTCGTTCGACAGCGTCCTGACCATCCTCACGGTGCTGCTGGTGCTGCGGGTGGTGTTCATGGTGCCCATGGTGAACCTGGACAAGGCCAAGACGGAATCCGCCAAACGTTCCGGAATCTGGGACACCACCATCTCGCGGACGTCGCGGCTGTCGGCTCCCGGCAGCGCGCAGGGGTACCTCGCCGCGATGGGGTTGTCCAACGGCAGGGTGGTGCAATCGCCCGGCGCGAATTCCGACCTGGTGTGGATCGAGGCCCTGCTCCCCGACAGCGCGGTGGCGGTGGTGCTGCACGACCGCGCCGCCGGGACCTACGTGCGCCTGTTCGCCCAGTCGCGCACCGAGCACCCCAGCTGCCAGTACGGCGCCCTCCGCTGGAGCCCCGTGGAGAAGCAATGGTTCACGGTGTCGGATTCCGTCGACTACGGCGATCGCGGCGTGTCGGGAGCCACCCTGGCCAGGTATCGGAACTGGCTCGCGCGGGAGCGGATGTGAAACGCGCCCTGGTGTTGGCCGCGGTCCTTGCCGCGGGGGCGTTCGGCCAGTGGAGCGCCAAGCACGTGGGCAGCTTCGCGGTGGCCACCCTCAAGGACGAGGCGATCGAGCGCAGGCTGCGGGAGCGGTTCAAGGCTTCGGGCTCGCCGGTGTTCCTGATGGGCGCGCCCGGATCGGGGTTGCAGCAGGGCGACATCGTGCGGTTCGCCGACAAGGCGGTGATGGTCGACGCCGACGTCTGGCAGACGCTGGCGTCGGAGGGGGCGTTGCGGGCCTTGAAGCAGGCGCCGCTGGTGCGCGTCAAGGCGGGTGCCGACCCGGCCGCCTGGGGAGCCCGCGCCAGGCTCGTGCCCAACACGCGGGAGCGGCGGCTCTACGAGTTCGGGGCCGCGCTCCTCAAGACCCTGGAAGAATCGATGGGCAGCGCCCCCGACGGCCAGAAACTGTTCCTGTCGTTCGAGGCCGGCCAGATGGTGCTGGTGGCCCCGGGTTCGTTCATGGACCGCTTGAGATCGGGTGCCGGCGATGCCGGCGCCGCCAAGGAGCGCTCGGCCAAGGGCCGGCCCCGGTTCGTGAATCCGCCGCCGTCGGATTCCGTCGCGGTCCGTTCCGGCCTGGACTGGACCGCCTGGGCGGTCGACGACTCGGGCGGCCCCACGGCGGGCTACCGCTACCGCCTGGAGGGCGAGCTTCCCCCGGGGTTGACCTGGAACGAGTCGTCCCACAGGTTGCACGGGGTCTGTTCCATGGAAGGACGCTGGCGGTTGACGTTCCGGGTGAGCGACGCGAGCGGGGCGTCGGACACCCTGGTCTGGAACCTGCGGGTGGCGGGGGAGCCGACCCGCAAGCGCAAGGCCGACCAGGCCTCCGATCCGTTCGTTTCCGGGATCGAGCTTCCGTGGGACACCCTGGTGGAATCGCGTTGGTACGGCTGGGACCTGGCCGAACAGGTGGAACGCTGGCGACGGGCCGGGACCACCCTGGATTCGGTGGATGGTTTTGGGGCCGAAGCCCGCTGGAACGGCACGGAACTTTCCGTCCGTCCGCGCCGACCCGGGACCGCGACCGTGAAGTTCTGGTTCCATCGCGGGGGCGATTCGGTCCAGGTGGAAAGGAAATGTCCGGTCAAGCCGCATCCGTTGCCGGTCTTCCTGAGCCGCAACGGCGGTTCGGGCGTGCTGGAAGGCGATTCGCGCGTCTACCGCCCCTTGGCCACCGACGCCTACGGCGGTCCCGTTTCCATCGAGGCCGAGTTTTCGCGCGACGCCCCCATGGAGTGGGACGGCGCGCAGCTGCGGGTGTCGCCCAAGGGACCCGGGGCCTGGAGCGTGCGGTTCGTGGCGCGCGACACCTTGGACCACACGGTGGAGCAATGGGTCACGTTCCGGTCGGAAGCCAAATTGACCTCCCGACGCGGCCTGGAAACCCGGGTGGTCGCGGGCGCCAATCCCTGGAGCGTCTGGATGGAGTTCGGCCGCGGACGGTTCTCGCTGTTCACGCCGGATCCGGTGCGCCTGGGCGAATTCCGCGACCCCGTGCGGCGGGATTGGCCGTTCCTGCTGTTGGGGGCCAACCTGCTGGGGGCGGAATCCATCCGCCGCGGCAACGCCTTTTCCATCGATCTGGGCGGAACGCTCCGGTTGCCGGCGATGGCGGTGCTGACCGGCGGCGTGGCCGGCCGGGTGCTGGCGCGCGCGGATTGCCGCCCCGCCTTGCCCTGGGTGTTCGAAGGCGAATTCATGGGATGGGTCCACCAGGCGATCGTCGCCACCGACACCGCCCGGTTGCGCAGCATCATCGAGGCGGAAAACGACGGATCGGGGCTGGACGCGTTCAAGGAGCGCTACGGACGGGTCCTGGGACAGGTCATGTCCGACGCCTTCGATCGCCGCAACGGCGTGTTCCTGACCCGGGTGGAAGGCTGGCTGCAGTTGCCGGCCAAATTCGCGGTGGGGGCCGGGATCTGGCGGGAAGACCTGCCGGTGGGCATGATCATGGACCAGAGGTTGTCCAGCGGCGTGCGTTGGAGCCCTTCGGGCCGCTTTGGCTCCCTGGAAGCCACCGTGCGAGGCGGGTGGGGGCCGGGCGACGCGGGGGCGGCGACGTGGTTCGATCTGCGTTGGGCCAGCGGGATTCTACCTTAACCCTACCTATGAAGATTCTGGTCGTCGGTTCTGGTGGTCGCGAGCATGCCATCGTGCGCAAACTCCTGGAGAGCGCGCACTCTCCCGAAATCCTGGTCGCTCCGGGGAACCCGGGCATCGAAGGGTTGGCCAAGTGCTTTGGCGTGGCCTCCGACGATGTCGACGGACTGGTCGCGCTGGCCAAGGAGCAGGGCGTCGACTGGGTGTTCGTCGGGCCCGAAATCCCGTTGGCGCTGGGGCTGGTCGATCGCCTGACCGAAGCCGGGATCCCCGCGGTGGGTCCCACGCAGGCCGCCGCCCGCCTGGAATCGTCCAAGGCCTTCGCCAAGGACGTGATGGCCCGCTACGGCATCCCCACGGCCGGGTTCGAGGTCTTCACCGAACTGGAGCCGCTGTTGGCCCATTTGTCGGAATGCCCCATTCCCGTGGTCGTGAAGGCATCGGGCCTGGCCGCCGGCAAGGGCGCGGTGGTGTGCATGACGCGCGAAGAAGCGCTGTCCGCCGCCCGCCAGATGCTGGGCGACGAAAAGGCCTTCGGGTCGGCGGGCGAGCAGGTGGTGGTGGAAGAATTCATGCAAGGCGAAGAGGCGTCGGTGTTCGTGCTGTGCGACGGCGCCCGCTACGTGCTCCTGCCTTCGGCCCAGGACCACAAGCGGTTGCGCGACGGCGACCAGGGTCCCAACACCGGCGGCATGGGAGCCTATTCCCCGGCGCCGTGCGTGACTCCGGCGATTTTGGCCTCGGTCTGCCAGAACATCGTCGAGCCCACCCTGAGCGCCATGGAGCAGGAAGGGTGCCCCTACAGGGGAATCTTGTACGTTGGTCTCATGCTGACAAAAACCGGCCCCAAGGTCGTGGAGTTCAACTGCCGTCTGGGCGACCCCGAGACGCAGTGCGTTCTGCCCATCCTGGAAGCCGACCTGGTGGATCTGTGCCAGGCCGCTCTGGCCGGCAAGCTGGGCGAAATCCACGTGCCCGCGCCGCGCAAGTCGTCGGCGATCGTGGTGCTGGCCGCCGAAGGCTACCCCGGCGCGATCCGCAAGGGCCGCAAGATCCGCGGCATCGACGAGGCCAACTCCCTGGAGGGCGTCCAGGTGCTCCACGCGGGAACCTCGCTGGACGCCGACGGCGACGTGGTGTCTTCCGGCGGTCGCGTGCTGGGCGTGGTCGGGATCGGCGAGGCCTTGGCGGCGGCGGTGGACAACGCCTACAAGGGCGTCGCGGCGGTGTCGTTCGAAGGCATGCAGCACCGCACCGACATCGCGTCCCGGGGCTTGGCCGCGCTGGGCGTCGCGCGATAGGCGACATGGTCGCCGTGCTCAGGCTTCTTGGCGTCCTGGCCTCGGTGGCGGTCGCGGCGACCCCGATCGGCGACTTCCGGGGCGAACGCCTGTCCTACGATGTCATGTGGGGGGGGATGGTGGTGGGCCACGCCCGGATCGAAACCCTTCCCACGACGGCCTCGCACCTCATGGTGGTGCGCACCACCGCCAGGGCCAACAAGACCATCCAGTCGCTCTACCCGGTGCGCGACACGATCGAGTCGTTCTTCGACACCGCGACCGGATTGCCGCTGGAGTTCCGCAAACGACAACTGGAAGGATCCTACGAGGCCGAATTCAAGATCGGGTTCGATCGCGCGCGCCAGCTCGCGAGCGTTTCGGGATCGGCCAAGGGCAAGCCGCGTCCCGACACGACTCTGCGCCTGGAAGGCGGCGAGTTCGATCTGCTTTCCGCGTTCCTCTGGACCCGCCGCAACGAACTGCAGCCGGGCAAGTCGCTGTGGTTCCCGCTGGTCGACAACCGCAAGCGCTTCGCGTCGGTGGAGGTCGCCTGCCTCAAGCGCGAGACCATCGAAATGGATTCCGGCAAGGTCAGGACGTTGCTGATCCAGCCGCGCATCCACGGCGACGCGCTGTTCGCCAGCAAAGGCAAGTTGTACATCTGGCTCACCGACGACGCGGAGCGGGTTCCCGTCCGCATGAAGTCCAAGATCAAGCTCGGGACCATCCAGGCCGACCTGGTTTCCCGCGTCCCTCCGCGCTGATCCATCATCGGTTGCCCACCGGGTCCGGCCGTGGTATGCTGCTCGTGCACTGCGAGGGCATTTCCCATGGCGACGATTCTTCTTGTCGAAGACCAGATCATTTTCCGAGAGAACCTCGCCGAAGCGTTGGAGGACCATGGCTACGCCGTGGTCCGCGCCAACGACGGTGCCGAGGCTTTGCGATGCGTCGATTCGTACCTGATCGACCTGTTCGTGCTGGACGTCGCCCTGCCCGGCATGAACGGGCTGGAACTCCTGAAGAACCTGCGCTCGCGCCCGGCGCTGCGACGGATTCCGGCGATGTTCCTGACGGCGTTCCCGCGCCAGGAGGTGCTCGAGGAGGCCGGACGGATGGGCGTGGGGGACTTCCTGGTGAAGTCCGACATCTCGCTCAAGGACCTGCTGGAACGGATCGAACGCGGACTCATGTCGACCCTGGAAAGCACGGGCGGGATCTCCGGGCCGCCTTCCTCCCGCTCCGAACCCACCCCGAGCCGGCGGCACCTGCGGCCCGCCTTGCGGCGTTGGCGCCCGGTTCCGGCGCGTTCCCAGATCCGCGACCTGTTCGCGATGGCTGCCGAAGAACCGTCCAACCGCGCCATCCTGTCGTACCTGGCCGTCGATCCCGAGTCCTCCAAGTGGATCCGACGGATCCTGTCCAAAGGCGCCTCCGAGGCGCCCCCGATCGAGACCCTGCTGGCCGGGGCCGATCCGACCTGGTCGCTGCGGTTGCTCCTGGCCAGGGCCGTCGTCGACGGAGCCATGCGCTCCATGGAACCTTCGGCCGACCTTCGGCGCCTGTGGAAGCGCGCGCTGACCACCGCGCTTTTGGCCGAGGAGCTGTCGCCCGCGACGGGGTTCGCCGCTCCGCTGGAGGCGTTCGTGGCCGGGCTTTGCGTCGAGGTGCCGTGGGTGTTCGCGATCCAGGCGCTCGAGACGGAATACGGCGAGGTCAAGGCCGAAGCCTGGGAAGAGGGGATCCCCATCCGCAACCATCTGGCCGCCGCCTTCGGGACCGATCCCGCGACGCTCGCCCTGGAGACGGTCAAGAGCCTGGAAACCACCGACAACGTCTGGAAGGCGGTCGTGGACCTGCACGGCAAGCGCGGCGGTTCCCGGATCTGGGAGCCGGGAGTCGGCGGCAAGGTGCTGGACATCGTCTCCGAATTGACCCACCTCGTGGACGTTTCCTGGCACCCTTGCACCACGGTGCGTTCGATCCAGCTGGACGAATCCAGATGGCTGCGCCGTTGCGACGAGATCGGTCCGGTGGTCGATTGGGTGAGGCGCACGACCGCCGAGATCGTCGAATCCGGCGCGCTGCCCGAAGTCCTGGCGGGCGCCGACACGCGTGGCGTGCTGGTGTCGGACCTGGGGCGGCGGTTCCGGCTGCTGAGATCTCCGGACGTTTTGGTTCCCGACCCCCTGGAAGCCGTCCTGCGAAGCATCGGGACCGTGGAGACCGTCGACGAACCCGAAGGGCTCCAGGGCAGGGACGACGCCGTGCGGGTGGCCGTGGCCGAACCCGGCACCGAACTCTGGGACCGCATCCTGGAAACGACGCGTCGCGTGGTGATCTTCCATTGCGCCCCGCTGCCCAGGCACGCCAAGATGGGCCCCCACGCCGAAGTGGAATTCCCCGTGACCTTGACCGGATTGGAACGCGCGCTGCGCCCCAGGACCTGACACGAACGTGTCGCCAACGACGCCGGGCTTCTACTTTTCCCGGCATCCATGGAAGAAACGTTCCAAGATTCGATTCCCGACACCTGCGATGTCCTCGTGGCGGGTGCGGGGCCCGCCGGTCTGGCCGCCGCGATCCAGGCCAAGCGGTCGGGAGCCGCCAGCGTGGTGCTGCTGGACGGCCGCGATCCGTGGCGCGAACCGGTTCCCTGCGCCGAAGGCGTGCGGGAAAGGACGTTCCTGCGCTGGAGCCCCATCGACCCGGCCCCCTGGAAGCGAGGCCACATGCGCGGATGCATCCTGGGAACCGTCGGCGCCTCCTTCAACTGGATTTCCGAAGCCAATGCGGGCTGGATCGTGGATCGCGCCGGCTACCACGCCGGGCTGTCGCGCGAATGCCGACGGCTGGGCGTGGTCTGCCACTTCCGCACGCGGGTGGCGTCGGTGGATCGGCCCGGACCCGACGGATTCCGTCTGGTGCGGACCGGCCCTGACGGTTCGGGGTGCATCCGCGCCCGCAGGGTGGTCGACGCGACCGGACCCGGATCGGGGATCGGACGCGACGAGGGATTCGCCACCGGCAAGGACGATCTGGAGCTGGCGGCCTTCGCGCTGGTCGAAGGCCTGGGCCAACCCACCGACGCGATCCAGCTGTGGTTCCACGATTCCTATTCGCCGGGCGGCTACGCCTGGATCTTCCCTCGCGACGAACGCGTCGCGAACGTGGGCGTGGTGGTGGGCAGGGGATCGAACATCCCTTCGCGCAAGGGACTGGAAGTCTTCCTGGAACAGTTGTCGCCCGGCTCGTCCAAAGGGATCCAGGTGCGCGGCGGTGCCATCCCCAACGGATGGGGGAACGGACGCATCGCGCACCGCGGCCTGTTCAAGGCCGGCGATGCCGCCGCGATGGTGAACGCGATCTCCCGAGGCGGGATCGTGGAAGCGCTCTGCGCCGGGACCTTGGCGGGCAGGCATGCGGCCCAAAGCCTGGCCGATTCCGATTCGTCCGATCGCCACGAACGCGCCTACGCAAAGGAATGGATGCGCGAGATGGGCCGCCACAACCGCTTCGCGGCCTGGCTCAAACCGCTGGTCCACCGGATCCCGGCCAAGGTGCTGCGCCTGTCGTTCGAACGCTTGTCGAAGGTCCCCGACGGCCACATCCCCTGGCCGGTGGCCATCCGCGCCTTGGCAATGGCTTGCCTGGAAGCACCGTTTCGGCGGGGGTGACACCGGATCGCTTGTTTATTTGCTCACCACCGAAATATCCTGGCCCAAGACTTGAATAACTTGGGCGTTGCTGATCGGGCACAATTGAATCTTGCTCGAATATGCTGCGATGATTTTTTCTACGATCTTTTTGAATGGAACATTCGTATGATGCGGTAGCGGGTAAAGTTCGATTTCGTTCAGGCCATCGTATTTGAGCAATTTGGGAGCATCGGCGACGGAATCCATGGTTTGCACGTATTCGATATTGGGAGACATGACGATGGACCCGGCCGATTCCCCGATATAGCATGTTCCCGAGTCGATGGCATCCTTGATCGCCTTGTCTGCACCGGTCCGTTTCATCTCTTGCAGAAGAAAAAAGGTATTCCCGCCCGAAACGTAGATCAGATCGGCACCACGGATCGTTTTCGTGATGTCGCTTTTCTTTGCCGTAGAAATGTCGAGAATATTCAACGTCGCGCCCAATTTAATCAGCGCCTTTTTACCCGATTCCACATAGAAATTGACTTTTTCGGTATTGCTGGCTGTCGGGATGAACGCGACCTTCTTGCCTGCAAGCGAGTCGCCATAGAACTCCGGAAGCAATTTCGCGACGCTCGAAAAGGACGATGAAAGGAACAACTTTTTCACGATGGGCTCCTGGTTTGATGCTCTCTTGATTGGTGTAGGTAGCTTTGGGTTCGGAAGATAGTTTACGATCCCCGCAAATCCTTTTTCAGGTAGATCATGTCGACAAGTTGTACGCCGCCATCGAACATGGGGTGGCCGTAATTGTCTGTGAAGAAATTCTTCACGCGATGCGAAACCTTGAATCCGCGACGCTCATAAAACGACAAACTCGCCGGTGTTTCGCCTGTCCCGACAAGCATCGATTGGAAGTCGTTCTTGTAGAACTCAAAAATGAAATCGATCAACGCTCTGCCGTACCCTTTGCATTGATCTTTTGGGTATGTCGCAATATTCTTCAATTCACAAGTATCGCCATTACCCCCCACGACAACACAAACACTCTTCAAATCGCCATCATACAAAGCAAACAAGTCGCCCTGCGGCAAATACTTGTCAATCATATCTTCCTGCTCATCGGCCAACAACAACAAGTCCAGGAACTGTTTTTTGTGATCCGCGATGAGCTTGATGTTCGCCATGTGCCGAGGGTTCCTGATTGGCTTGTTATTTTGATTCAGGCGTATGCTTGGAGTTGCTCGTGTTTGAATCTAATTCAAATATCCAGCCAGCCTTTGCCATCGTGCCAAGGCCAGCTTCAATCGATTGAATCGTGTTCATTCATGCAAAAGCTAGTATTCAAGCAGCGCACTGAAATCGCGCATCTCACCTTACACGAGATTTTTCATATGGAAGTTCCGCCTCTCGATTTCGATCCTGGCTAAATCCGCAGCTACAAACGGAGAAGGGTCGCGAACAATGACGTATTCGCATTTGTCGTCTGCTTGGTATTTGCGGATATTTTGGCCGCGTTGAAATATTCCTGCATATACATTAATTGAAATCCAAGTCATTGAGAAGAAGGAAAAGCCTGCAGAAAATGAGTTGGCTGCGGCAAGAATTAAGGACACGATAAGAAGAGGGAGTGCGAAGAAAACTAATTTCCCCCCAGGAAAGACTGTAAATGGACCGAGAAAAAATGCTTTCCAGCTCCATCCGGGCTTCATTGGGATGTAGCTGTTGTCAGTTAGTAAAACGAAATAGTCTGTCGAATAATTTGGCTCATCGCCCAATGAGATAATACGAGGATCAGGTATCTCCGAATGGTAGTACTTGGATGTGCTAGGTGCTATAGTCTGATTCGTCGATTCGCTACAAGTATCTGGAACGGGTTTGGCGGAATATTCATTTTTCAAGTATTTGTAATACAGGAAAACATTATCTTCCGGGCCGTTTGTTATGCGCTTGCCAACTTTGAATTGAGGCCAAATATCGCCCCTATTCGCAATGCGGAAAGTAGGAACATCCTTTCCGGGAAACGCATCGCTTCCCAAGACCCAAACTCCACCAATAGCTCCAGCAATAACCTGTGAGAGATAGCTCCCAAATACATGAGAAATGAAATCAACATCTTCGTCTTGTGTTTGATGGCCGTTCGCTTCAGATACTTGTGTGTTGGTGTACTCAAGGTGACCCGTCCCCCTCTGAGCGGACAAGTTACGCAGCCATTTTGAGTTCGAATTCGATGGGGCTGCATCCATCGAGCGTGGTGTGTCTCCGGGTCTGATTGTACCAGCCGTCGATCCAATCTAGCATGGCGATCTCCACGGCACTGCTGTCATCCAGAATGAACTTGGCGATGCCCGTTTCCTGCTTCATTGTTCCGAAGAAGCTCTCCGTTGGCGCATTGTCCCAACACTGGCCTCTCCGACTCATCGACTGCAGGATGCCCGAATCGCGGAGGTACTGCTGAAGCTCGATGGACGTGTACTGGCAACCTTGATCCGAGTGGAACATCAGTCGCCAACGCCTTGGTCGCCGCAACCGAATCGCTTTGGACAACGCACTCTTGACCAATGCCGTATCAGGCTTGTCACTGACTGACCACCCAACGATTCGACGAGAGAACAGGTCCAGAATCACCGCGAGGTAAACCCAACCGAAAGCGGTCCAGATGTAGGTGATGTCGGAGGTCCACACCCGGTTCGCGCGTTTCACCTCGAACTTCCGATTCAGACGGTTCTTGGCAACTCGATGTTCTCCGCCTTTTCCCTTGCCGTAAGGCTTGGGAAGGCTTGCCGTGGGCCTCAATCCTTCTTCGGACATCAGGCGAAGTATCAGCTTGCGCCCATGGTGATGTCCCTGCTTGACCAATTCCCGTCGGATCGACCGATGACCGTAGTTGCATCGAAACCGCTTGAAGGTCGTATGGATCGCAGCCCTCAATTCCTGATGGTCAGGAGTCTTGTCGCGCTTGCTCCAATCGTCCAGGCCTGAACGGCTGACGTCCAGCGCCTTGCACATCCGACTGACCTTGTGAGAGCCTTTCATCCCTTGGATCCAGGCGTACTTCTCGGAGGGACTCGATCCCTCGCGAAGTACGCCGTGGCTTTTTTTAGGATCTCGTTCTCCTCGCGGAGATTAGCCACCTCCTTTTCCAAGGCGGCCAATCGGGCCTTCTCCTCCAAGGCCATCGCTAGGCCCTGGCCCTTGCTGCGGGCGAGCTGCGCGGCATTGATCCAGCTGTTGAGAAGGCTGTAGCCGACTCCCAACTGACGAGCCGTCTCGGCTATGTTGCGGCTCTCCGCCGCCATCTGGACCGCTCGCTCCTTGAACCCGGGATCGTGAGAGCGCCGCTTCGTTTTGACCTTATCTTCCATGACTCCAACCTACCTGATCGTTGCGTCCGTCAGGAGGGGGACGGGTCAAGGTGAAGATCCTGTAATATGGATTCAACGTTTAGCAAGCTTTCTTCTGAATAATCAAGATCAAGGGAATATTCGCTCTTAGCGAGCTCGACTGCTTTTTCAGAAAGTTTTTTCATTGTCAAATTCAGATCTTTCATTCCTGTTATCCTCCTGTGATTTTTACTTGATCGTATCTTCGCTTGTTCCGCAACTCAATGTCATGAAGTGAAATCCTGCCAAGAATGTTGCCGTAACTGACTCACGAGGTGGCGGCGATACCGCCGATAAGCCATCCCTGGCCCGAGCAACGCTTTGCCGCCAAGGACCCAGAGTGGGAGGGCTTACCTAACGGGAAATATTAATGTTGTCGCGCACATCGGCTTAACAACGGGCGCGATCAACATTGAATTTTGGTGTTAGGCATGATAATCCTGTGGCCAAGTTGGAGGCGTATTCAATACATGAGATTACAGGAGAATTCATATTTGTGCTTTTTTGTTGATTATATTCAAAGCAATTTGTTATGATGGATTAATGCATTATTTTGGTTTGTTCTCATGAATTTCAATCATTTTTTCGATTTCAGCCATAGTTTCATGCTCGTCGAGCTGCCTGTATGTGGAAAGTAAATTAGAATCTGTAAGCAATTCGGTTTGGATGTTAAAACTGAGGATATATTTCAGCTGCTCCATATTGTGGCAGCACCAGAAAATGAATGATTCAGTATACATCTGGCGCAAATCGATCAATTTTTGCAATAGTTGCATCAGTATCGATTTATAATTTTCGAAAATTTCTTTCCTATAAATTGGCTTATTTGCCAAGTGATATGCTCCAAGGTCATACCATTGCATTTCTTTCCTTACAAGCGGATTTTTCAATTTAATTTCCGTGTCCCAAAGGAGAATTTTTGCAGCGTCCAACATGGTTCCAAAATAATACGTCTCATTTAGCTCAGAATCAAAGTCACAATACGAGCAAAAATTGCAGTCTTCAATCACGAGTTTCAGGATGGATAACAGATGTTTATGATTGATTGATATTTCATTGATTGCAGGAGCCAGTGGAAGGCTGTCCAGCAATATCGGAGAAACTGCATCAGGGGAGTCGTAAATAGGTAGATGAAGTGTTTTTCGCTTGTTACTGTCATCGATTAATTTTACCGCATCCCAAAAAATTGGCATTGATACGTGGAGAACTTCTGATGTAACATCAACAACAGCTAGAACTACATTCGTATTAAATGATATTTGTGCCCAATAATTCAATGTACTTTGTTTGATCCCTGGAATACGGATATTACCATTTTTGCTTTGGTGAATCCCCTCCTGGGCCTTAAGTTGAATTTTGATTACTCGGCCAGTCACCATCCCGTTGTTGATAAATTCATATTCTAAATCTACTCCATAATCATTGCTGGAAATCCATCGTACAATTCCGGAATTTCGAAGATGATACAATAAAATTGCAAGCGATTTTTGTTCATTATGCTGCTGTAAAGACCGAATTGGGAGAGAAAACAAGGTGCAGCCTTTCAGTGCTTGCGCATATACAGCCATTACTGAAAATGGTAATCCTGTATTTTCATGCTGTTGGTAGTTCTATTTGGCTGTTCTAAATGGTTCAAAATATGCCAGATTTACTTCGTATGTCATTTTCGGAGTAAGTCCTAGCTCAACTTTCTCAAACATCTTTACGAGTTTTTCGGCATCAACCAATTCAATCTTCGGTGCGCCATCTCGTGATGCTTCCTCAATAGCGCTGCTTGTGAAATAATCAGTAGTTAGCAATATTCCTTTTTCTGCTCGCCCAATCATGGCATTCCGAAAATTCGCAACATCTTCTCTTGAAACTTTATGACCACTATATTTCTTGCATTGAAATAATACTTTAATCGAAACAAATGGATTCAATTCTAGTGTGCCGTAGCCATCAATTCCACCATCATTTGATCTTCCTGTCACATTTACATCATCAAATCCTGATTCGCGTAAAAGTAAGCCGCATATTTGCTCAAATCCTTTTGCAGACAAACCGCGAAGTGTTGAAATCAAATCGCTTGAGTAATTTACATCTATTGCGTCGGGACTTTCTGTCTCGTGATCGTTAATGATTTCAGTTTTTGTCTTTCCATCTCGCTGTCGTTGGTGAATGTCGACCCATTTCAAGAATAATGCGCGAGATTCTTCTTGCGATAATTTTGTGGTTTTCCCTTTCTCAGTAAGTGACCAAACTCCACGCTTAGTTGATTCGATCAAACCTTCCCAAACTAGGTATTGTCGCGCCCACGCAACTTGGTTATGAAAGCGGGAAGCACCAGACTTAAGAGTTTCTTCGAGAATGTAATCTGGAATCGATAGCATTTTTGCAATTTTATCAGATACCTCACGCGGCTTTCCAAACCCGCCAAGTTCCCGCAAACAATTGAGAAGAGGCCCCATCCATTTAGTGAATTCTGACTGCTGCTTAGCTTTTACTTTTTCTACCATTATTTGTCCTTGACCTGTTTTGGAGCCTGAAACACCTTGTCACCTGAAGATAAGGTAAAGTGGTCTATCAACAACGAAATTTTGCAACCTAGTCGGTGCTTGACAAGGTTCCAAACCTGAGACTCCCCAACTAGGGAAGACGCTAAAACATGGGCTAATGAGATTGCGTTCAGTTGTTGATTCATTCTTCGCCTACTTGATTAACTGAATTCAAGTAGTTCTTTGCAACTGTTGCTATTGTGGTGTGCGAAATATTCTTTCGTTTGCAGTAATTAGAATCAAGCCAAACAGTTAGTGGCTTTGATCCCTTGCTTGCATTGCATGACACGCAACAGAGTGCAATATTTTCCAGAGTAATAATTTTTGCATTATTTATAATGTGCTCCCATGACGGCTTATCGCCTCGTTTAAGATTGGCGATATCAAATTTTACTCCACAATATATGCAATGCGTATCTCGTGAAAGTATCGCCTTCTCAAGATCTATCGGGATATTCCATTTATTCATTTTTTATTCACGAGTGATTGAATTGCTCATTAGATACAACGCGGTGAAATTGCTTGGTAGCTGATTAACATGAAGATAAGGCCATTCGTTCACGGCCGTAGGCCGTTCTTGTTGATCTGCAGCTGATAGAACATGATGGTCACAACCCATCTGCAGCTGATAGAACGTGATGGTGACATTGTCTTGTTCTGCAGCAGATGCGTCACGAAGCAGAATCCCCCCGGGAGGTGTGCCTAACGGTGTGTCCTGAAAGAAAGGTGAGGTCTGGTATGCGATAAGAGAATTGCCTTTCGAGCTGTGACGAAGATGGTGGAATGGCCCACCGATGAGGACTCGACCAGTGGAGACTCATCAAACCGCCCTCCGGTGCTTGAATCTAACGATTCGGGTGCTGAACGGAAGAGGGAAAAGCGTCAGAAGATGTCGCAGGTGACCTTGAAGGAGCTGAACGAAAGTGAACCGCCGATGAGGTGTCGAAAGAAGGTTGAGATCCGAAAACCCGTGTTGCCGTTAGATCGCGGGGACAAGTGCGTGGATTGCCAGACTGGACGAGTTGCCCGCACCGGATCCGGCATAGAGGCGGCAGGACCTACGAGGAGGCTTTGTCACGGAACAGGAGAAGCCACCGATCCCGGATTGACCGGAAGGCGCAAGTGGAGCCCCCACGAGGCCGAGAGAAGGGACGGGTTTGGTGGTGGCAGATGGATCCGTAGTAGCGACGAAGGTCCTGTAATGGGACTGGAGCGAAGGGGTCCACGGAGCGGCAAGCGGAGGCGAGACAACTTTTGTCGGCCAAAGGCGGCGAAAGGATGACCGACCCGATGCGAGCGAAGAGCCAGCCGATCGGAAAGCGGCAGGTATGGGAAGCCTGGAATCATGTGCGTGGTGGCGGGAAAGCCACCGGCGTCGATGGTCTGACCATGGACGACATCGCCTCGGATCCGGGCCGATACCTGTACCCCTTGTGGAATCGCATGGCCAGCGGGTGCTACATGCCCCCGCCGGTTCGCGAGAAGCGGATTCCCAAGGGAGACGGCAAAGAACGGAAACTGGGAATCCCGACGATCCTTGACCGCGTGGCGCAGCAGGTGATCCGGGCGGAGCTGGAAGCGGAGGTGGAGCCGCTGTTCCACCCCGACTCCTACGGCTACCGCCCAGATCGCAGCGCGCACGATGCGCTCCGGCAATGCAACGCGCGTTGTCGCGAGTTCTGGTACGTGATCGACCTGGACATCCGGGCGTTCTTTGACACGATCGACCACGAGAGGATGCTGTCGATCCTTCGGCAGTACACGGACAAGAAGCACATCCTGCTCTACTGCAAGCGATGGCTGCAAGCGCCGATGATGACGGAAAACGGAAGCCTGGAAGCACGGGATCGCGGCACGCCCCAAGGCGGCGTGATCAGTCCTCTCCTGGCCAACCTGTACCTGCACGAAGCATTCGACCTGTGGCTTTGGGAGACCGAGCCGGGAGTGGAGTTCGAGCGGTACGCCGACGACATCGTGGTGCACGTGTCCAGCCGCGAGCAAGCGGAGAAGCTGCTTGGTCGGATCCGGGAGCGGCTCATGGCCTTCGGCCTGGAGCTGAGCGACGAGAAGACAAAGATTGTCTACTGCTGGAAGGGGATCCGACCGCCCTCGGCGAATTCGGGTTGCGACCGGTCGTTCGACTTTCTGGGCTTCCAGTTTCGCCCCCGGTACATGGCCAAGCGCGAGGGGAGGAAGGGTGGCGGCCTGTGGATCTTCAGTCCCGGGATCAGCCCCAAGAGCGAGAAAAGGATCACCGCGACGCTGCGAGAGCTTCGGATCTTCCGATGGCAGAACGCGACGTTGGCGGAGGTGTCGAACCGACTGGCCCCGATGATCCGGGGGTGGTTGCAGTACTTCTCGCTCTACGGCCCATCGGTGATGAACGGACTGTGGTGGAGGCTGAACATGTGCCTGATCAAGTGGGCGCGTCGGAAGTTTTCGCTGCCGACCTTCGGGGCGGCGTTCGTTCGACTTCAACGCATCTGCAGGAGGCAACCCGGCTTGTTCCCTCACTGGTCGAGAGGCTACACGATCTGACGTCTGCTCCGAAGAGCCGTGTGACGGGAGACTGTCACGCACGGTTCCGTGAGGGGCTGGGGGTGAAACTCCCCCGGCCTACTCGATCCCCATATTCACCGCGTCGCGGGGAATCGGCAAACACAACGAGCCCGCGATCGTGGTGGAATTGGCGTGTTAGGCACAATCATTTGTTTAATCCATGATGATCAAATTTTTACCTGGTCGGTGTTTGACAAGGTACCAAGCTTGAGATAACCCGACCAGGGAAGACGCTAAAACACGGGCTAATGAAATTGCGTTCTGTTGTTGATTCATCATTCACCTGTACCGTACTCATTAGAATCAAACGGCTCCGTTAGTGGCTGTTATTTGATTATGTGATATGTCAATTTGTAACAAATAGCGATGTTCTTCGTTCGTTTGGAGTTAAATCAATCCTTTTTGAAGGATAGGCATTAAACACGAGAATGTTATCGCCTTCGATAAAGTTTTTCACGAAATCAAGCGCAAATGCCCCAGTAGAATCAACTATACGGATATAGTATTTTTCATCAAAACGGATTAATAATGAGTCAACACTTCTAAGAGTATCAAAACCATTGACTATGCCACTGCATCCTTTTTCTGCATCAAGTCTTGAGATCGTAATCCGCCGATCATCGGCGTTTACAATTCCTTTCGCAGTTACAAGCGATAGCGAAAACTCAGCTTTTCGTAAAGTGGGTGGTGGATTATCTTCCACATTACACCCAGTGAAAATATGGAAAATTGCAAACGACCAAATCCCAGTATGTTTCAAAGCTTTCACGACAGCCATTCCTTGTTGATTAGTGGTGAAATTGCGTTCTGTTGCTGATTCATCATTCACCTATCTATGTGCAGCTGAAAGATGATGATCGAAATTGTTCATTAGATACAACGCGGTGAAATTGCTTGGTA
>ENA-UPSM01001335-UPSM01001335.1-activated-sludge-metagenome-genome-assembly--contig:-NODE-1335-length-33135-cov-9.478718_pt1 | contig 33135 bp, 27 predicted proteins | sample MGYA00238181_ERZ773283 | MGnify/ENA primary metagenome ERZ773283 (study PRJEB29023, sample SAMN05720199) | activated sludge metagenome | isolation source: Anaerobic digester | place: Japan...
GTGGTAAGACCGTTGGTGCCGGTGTTGTAACAGAGATAATAGAGTAGAGGGGATAGAAGATGAGGCAGCTCGTTATACTTGCTTGTTCTGAATGCAAAAACAGGAATTATACGACCACTAAAAATAAACAGAAGACTCCTGAAAGGCTTGAGATTAAAAAATACTGTAAATTTTGTAAGAAACACACACCACACAAGGAGACAAAATAAAAGGCCAGTAGCTCTAACGGATAGAGCACCGGACTCCAAATCCGGGTGTTGGGGGTTCGAATCCCTCCTGGCCTGTAATTTTTGGAGAAGAGATGGATTTTAAGGATAAGACAGAGAATATAAAAAGATATTTTATGGAGGTATTCCTTGAGGCCAAAAGGGTAACATGGCCCTCGAGAAAGGACACTGTCAAGGGCACATATATTGTGCTCATAACTGTTATTGTATCAGCCATCTTCCTTGGTATTGTTGATATAGGGCTGGCAAAAATAATACAGGTATTTCTCCGTTAATATTTATGGAAGATAATATGGAAAAAAAATGGTATGTTGTTCACACATACTCAGGGTATGAACAAAAGGTCAAAGAGACCCTGCAAGAAAATATAAAACTGAACAAGCTTGAAAAATATTTTGGCGATATAATTGTCCCTTCAGAGATTATCATGGAGAGGGTCAAAGGCCAGGTCAAGAAATCACAGAGGACTGTTTTCCCTGGTTATATAATAGTGAATATGGTGATGAACAATGACACCTGGTATCTTGTAAAAAATACACCTAAGGTTACAGGGTTTGTTGGTTATGACAAGATGAACCCCCCTCCCCTGCCTGAAGAGGAGGTTAACGAGATTATATATGCAATACAAGAAGGTAAGGGTAAGATTAAGCCCAAGATAAGATTTGATAAAGGAGACAGCATAAAGGTTACAGAAGGGCCTTTCAATAATTTTACAGGGACTGTAGAGGAGATAAAACCAGAAAAGGGTAAGGTTAAGGTTCTTCTAAATATATTCGGGAGGACAACTCCCGTTGAGCTTGATTTTATCCAGATTGAAAAAATATAAAGGAGTTTTGAGATGGCAAAAAAGGTTGTGGCAATGGTAAAATTGCAGCTTCAAGCAGGTCAAGCAACGCCTTCACCACCGGTAGGGCCTGCCCTTGGTCAACACGGCGTTAATATAATGGAATTCTGTAAGGCCTTCAATGAAAAAACAAAAAGCCAGGAAGGAACGGTCATCCCTGTTTCAATAACCATCTTCTCTGACAGGACCTTTACATTCGTGACCAAGACCCCACCAGCAACCTTTCTCCTGAAAAAGGCGGCAAAACTGGCAAAAGGTGCTAATAATCCAAAGAAAGAGGTAGTTGGCAGCATTACCATGTCCGCAATAAAGGAGATTGCCCAGCTTAAGATGCCTGATTTGAATGCCAAGGATTTAGAAGGGGCTATCAAGATAATCAAGGGTTCTGCCAAAAGCATGGGGTTAGAGGTTGTTGAGGGCTAATTTGAACAGCTATTCCATCTATGTATTATAGCGTCTTAAGAATGTTTTATTAGTTACCTTTCAATATGGGAATAAATGGCGGATTGTTAAATAATAAGGAGTAAAAAATGGCAAAGAAGACAAAAAAATATTCTGAGGCATTAGCCAAAATTGACAGAGAAAAAAGATATTCCATGGAAGAGGCCCTTGAGCTACTCCCTCAGATAAGCTTTGCAAAGTTTGATGAGACAGTGGAATTGGCCATGAAGCTTGGGGTTGACCCCAGGCATGCAGACCAGGTAGTCAGGGGTAGTGTTGCCCTGCCTAATGGACTGGGCAAAAAGGTGAAGATACTCGTATTTGCCAAGGGTCAGAAGGAAAAGGAGGCACAGGAGGCAGGTGCTGACTATGTTGGTGCAGAGGACATGATAGAGAAGATCCAGAAAGGCTGGCTTGATTTTGACAAGACCATCTCAACACCTGATATGATGGGTGCAGTAAGCAAGCTGGGAAAGATACTCGGACCCAGGGGTCTTATGCCAAACCCCAAGGTAGGGACAGTCACCTTTGATATTGCAAAAACAGTTAAAGAGATGAAGGCAGGCCGAGTAGAATTCAGGGTTGACAAGGCAGGGAATCTCCATACACCTGTAGGAAAAGTTAGTTTTGGTAAAGACAAATTGCTTGAAAATATCAATACGCTCATAGATACTGTTATCCGCTTGAAACCTCCTGCAAGCAAAGGGACATATATAAAGGGCATAGCACTATCTACAACAATGAGCCCTGGAATAAAGATTGACCCAACCTATGTAAGAAATTTAAGCAAATAGCGAAAAGGTCAGAGAAAGTAGGTGCTCCGCCTATGGCGGTATTAAACGATTACGGCCTACCGAGACTTTTGGTATTTCGTCTCTCTGGCTTTTCATAAAAAAACCAGGAAAGGAGGGATGAAAAAATTGGAAAAGGCAAAGAAGCAAAAGGTAGTTGCAGAGCTTGCAGAAAAGCTCAGGCAGATGAATTCCATGTTCCTCACAGAATACAGCGGAATGAATGTTGCCCAGATGACCAGGCTGAGAAAGGAACTGAGGAACGTTGGAGTAGATTTCAGCGTTATCAAAAATAGCCTCTTAACAATAGCCTCACAGGGGACAAAGGCAGAACCATTAAAAGACTACTTCACCGGTCCCAATGCTATAGTTGGAATCTACAAAGACCCTGTTAGCGCAGCTAAAGTAATAGCAGGCTTCTCAAAAGACGTGCCCCACCTGAAGCTAAAGGCAGGTTTTTTAGGAGACCAGGTCCTAACACCTGCAGATATCCTAAAGCTTGCTACACTGCCTACAAGAGATGTACTGATAGCCAAGCTCTTCGGATTGCTTAAGGGCATGCCCCAGAGGTTGGTCTATGTGCTCAACGGCAATATAAACAAGCTGTTGCTAACACTTAATGCAATAAAATCAAAAAAAGAACAGGCCTAAAGGAGGAGATAAGATATGAGTATCACAAAAGAAGATGTAATACAATTCATAGAGAATATGACAGTTCTCGAACTATCTGAGTTTATAAAGACACTGGAGGATAAATTTGGTGTCCAGGCTGCAATGCCTGTTATGGCAGCAGCAGCCGCAGGTGCAGCAGCACCGGCCCAGGAGGCAGCACCGGCAGAAGAAAAGACAGAGTTTAATGTAATCCTAACAGGATACGAGGCTGACAAAAAGATCCAGGTAATAAAGGTTGTCAGGGCCATAACGAGTCTGGGGCTCAAAGAGGCAAAAGACCTCGTAGAAGGTGTTCCTAAGACTGTAAAAGAAGGCGTCTCAAAGGAAGAGGCGGCCAACATAAAAAAGCAGCTTGAAGAAGTAAGCGGACAGGTAAAGGTAGAGTAAATAATAAAAGGATATGGGGTCAGGGAGGTCAGGTGTTTATATCGCTTAGGCTCTCTGACCTCAACCCTTTAAACTAAGGAGTTAAAATTATGAGGGAAACTTTCCACAATAAGATTTACAGGAAAAAATATGGGGAGATAAAAGAGGTCCTTGAGATACCCAATCTCATAGAGATACAGCTTGATTCCTATGAGAAATTCCTACAGAAGGATGTCCCACCTGATAAAAGGGAAAACATAGGCCTCCAGGCTGTCTTTAAAAGCGTATTCCCCATAAAGGATTCCCATGAGACCACATCTCTTGAATTCAAAAAATATGAGATAGGTGAACCAAAGAATACAGAAGAGGAATGTATATTCAGGGGTATCACATATGCAGCCCCCATGAAGGTTACAATAATGCTCGTTGTGTGGAATGTTGACCCTGAGACAAAGACAAAAGATATAAAGGCAGTAAAGGAACAGGATGTATACTTTGGAGAGATACCCCTGATGACCGAGAGGGGGACATTTATTATAAACGGCACAGAGAGGGTTATTGTAAGCCAGCTACACAGGTCTCCAGGTGTCTATTTTGATTGTGACCAGTCAAAATCCCTTGCCGGAGGCAATCTTATCTATACTGCCAGGATAATACCCTACAGGGGCTCATGGCTCGATTTTGAGTTTGACCACAAGGAACTCCTGTATGTGAGGATAGACAAAAAGAAAAAAATACCGGTAACACTTTTCTTAAAGGCCCTTGGATATGAAGAAAAAGAGATACTCGATTATTTCTACGATAAAGAGAAGATAATCATAAAAGAAGGTAGATTCCTAAAGCAGACACCCCTTTCCCTCCTTGTGGACCAGAGGTCCCCATCTGATATAACAGATGAGACAGGGAAGCTCCTGGTAAAAAAACATAAGAAGATAACCAAGTCTGATATTAAAAAGCTGGCAGCAGCAAATATCAATGCCATACCTATTGAAGAAGACGATATAGTAGGCAAGGTTACAGCGGATAATATATACGACCCTGAGACAAAAGAGGTATTAATCCCTATAAATAAAGAGCTTACTAAAGAGGACCTTGCGAAAATCGTTGAAAGGAATATAGATAGTTTAGATATCCTTTTTATAGATAACCTAAACGTAAGCCCTTCCCTGAGAAATACACTGCTGATAGATAAAATCACAAAAAAAGAGGATGCCCTGTTAGAGATATACAGAAAGCTAAGGCCAGGGGATCCCCCTACAATAGAATTTGCCGAGGCATTGATTAACAATATGTTCTTCAGTGAGGATAGATATGACCTGTCAAAGGTTGGCAGGCTTAAGATAAATCACAGATTGGGTTTCGAAGAGTCTAAAGTGCCTCTTGACTGCACAATCCTCAGGAAAGAAGATATAATAGAGGTAGTCAGACGGCTCCTAAAACTCAAAGACTCCAGGGGACCCGGGGATGACATAGACCACCTTGGAAACAGGAGGGTAAGGACTGTAGGCGAACTCCTCGAAAATCAGTTCAGGATGGGCTTGGTCCGCATGGAAAGGGCAATAAAAGAAAGGCTTACCTTCCCTGAGATGGAGACCCTTATGCCCCACGACCTGGTTAATCCAAAACCTGTAAACACTGCCATCAAGGATTTCTTTGCAAGCAGCCAGCTTTCCCAGTTTATGGACCAGACAAACCCATTGAGTGAGATTACCCATAAAAGAAGGCTAAGCGCCCTTGGTCCTGGAGGGCTTACAAGAGAGAGGGCAGGTTTTGAGGTTCGAGACGTCCATCCAACCCACTATGGAAGGATATGCCCTGTAGAGACGCCTGAAGGCCCCAATATAGGCCTTATAGCATCCCTCTCCACATATGCAAAGGTAAATGAATTTGGCTTTATTGAGGCACCATATAGAAAGGTTGTAAATGGCAGGGTTACAGATGAGGTCCATTACCTTAGTGCCCTTGAAGAGGAAAATTATTATATAGCCCAGGCAAATGCCCCCATAGGAGAGGATGGCAGATTGGCTGCAGATATGATATCTGCCCAGAAAGGTGGCGGGTTCTATCTTGTTAGCCCGGAACAGATAGACTATATGGACGTATCTCCTAAGCAGCTTGTCAGTGTCTCTGCAGCTCTGATCCCCTTTCTTGAGCATGATGATGCGAACAGGGCACTCATGGGCTCCAACATGCAGAGACAGGCTGTGCCGCTCATCAAACCCGAGGCACCCCTTATTGGAACAGGTATGGAAAGGATAGTGGGCAGGGATTCGAGGGTTACTGTGGTAGCAAAACACAGTGGCATTGTAAAAAGTGTAGATGCCAACAGGATTATAGTGCAATATGAGGAGGTAACAGACGGTGAAGAACCTGTTGCGAAAATAGATATATATAACCTACTGAAGTTCAGGAGGTCTAACCAGGATACATGCATAAACCAGAGGGTCATAGTAAAGGAAGGGGATTATGTTAAAAAAGGCGATGTCCTTGCCGATGGCCCATCAACAGACAGGGGTGAGCTTGCCCTTGGTAAAAATGTGTTTGTTGCCTTTATGCCCTGGAGGGGATTCAACTACGAGGACTCTGTCCTGATAAACGAGCGGCTTGTAAAAGAAGATGCCATGACATCTATCCACATAGAAGAACTCGAGTGCGTTGTCAGGGATACAAAACTTGGCAGGGAAGAGGTTACAAGGGATATACCAAATATCGGTGATGAGGCCCTAAAGTATCTCGATGAAAGCGGCATCATAATGATAGGGGCAAATGTAAGACCTAATGATATTCTGGTAGGAAAGGTGACCCCAAAAGGGGAGACACAGCTCACACCAGAGGAAAAGCTCTTAAGGGCCATATTCGGTGAAAAGGCAGGGGATGTAAAAGACACATCCTTAAGGGTCCCCCATGGCATAGAGGGCATTGTAATAGATGTCAAGGTCCTTTCAAGGAGAGGTATAGACAAAGACGATAGGAGCAGGCTCATAGAGGATATAGAGATATCAAATATCCTGAAAGACCAGGAGGAACAGGTAAAGATTATTATTGAGAGCACAAAAGAAAGGATAAAAAATCTCCTTTTAGGCAGGCATTCCCCTGTTGATATAAAGGATAACAAGGGTAAGATAATTGTTAAAAAGGGCGATACCTTCACTGTGGAGAAGCTGAACCATATAAATGTAGACAAATTCCAAGAGATAGAGTTTGGCGACGAAGATATAGACAGCAGGGTCTCAAAGGTCTTTGACAGCAAAGAAAACCAGATAGAGCTGATAAAACTATACTATGAAGACAAGATAAACAAGATTAAAAAAGGCGATGAACTCCCTCCAGGGGTTATAAAGACAATCAAGGTCTATGTGGCGATGAAGAGAAAGATCGCTGTAGGTGATAAGATATCTGGACGTCACGGAAACAAGGGTATAGTATCTGTTATACTGCCGGAAGAGGATATGCCGTTTATGGAGGACGGGACACCGATAGATATCGTCTTAAACCCCCTTGGGGTCCCTTCAAGGATGAATGCAGGCCAGATACTGGAGACCCATCTTGGCTGGGCTGCTAAGGAACTTGGGAAAAAGATAGGGGAGATGATTGATAATTACAATAAAAAGATGTGCTCACCGGAGGCCATACGGGAACACATCAAAAAGATATATAACAGTGACGAGATAAACAATCTCATAGACAAGATAAGCGATGAAGAGCTTCTGGAGTTTTCTGACAAACTAAGAGACGGCATCAATATATCTGTGCCTGTTTTTGATGGACCTAAAGAAGAAGACATCCGGGAGCTATTCAGGAAGGCAGAGATGAAAGATGGCTTCCAGACCACCCTGTATGACGGAAGAACTGGAGAGCCCTTCCACCATAAAATAACAGTGGGTTACATGTATTTTCTCAAGCTCCACCACCTCGTTGACGACAAGATCCATGCCCGTTCCATAGGCCCATATTCCCTTGTTACCCAGCAGCCATTGGGAGGGAAGGCACAATTCGGTGGTCAGAGACTGGGTGAGATGGAGGTCTGGGCACTGGAAGGTTACGGCGCAGCATATTCACTTCAGGAGTTTCTCACCATCAAATCCGACGATGTAAGCGGCAGGATAAGGGCATACGAGGCAATAGTCAAGGGAGAGGATGTCCTTGAACCAAGTCTCCCTGAATCATTCAATGTCCTCATTCAAGAGCTTAAAAGCCTTTGCATAAATGTAGACCTCGTAAAGGAAGAATAAGGAGGTAAACCTTGGAAGACCTTTTTAAGATTTTCGATAAACAAAAAGACCCTTTAAGTTACAGCGCAATAAAGATATCCCTTGCATCCCCAGAGTTGATAGAAAAGTGGTCGCACGGAGAGGTAAAAAAACCTGAGACAATCAACTACAGGACATTCAAGCCTGAAAGGGATGGGCTATTCTGCGCAAAGATATTCGGCCCCGTAAAAGACTATGAGTGCACATGTGGAAAATACAAGAGGATGAAACACAGGGGGATTGTATGTGAAAAGTGCGGTGTTGAGGTAATACAGTCAAAGGTGAGAAGGGAGAGGATGGGTCATATAAGGCTTGCATGCCCTGTTGCCCACATATGGTTCCTCAAAAGCATGCCCAGCAAGATTGGGACACTACTTGAGCTTACCATAAAAGAAGTAGAAAGGGTCCTATACTTTGAGATGTATATTGTTATTGAACAGGGTAATTCCCCCTATAAATTCTGCGAACTAATCTCTGAAGAGAAATACAATGAGGCAAAGGATAGGTATGGTGAAGACTTTAAGGCAGGAATAGGTGCTGAGGCTATAAGAGAATGTCTAAAAAAGATAGACATCGAGAAGCTGGCCAGTGAACTAAGGGTGGAGATGAGGGAAACGGCAAGCGATGCAAAGAAGAAGAAGATATCAAGGAGATTGAAGATAATAGATGCATTCAGGGCCTCAGGGGTTAAACCTGAGTGGATGATACTGGATATTATCCCGGTTCTGCCTCCTGAGTTGAGACCCCTAGTCCCCCTTGACGGAGGTAGATTTGCGACATCAGATTTAAATGACCTATATAGAAGGGTTATAAACAGGAATAACAGGCTAAAGAGGCTCATGGAGCTCAATGCCCCTGATATAATCATCAGGAATGAAAAAAGGATGCTCCAGGAGGCAGTAGATGCACTCTTTGACAACTCGAAAAGAGGCAGGGTTGTCACAGGGGCTAATAAAAGACCCCTCAAATCCCTAAGCGACATGTTAAGGGGTAAACAGGGCAGATTCAGACAGAACCTCCTGGGAAAGAGGGTTGATTACTCAGGGAGGTCTGTAATTGTTGTCGGTCCTGAATTAAAACTCCACCAGTGCGGTCTGCCAAAATACATGGCCTTAGAACTCTTCAAACCCTTTGTCTATAACAGATTGATAAAAAAAGGTTATGCAGGTACGATAAAAAATGCAAAAAAGATAGTGGAGAAAGAGACACCTATTGTATGGGATATCCTTGAAGAGGTAATAAAGGAACACCCTGTGCTTCTAAACAGGGCCCCTACCCTACACAGGCTTGGCATACAGGCCTTTGAACCCCTGCTCATTGACGGGAAGGCAATCCAGCTCCACCCCCTTGTATGTCCTGCCTATAATGCCGACTTTGACGGTGACCAGATGGCAGTCCATATACCTCTGTCCATTGAGGCACAGGCAGAGGCAAGGATTCTCATGATGTCCACAAATAATATACTCTCCCCTGCCAATGGCAAACCCATAATCGTCCCTACACAGGATATAGTCCTCGGGCTTTATTACCTCACCATAGAGAGAAAATTTGTAAAAGGTGAGGGAAAATACTTTGCAGACCCTGAAGAGGTAATGGTTGCATATGATGCAGGGATGATTGACCTCCATGCAAGGATAAAGATCAAATTTAACGGCAAACCGGTAGAGACCACTGTTGGAAGGGTTATATTGCGCGATGTAATAGAGCATGCCCTGGATGAAATCGAAGAGGAAAAAAGAACATCAATAATGAATGAGCTTTTTAGCCTCATCAACAGGATAATGGACAAGAAGACAATAGCCCAGCTTGTTGATAAGTGCTACAGGGAAGCAGGTGAAAAGGCAACGGTAATACTCTCCGACAGGTTGAAAAACCTCGGCTATTATTTTGCCACCCTTGGTGGTATATCCATATCCATTGACGATATGAAGATACCCAAGAAGAAAAAGGAACTCATTGAAAGGGCAAACAGGGACGTGGTGAATGTCCAGAGACAATATTCAGACGGTCTAATAACAGATGGCGAGAGATACAACAAGGTAATCGATATATGGGCAAATGTTACAGAAGAGATTGCCGATGAGTTGATGAGGGAATTGGGCACAGAGGATGTTATAGGTCCTGATGGAAAGCCTATATTGGATTCTAATGGAAAACCTGTAAGACAGAACAGCCTCAATCCAATATTCATGATGGCACACTCAGGCGCAAGGGGTAATGCACAGCAGATAAGACAGCTTGCAGGCATGAGGGGGCTTATGGCAAAACCATCAGGAGAGATTATCGAAACTCCTATTACAAGTAATTTCAGGGAAGGTCTTGACGTCCTCCAATACTTTATCTCAACCCACGGTGCAAGGAAGGGTCTTGCTGACACAGCATTAAAGACTGCAAACTCGGGTTATCTGACCAGAAGACTCGTTGATGCTGCCCAGGATGTAGTTGTTACTGAATATGACTGCGGTACCTTTGATGGTATTGAGATGAGGAGGCTTGAGGAGGGTGGCGAGGTCATAGAACACCTCGATGCAAGGATACTGGGCAGGGTTGCCCTTGAAGATATAAAAGACCCTGATGGAGAGATTATCGTAAAAAAGAACGAGGAGATAAGGGAGGTTCATCTAAAGCAGATAGAGAATGCAGGATACGAGAGTGTTAAGATACGCTCAGTCCTCACATGCAGGGCAAAAAGAGGTGTATGTGCCCTATGCTATGGAAGGGATCTGGCAAGGGGCAGGCTTGTAAGCATCGGTGAGGCTGTTGGCATTATTGCAGCACAGTCTATCGGTGAGCCAGGGACACAGCTCACCATGAGGACATTCCATATTGGTGGTGCAGCATCCCGAAGGGTTGAACAGTCAACACTTGAGGTGAGGAATGAAGGCTATGTAAGACTCCATAATGTCAAGGTCATTATAAACAGGGAGGGTGTCCCTGTGGTTATGAACAGAAACGGTGAGATAGCTGTAGTGGATGAGGCAGGAAGGGAGCGAGAAAAATATCCTGTCATATACGGTGCAAAGCTTAAATGCAAGGAAAATGATTATGTAAAAGAAGGAGATGTCCTCGCTGAATGGGACCCATATACAACGCCAATCCTGTCTGAGGTGTCCGGTAGGATTAAGTTCGGTGATATATTAGAAGGCATAACCATGCAGGAGACAAAAGACGAGGTCACAGGTCTATCTTACAAGGTTATTATTGAACCAAGGGATCAGACCTTAAGACCCAGGATCTCTATAAAGGATGATAAGGGCAAGACAATAATGATGGATGGGACATCAAGCCCGGCAAGATACATACTGCCTGTAGGCGCCCACATAGCAGTCAATGAGGGTGATGACATATACGCCGGGGATGTAATAGCCAAGATACCACGAGACACCATAAAGACAAAGGATATAACAGGTGGTCTGCCAAGGGTTGCTGAGCTCTTTGAGGCAAGGAGACCAAAGGAGAATGCCATAGTAAGCGAGATAAACGGCGTTGTATCCTTTGGAAAGATGCTAAAGGGAAAGAGAGAGGTAATAGTAACACCTGAAAGGGGAGAACCAAGGAAATACAACATCCCCCGTGGTAAACATATAATCGTCCATGAAGGCGACTATGTAAAGGCAGGGGAGCCCCTTATGGACGGTCCTGTGAACCCCCATGATGTCCTTAGCATCCAGGGTGTAAAAGAACTTGCCAGGTATCTCGTCAACGAGATCCAGGAGGTATACCAGTTACAGGGCGTAAAGATTAATGATAAACACATAGAGGTCATAGTCAGGCAGATGCTGAAACGTGTCAGGATAAAGGATGTAGGTGACACCAATTTTATTATAGATGAGCCTGTGGAACAATGGGTATTTGAAGAGGAAAACAGGAGGGTAATAGAAAGAGGCGGTAAACCTGCAGAGGCAGAGCCTCTTTTCCTTGGCATAACAAAGGCATCCCTTATCACAGACAGCTTTATATCTGCTGCAAGCTTCCAGGACACAACAAAGGTCCTGACCCAGGCTGCCATAGAAGGGAGGGTAGACTACCTGAAGGGGCTTAAGGAGAATGTGATAATGGGCAGAATTATCCCTGCCGGCACAGGTTTTCCAAAATACAGAGGCTATGACATGGTGGTTATGGATAAGTCAACAAATAGCCCTGAAAAATTAACAGAGGCAGAGCCCCAGGAAGAGCCTAATAACGTTTGAGTTTTCTATCTGCTATAATAGCCTCCTCAGATTTTGGATAGAGTTCTTTTACCTTCTTGAGGGCTATTATAGCATTGTCTTTTTCATTGAGATAAATGAAGGCATCTGCCTGTGAAAGTAGTGCCCTTGGTGCCTTCTCGCTCTTGGGGTATTTTTTGATAACCTCATTGAAATTGAGGATTGCCATCTCATAGTCTTTTATACTCATATAACACTCACCGAGCCAGTAATAGGCATTAGGGACAAGGGGTGTCCCTGCATAGGCCGCAATAAACTCAGAGAATTTTTTAATGGCATCCTGATACATCTTCTTCTGAAAGAGATCAAAGGCCTCCTTGTACTTTATTTCATAGTTGGTATCCTCTGGTTTTGATATATTCTCAGCCTTGACCTCCCCGGGTTTTTTAAGGGCATTAATCTCGCTTTTTGTCTCTGCGTAGTATGTCTTCAACTGAAACTCCAGCGCCTCCATCTTTCCTGTGAGATTTTTTATCCTTTCGTCGCTGCTGTTAATGGAAAGGGAGATGTCTGCAATCTGCTTTTTTATCGCCTCATTATCCTTTAAAATACCTTCGAGTTTTTTATTATTCTGCTCTTTATAGGTCCTTAATTCATTCTCAAGGGTCCCTATACTCCTGTTTACCATTGTCAGGTCCTCTGTGGATGCATAACATCCGGCGATTATAAAACCCATTAAAAAAATCACTACATTCTTTTTCATATCTTGACCTTCCTTAGTTTCATTTTCTTATGGCATAAACACAGGCTGTGTCTCATCTCCCTCGGTAAACTTCAATGTTCTCTTATTATCTCCATTGAAGAGCATAATGGATATGCTATATCTGTTTCCCTTCAAGGTCGAATATATTATATATCTACCGCATGGAGAAAAATGGGGGGAATCATTTAAACCCCCATTTGTAAGGAGCCTCGGGTTTGAGCCGTCAGGGTTCATGGTGCATATCTCAAAGGAGCCCTCAATCTTTGAGACAAATGCAATGAGGTCTCCCTTTGGAGAAAAAGTCGGGGCTGTATTATAATCACCGGAGAAGGTTAATCTTTTTGTTTCACCTGTTATCATATCCTTCAAAAAAATCTGAGGGGTTCCATGCATATCTGATACAAATACCATCTTTGTCCCATCAGGTGAAAAAGATGGAGACGCATAGATGCCGTCACCGGATAAAATAGGTTTTTTAGTCCTGGAACCTACATCTACAGTATAGATAGTAGACCTTCTTCCAGAGGTAAAGGAATATGTGAATGTCACTTTGTCCTTCCATGACGTCCCTGTCTTCATGCCGCTATCTGTATCAACAAAGACCTCTGTCTTTTTTTCCATATCTAATATGTATAGATTGGGTCTGCCCCTAACATAAGAGGTATATGCAAGATATCTGCTATTTGGTGAAACAGATGGTGAGAGTGTTATACTGTTGTAATTTGTCAATCTCTGGACATTATAGCCATCAAAATCAGCCGCATATATCTCCTTTTTCCCCCTGTAACCCGATACAAAAACTATCCTTGAACTCATAATACCCTTTTCGCCTGTAACAGCAAAGATTATATCGTCTGCAAGCTTATGGACAATCCTGCGCCATCCATCAGCTTTTCCTTTATATTTATTGGCATGGACCAGTGTGCCATCAAGGGTATCGTATACATACACATCCAGTATCAGGTCATCATCTTTCTCCTGCAGTAATCCCTTGCATATCAATTCAACACCCAGGGACCTCCAGTTCCCAAACCTTATCTCCCTCTTTTCTATACCCTCATCTAAGAGTTCCCTGTCGAATAGGGTCTGGGGTGCGGGGATGAAAAAACCTGACATGTCCAGGTCTTTATTTAAGAGCTCGGTCATGTCCATACGTAGCCTTGTTATCTTATCGCTTTTGAAATATGGGACTGCTATGGTAATCTTTTTAAGTGACTTACCATATACATCGAGGTATATTTTTGCCTCAGCCTCTATACTGAAAAAAAGAAAAAAGATCAATAAGACTAATAAACTGAATCTCTTCAATGTATTTACCCCTTCTGTCTTTAAATCATATTACATTGTTGTAACTAATTTCAATCATTTTTGAGACCGCTGAAGAGGTCTCAAACATTAGGGAACAAACACCAGGCCTGGTTATATTACAACCATAAATATAAGACCTTTACAAGCGTTTAGCTGCAAGTATCCTACATCTCAAAATTATTACGTGCTGTTTCGCAAGATAAGTCAATGATTTAAAAGGACAGATAGATTTTAAATAATTTAAAATTATCTGTAGCTGTATTGCTGTAATGTCTTGGAGGGCACAATTTAATAATGTGCCCTCCGTGTTTTTTCTAAAGCTTAAAGATTAACAGCAATGAAACAACGAGAGAATATATAACAAGTGATTCAATCATTGCCAGACCGATGATCATGGGGGTAACTATCTTCCCTGATGCACCAGGATTCCTGGCAATACCATCAAGCGCTGATGCAATGCCTTTGCCCTGTCCAAGAGCTCCACCAAAGGCTGCAATAGCAACGCCGAAGCCTGCTGCGAGTGCCACCATCTGTTTTACTGCAGGGTCGAGTCCCTTAGCCTCTTCTGCTGCCATGGCAACGCTTACGGAAAAGCATACAAACAGACCAAGAAGCATAATGATTGTTAATAGTTTTTTCATTCTATTTCACCCCTTTCTTATATTTTTTTAATGTTCTTCATGGGATATAGCCCCTGAAAAATATGCCATAGACAAAAGGACGAATACGAAAGTCTGCACAAAGGCCACAAATAATCCGAGGAACATAACAGGCAGAGGAACAAGGAATGGAACCAGGCCGAAGAATATAGCTGTTACAAGGTGGTCACCTGTTATATTACCAAAAAGCCTGAGGCCCAGCGAAAGCGGTCTTGCGAAATGACCTATAAGCTCAATGGGAACCATAAGCGGTGCAAGCCACCAGAATGGCCCCATAAAATGCTTTAGATATTTAATACCATGTTCCTTGAATCCATAATAATGTGTCATAACGAAAACTGTGATTGAACATGCAAATGTGGTGTTTACATTATCTGTTGCAGGCAAAAAACCAGGGACAAGGCCTGACAGATTGTTGAAAAGTATAAATAATGCCAGGGTCCCTACAAGCAGAACAAACTCTTTCCCCCTCGGTCCCATACTCTCAACTACAATATTCGATATACTCTCGACAATCATCTCAACAAAATTCTTAAAGGTAAAATTAGGCTCAGGGACTACCTCATCCTCTTTCTTCTTTAACTGCCTGTAACCTAAAAAAACTATAATAAGGAGTATTACAGACACGATTATGCTGTTAGAGACATGGGGTGGTAGATGTTTAAGGAATGGGAATAAGGAAGCCCATGTAAAAACTTCATGCTCCATTTTTCTGCCTCCTTTTTATGGATAAACTTAACATTGCCATAATCTGATTTATTATAACGGAAATAAAAAGCGTTGATAATCCAATGAGAAAAAATATTACATCTATGTTTCCGTAGATTATTATCACAGCTACAATACCTGCAAAGAGGAAAAATTTCAAAGGCAGTTTTATAAGGAGGTCTTTTTTGTTTATTTTAGACTTGCTGAAACCACTCTCGATAATCTTCTTTAGAAACCTGAAATTTAGAGTTATTATTGCACTGGCAACGGCAAAACTAAAGAAATATCTATATTCCCTCATTATTACCAATGAAAGTATTGAACCTATTATAAAGATTATAAAATTTAAACGCTCTATGTCACTTACTATTGTTTCTTTCATCTTCTTTTTGCATCTTTTTAATCAAGGTGATGATTGTCTTAAAAGCAGCCCCAATACCAAAAAAAGTAAAAATTATTGTAAGATATGGATATGTCTTAAAAAACCTATCCAGAAAATAACCTATTACAATGCCAATAGCTACAGAAAGACCCATTTCAAGGCCAAGGGAGCTGTAGTCTAAAAGCGATTTAAATGTTTCTCTCTTTGTATCTTTTAATACCATATACATTGCAAACCTCTTTTATCTAACATACAGATTACCCCGTAGTCAATTTATTTTTTATATTTAAATTGTATATCTGAACCCTTAAAAAAAGCACTCTTACCTCGAGACATCTGCCAGGAGACCTTATTGATAACCGCTTGTATTCATAGAGACCTTTGAAAAGGCCTAATACTCTTGGGTACGTCCTTAAGACCCATTTTGATAACTATTGTATTCATAAAATAAGAAATTCATCTGCGACTAATCTTAAGCTATCTACAGTTTTTTGTAAGGGTCTTAAAATATCTTTTTAAAGGCTGTATAATAACAAATCTGTTGCACGCAAATTGCAGTATATGTTATATAAAAACATATTGGGCCGTTAGCTCAGTCCGGTAGAGCAGTTGACTCTTAATCAATTGGCCCCAGGTTCGAATCCTGGACGGCCCACCAATAAAATTAAACCACTTATGGACATAACTCATTGTGGATTAATCCCCTTATTGTAAGGTCCTCTCCATTCTCTATTACACCCTAAAGAGTTCCATCTCTTTCTGTTTTATAAAGAGTGCCTTTTACCGTATTTTAAAGGACATAAATCAATTACGATGACTACACATTATGCACATCATTATACTGAGAGCTTAAGACGAGGAATTGAGGCTCTGAAATAAAAACACTACAATTTTACTACAATAGAACCGGTTTCTATTTGCAAAAGATGCTAAAATGTAATAAAATCAAGCAGGCGAGAGTGGCGGAATTGGCAGACGCACTGGACTTAGGATCCAGCGGGTAAAACCGTAGGGGTTCAACTCCCCTCTCTCGCACCAGAATAAAAAAGGCGTATTAATAATATCTGCATTTTATTCTACTTTCTTCTTTTGCATACCCTATTGTATTTTTTAATTGCAATATGCTTTATAAAAAAATTACCACCTGATGTGCCTGTGGCCATTGACCCTATCTTGTCAATGTTTATATTTTAGGGAAAATTTTTCGTTTGTTTTTAGAGATGATTTTGAATAAAATTAATGACTATGCCAGCAAACCTACCACCAGATTATTTTGAGGAAGAAAAGAAATTAAGGCAAGCAAAGACCATTGACGAAAAGATAGGTATAATCGAAAACATGCTTGCCATTATCCCCCACCATAAAGGGACTGATAAGCTGATAGGGTCTTTAAGGGCAAGGGTCTCCAAATTAAAAGAGGAAAAGGAGAAAAGACCCCAGGCACAGAAAAAGTCTGATTCCCTGTATAACATTAAAAAAGATGGGGCAGGGCAGGTCCTTTTCATAGGTTTTCCCAATTCAGGTAAATCTTCTGTTATCTCAGCGCTCTCCGGTGAGCCTCTGGAGATAGCCGACTACCCATATACAACAAGGGCGTTGCAACAGAGGATGATGCGCTATGAGGATATACAGATACAGCTCGTAGATACACCTGCCATAGGGGATGAAAGCGTAAGCATGTGGTTTGGGAACATGGTTAGAAAGGCTGATGTTATTGCTGTAACCATGTCCCTTTCAGATGCCCTGGACATTGAATTTGAGCTTATCTTAGAGGAATTAAAACCCCACATGCCATATCTTCAGAAGACAGCCCAGAGACCCATTATTGTTGTAAACAAGCTCGATCTGGTGGGATATACCAGGTATCTTGAAGATTTTGAAAGACAGATAGATAACAACTACACTGTAGTCCCTGTTTCTGCAAAAAATGATGTGAACCTCCACCAGCTAAAGGACCTTATATTTAATTCCCTGGAGATTATAAGGGTTTATTCCAAGATACCCGGTAAAAAACCAGATTTAGATGCACCTTTTGTCGTAAAAAAAGGGAGCAATCTCCTTGACTGCGCAGGAAAGATACACAAGGATTTTACAGAGAAGCTGAGGTATGCAAAACTATGGAGAAAAGGAAAACTCGATGGTATGATGGTGAGCAGGGATTTTATCCTTGAAGATGGAGATATCATAGAATTCCACATCTAATCTGCCCTGGTCAGACAGATATTCATTCCAAGGGTAAATGAATGGATAATTAAAGACTCCGTCACTAACAATCTATGGAACAGATAGTTTCACTAACAGTAAATCAGGATAGAATAGGGCCTATAAAGGGTTTCCATCCATGGGTATTTTCCAGGGCTATAAAAAAAATACCTGATGGTTTGGTATCAGGCCAGCCAGTAAAACTCTACGATGAGCATCATGTATTCCTTGCCCAGGGGTATTTTAATTCCTATTCACAGATAACTATCCGTATCTGGGGCTATGATGAACAGGAGAAGATGGATGGTGATTTTTTTAAAAAAAGGATAGATGCAGCCTACAGGATAAGAAATAGATATATAGCGAGTCCAGAAACAGATGCATTTCGTTTAATAAATGGGGAGAGCGACCTCCTGCCTGGGCTTATAGTAGATAAATACGGAGAATATCTGGTAGTGCAGTTTCACACCAGGGGGATTGAGGCTTGGAGGGATAAGATTATCGAATCCCTTTATGAGGTAATAAGCCCTATTGGTATATACGAGAGGTCTGATATGCCTGTAAGGGAGACAGAGGGACTCTCAAAGGCTAATAGGCTGCTTTTCGGTGAGGTCCCTGATTTTGTAGAGATAAAAGAAAACAGTCTTAAGTTTCTTGTGGATATAAGACACGGGCAGAAGACTGGTTTCTTTCTTGACCAGAGGGACAAGAGAAAGGCATTTACAAAGTATGCAAAAGACGCCTTGGTGCTCAATTGCTTCTCTTACACAGGAGGATTTTCTGTCTATGCTATGGCTGGTGGCGCAAAAGGCACCATAAATGTAGACACATCAGCAGATGCCCTTGAGCTGGCAAGGGAAAATATAAGAATTAATGGGTTTAATCTGGACACATGTAGATTTATAAGGACAGATGCAAAAGAATATTTAAAATCCTGTGAGGAACGATTCGATGCAGTGGTCCTTGACCCACCGGCTTTTATTAAAGACAGGAGGAAGATGAATGAAGGCAAGATAGGTTACAAGGGTCTTAATGAGCTTGCCATGGGACATATCAATGGAGGTGGCATACTCCTCACATGCTCATGCTCAGCACACCTTGGATTGGAAGATTTCAGATATATACTTTCAGAGGCAGCAGGGAGGGCACACCGGTCATTTAAGATCCTGGAGACCTACACCCATGGGATCGACCATCCCCAGCTTGTCCCATTTACAGAGGGCAGCTATCTAAAATGTCTGATCTTATGCCTTTGACAATTACCTTTTATTGGGTTATCTTTTAACATGATGGAGCCTATTAAGATAACAGAACATATATTTCAGATTGGTGGACCTAATCTCACCGATTACAGGGATGGAACCATATATCTACTCGATATTGGTGAGCCTGTATTGATTGATTCAGGGTCAGGATTCGGTTTTGAAAAGACCATACGAAATATAGAGAGACTCGGATTCAACCCAGAAGATATATCAGCCATAATACTTACCCACTGTCATGTAGACCATGTGGGCGCTGCCCATCTTTTTAAAGAAAAATACAGGACAAGCCTTATAATGCACGAACTGGACGCTGAGATAGTGGAGAGGGGAGATACAAGGCTTACAGCTGCATTCTGTTTTGAAGTAGATTTCAAGCCTTTATATATAGATACAAAGCTCCAGGGTGAAGCGATAAAAATAAAGTTCGGGAATCAGGATGTGATATGCGTCCATACTCCAGGGCATACACCAGGTTCAATATCTGTGTATCTCGACATGGATGACACAAGGATACTCTTTGCCCAGGACATAGGTGCACCCCTGCTCAAGGAGTTTGACTGTGACCCCAGTGCATGGGTTAGGTCAATGGATATGCTGTTTTACCTGAACCCTGATATCCTCTGTGATGGCCATTCAGGTGCATACAAATCAAAGGAGCTCGTACGTCAATACCTCCAGTACTGTATAGACAGACAGATAGAGCTTGGATACATATAACTATTAGATTTTACAGAGGTCTTTATATCTTAAATCCTTACAGCAGCTAAAGATCGCCACTTGTTGAATATGTCAATCGGTTTTCTTTTTACCCCTTTGCTTGCTGGTTTCTGTCTTTTTTTCTGATGCCTTTACTGTCCTTGTCTTTTTTGCTGCCCCTTCTCTGGCCTTTTTTGCTGCTGGTTTTTTCTTTTTTGGCTCTTCTGCCTGTTTTTCCTGTGTGTTCTCAATATCTGCCTCTTGTGACCTATATCTTGATATTACTATCCTTTCTGCCTCGAACCAGTGCTCAAGATGCCTTCCATGTACCCTACCCTCCCTCTCAAACATCTCATAGGCCAATCTTGCTATCTCATCATATAAATCCATAAAATACCCCGTTCAATTTTTATTTTTCATATTTTAACATTTTTCAATGGGATATTAAACCAGTTTTTCATTTAATAAAGACCTCCATAAAGGATACAACAGAAAAACTGTATGGATTTCAACACAATTGGAGAATTATACAAAGGTTTTTCGTTTTTTTTATTACACAACCAATTAATATTTGACAAAAAAACCATATATTGCTATATAAAAGATCAAAGTGGGGCTGTAGCTCAGATGGGAGAGTACTTGACTGGCAGTCAAGGGGTCGAGGGTTCAATCCCCTTCAGCTCCACCAATAAAATTAAGTAGTTACAAAACTCAACTATTAATACCTCTGCAACACCCTGCAAAAGTCTTGAAATCCATAAAAGATGAATTTTTACAGTTGTGGACAATCCCCTAAGTGAATTGTCCTCTTAACCTTATACCATAACCTTAATCCTGCTTCCATCTCCTCCTGATTTGCTTACAACAATCTGATGAGAAACGAGTTCTTTTAGTTCTTTTCTGTGGGTTATAAACCCTACAAGCACATCCTCATTTCTTAACCTATCCATAACACCTGCAACAGCACTCAAGGTCTCGTCATCGAGGGTGCCAAAACCCTCATCTATGAAGAAAAACTTTATAGAACGTGCCTTCATGGTCTGGATATGTCTCGATAGTGCCAGTGCCAATGAAAAAGATGCTAAAAATATCTCGCCTCCAGATAGGGTATCCACTGGCCTTTCATTCCCTGTTGTGTGGTCATCTATATAGAAGTTGAACTTTTCATCTGCAAGCCTTAAGCTCATCCTCTCATTTGTTAATAGGGAGAATGCATCCGATGCAAGTCTTACTATGTTTTTACCCAGTTCCCTTACAATAAAGTGGACAAAATCCTTGCCTTTTAGGAGGTCTTTTAAGGTCTTGATTGCCCTGTCTTCTTTTTCTTTCTCTTTTTTCCTTGAAAGAAGCTCTTTTTTCCTAACCAAATTTTCTTCTATCTTCTTTATATCTGAAGTCAATTCACCTATCTCATGGGTATAGGCATCTATTTTTTCCTTTAACTCCTTAACCTCTTTCTCTGCCTTGTTTATTATTACATCATCTTGATATGACACCTTAAGGGTTTTTATACGTCCATTAATCTCTTTTAATCTTGCCTCAAGCTCTATTAATCTATTCTCATAAGTCTCTATTTCTTTTTGGAGTCTTTTTATCTCTTTATCCTCCAGCATATAGGAACGGAATTCTTCTTCCGTAATTTGGAGTATTATAAGTTCTTTATTTATCCTGTCCATGGACTCTTTGAGCTTTTTCTCCATCTCCTCTTTTCTGCTTTTTTCACCACTTAGAAAGTTGCTCAATCTTTGTATCTCATCCTGTTTTTTTGAGATGGATTTCTTTAGCCCATCTGCCTTTTCTTTGAGGGCATTTTCCTCCTTTGAAAGTATAGCGAGTAGCTTTTCAGGGTCTTTTTCTGCTATAAGGTCTTTTATCTTTTTCTCATATTCGGATATATTATCTGCAACCTGTCTAATCTCTTCCTGTAATTTTGATTTTTCAACCCTCATGTTTTCTATCTGTGCCTGAAGCCCTCCAATGGATGAGATTATGTCATCTAACTCCTTCTGGGCCTTGTCTATTGAAATTTGAATTTTTGTTTGCTTTTTTATCCTCTCATCAAAGCCCTTTTTCAAGGTCTCACAGGAATCTATCTCAAGTCTTGTCCTTGCACGGATGGCATCTAATATATCTTTCTTCCTTACATCAAGGTCTTTTATATTAGATTCTATAGTGTTTTTAAGGATAATGTGGTCTTTTAGACTTTTGATTGAAGGTTTTATCTCATCCTTAAGCGCCCTTATAGTTTTTAAAAAATCTCTCTCTCCATCCAGGTCCTTTTGAGAAAGAATCATATCCTCATCAGGAGGCTTAATTGCCGGTGATGGATGAACCGTTGAGCCGCACACAGGACAGGGGCTACCTTCTATAAGCTCTTCTGCCAGGCGTGATGCAAACCCTAAAAGCTCGAGACCATGGATCTTGGATATAAGGGCATCTATCCTATTCTGGGTTTCATCTTCCAGGGATACCAAAACATCATCTGCCTTTTCAATATCAGTAAGGGTTATGTTAGACAGATGCATATTCCATGTTTTTAATATCTTCTGGGTAGATTCATCTATGGATATTAAAAGTGATTCGAGTTTTTTCTTTTCATTTGAGAGTGTGGTTTCTATCTCCTTTACAGCACCTATTTCTTTTTCTATTTCCTGTAACTGCGTATAAAGCGCCTGTTCATCAGCATCAAGCTCTATGGCTTTCTTATCCTCTTTTAGTTTATTTCTCTTTTTCTCGCAAAGGGATTTTGAATCAGCGAGGTTTTTATATTCGTCTGTTTTTTCCTGTAATTGTTTTTCTATATTGAATAGGGCTGTTTGTTTATCTTTTAGTCTTTTTGTCATCTCTTTTATCTTGTCTTTTAGTGCTATGGCCTCCTGGGCAGACTTTTTAGAGACGGCAATCTCTTTCTCCCTTGAGGACCTTTTCTCTTCAAAGGCCTTTTCCTCTTCTTTAATGCCGAGGAGCTCTTTATTGAGGAAATCTAAATTGAACTCGGATGAGGCAATATTTTTGTCGGCTATTCTTATTTCTTTCTCCCAGTAATCCATATTCTCTAAGTCACGTCTAAAGGGAGCAACCTTCTGGGCATTCTCTATCCTTATTTTCGTATCCTCCATCTCTGGTTTACGGGCAAGGGTATTTTCTTTTTCATTTTCTATTTTTGCCCTGTCTGTTGCAAGTTTTTTAAGCTCTTTTAGTTCGTAGAGTTCTGCTTCCTTTGTTTTTAATAACTCCTGCTCTTTTTTTCTCAATTCTTCAATGGAATTTATTCTATGGGTCTTTTGCTTAAGCTGGTCCTCGCTTACATCTGATAGCTGCTCTAAAATAGTGTTTATGGAGGTTAGCTCTGAAGAGATATGTTTTTCCTTGTCTGTAAGTCTAACCCAGAGCCTGTCTCCGTATATCTCAAGACCGAATATCTTCTCTAGCAGTGCTGCCCTGTCAGCAGGCTTTGCAGTGAGAAACTCGCTGAATTTGTTCTGGGGAAGGGCAATGATTTTTGTAAACTCGTCGTATTCAAACCCACCTATAAGCCTCGATATTTTCTCGTTTACATCCTTGGTCTTTTCGGCAATGGGGATAATATTTGCCCCATCTATCTCATATAGAGATGCCTCTGTTTTTCTTTGTGTGAGTATCCTCGACACCCTATAGACCTTGCCTCCTATTTTGAATGTAAAGGAAACAGAGGTCTTCTTTGTCTTGGGGTTTATGGCTGTCTTTATCTCGTTTCCTACCCTGTCTATCTTTCCAAAAAGGGCATATGTAATGGCATCTATTATCGTTGATTTGCCTGCACCTGTGTCACCGAATATACCGAATATCCTGTCTTTGAAAAAGTCAGTAAAGTCTATCTCTGCCTTTGCAGCATAGCTGTTAAGCCCTGAGAAAGTTAGATTTAAGGGTCTCATAATGCTGCCTCCTCATCCTCTGCGAGTTTCAAAAACAGATCCATCACATCATCCGGTGGTTCTTCTGATTTTTTGCTAATGTAGAACCTTTTGAACCATTCCCTTGGAGAGAGGTTTTCTATATTTGTATCTGCTATATCATCCTCTGTTTGTCTGCCTTTTATCTCTGCTGAGAATACTGCGAGGCGGTCTTCGTGTGCCCTCTCAAGCCTTTTTATATCATCCGGCAAAAGATGAGATGGAAGATCCTTAAAGAGCAGATATAGGATTCTATCGCCAGCAACGGGCTCTAATGCCTCATCCATGGATGACACAACCCTTATCTCGATAAGTTCTTCAATGTTTAAAGGGATCTTTTTCAGGTCTTTTTTGTCTTTCTCTAATTCAATGACATAGACGTATTTTTCAGCCTCTTTTAAATCTGGGGTGAAAGGCAATATAGAGCCTGAATATACGATAGAATTATTTATTATCTGTGGTGAATGGAGGTGTCCTAAGGCAACCACATCATACGATTCGGGAAAGTATGATGTAGGTATATGATATGAGCCACCTATAAAAAGGGGTCTTTCCTCTTTGGGGTTTGCCTTTGCCTCCTTAACAAAAAGGTGCGAGAGCAGAACCTTTAAATCAGCATCGAATGGAAAAGGTTCAGTTACAAGCTCCTTAATCTTCTCAGCATATTCCAGTTCCCGCAAATCAGAATCAGAAAAGAATGCCTCACCAAGACGGTATTCCGATGCATAAGGAAGAAGATGTAACACGAGTTTTTCTCCTTTATCCCGGTCATCTATGAGAAAGTATCGCTCTCTTGCCTCAATCCTCCATCTGCCTCTTTCTATGGAAACCCCTGAAAAGTCATCTCTTACAAAGCCTCCTATGAATATGAGATGCTCCTGGGATAGGGGGTTTAAGGCAGCAAGACGCTCAGGTGAATCATGGTTTCCCGCAATGATAAAGACAGGGCAATTTAAATCTGCCATTGTCTTTAAGGTCTTTGTAAAGACCCTTTCTGCCTTGCCCGACGGATTTGGGGAGTCAAACACATCCCCTCCTATAAGAACAATATCTACAGATTCATCCTCTATGGTTTTTATTATGGTATTCAAGATCTTCTCCTCAAGAGGAAGTAATTCAAACCCTGTATACATAATCGTCTTGCCCAGATGCCAGTCAGCAGTGTGGAGTATTTTCATTGTCCCCCCTCATTGTTTTACAATGTTTATATCCATTTATAATAAAAAATTATAACATATGCCACTGACAACACCATGTCAATGAAGATTTAAAGTCTGTTTTTTCGTCTATAAAAAATAGAATGGGCAAAGGAGGATGTTTTTTTAGTGCCAGGGGCAAAAAGGGGGGAGGCTTTTTGAAGGCAGTGTAATAGGATGTATAATTTTTCATTTAGATAAAAAAACAGGTTTTTAGACTATTAAGTCAAAAAAGATTCCCATCATGACAAAAATGGAGGGTTGCCTTAAATCTGGGGGTGGATAATTTAAAAAAATTATGATTGTAGTCTAATTTACTTCCATTTTAGGCTTTTTTAATCTATAATAGATCCTATAATATGTTCAGATTTATACCCTCCTATTATTATCGAAAAATCTTTAAACAAATCATTTGTCAATAATAAATCTTGATTTTGAGAATTAAAGGAGATGGTATTATAGAAAAAAAGGAGGAAATATGGCACTTGCAAAAATGAATGACACGGTAAGGGTGCATTACACAGGCACTTTAAAAGACGGCACTGTCTTTGACTCCTCTATGGAAAGGGAACCCCTTGAGTTTACAATAGGAGAGGGAATGGTCATCGCCAGTTTTGAAAAAGCTATTATTGGAATGGGTGTAGGTGAGACAAAGGATATATCCGTGAGCCCGGAGGAGGCATATGGTGAGTATAGAGAAGATATGATTATTTCTTTCGACCGTAAGAATATACCGCCTAATATTAAGCCTGAGCCGGGAATGATACTCCAGTTACACGACCCCCATGGTGGTGTGACCTTTGTGAAGGTACTGGATATGGACGAAAATATAGTAAGGCTCGACGCTAACCATCCTCTTGCAGGTAAAGAACTCTTTTTTAAAGTACAGCTCATGGAGATACTGTAGGATAGTTTTAGATTAAATAAGAAAACACAAAGGGTAATCTAATAAAAAGCTGTCTTGATAGAGGAAAGTGGCATACTTTATCATATAAAAGATCCTTGCAGAATATACTGCAAAGTTCTTGAAATTAGTCGAAGATGAATCTTCTCATACTTACTCAATTAAAATGTCATCGACAGGGGGCTCAAGGATGTATCTCATAGTTAGAGACTTTTTTTCAAAGGTCTTAAATGAGGTAAAAACCCCGATGTTTAATACCCGAGCAAATTCTATCATTAAAAACAACTCAAGAAAGATTCTCTTATCAATAATTTTGTTTTTATTGCTAATTATGGGTGTTTCTAATGAATGTACTGCTCAATGGGGAGGCGAGATCATGGAGTCTAAACTTTTGGTGAACCCCGAGAAGGTTTTAATAGGTGATTCTATCAATATACAGGTAAAGGGTGTTTCTGAAGGCCAGATAATAACACTCACCATATCAGGGCATGACCAGTTCGGGAATCTCTGGCTTTCAAAAGCCTCTTTTAAACCAGACCAATCAGGTGTAATTGATACAGCCAGACATGCACCTTTCACAGGTTACTATGAAGGTATAGATCAGACAGGACTATTTTGGTCCATGACATGTAATAATCCCTGTGATATTGTTTCTCCTTTTGCCATCATGCCTAAACTCATTGTCTCTTTATTGGTAAATGGCGAGAAAAAAGAAGAAAGAATTATTGAACGTATAGCCTATCTTGATATAGAAAGGTATGATGTCACCGAACCAATAGTAGGTGTTTTTTATAAGCCCCATGAGCTTTCAGCTCCATCCCCTGCCTTGATTGTTCTCGGAGGTTCAGAAGGTGGATACAATGCAGGCTGGGCTTCTATAATTGCATCAAAGACCCGCCTCCCAACCCTTGCCCTTGCCTATTTCGGCAGTAAGGGTTTACCCAAAACCCTTGAAAATATCCCCTTAGAAACGATTGAAATGGCTATTGCCTGGTTGAATGGACAACCTTTTGTGAAGAAGGATTCTATCGGGATTGTGGGGGCATCAAGGGGTGGAGAGCTGGCCATACTTGCAGCATCTTTATTTCCCCAGATAAAATTAGTGGTGGGATATACGCCCAGCGGTGTTATATGGGAGGGTATCGGTAATGAACATATGCCTGCATGGACATTCAGGGGTAAACCGTTTCCATATCTCAAGTTCATGATGAATGAAGAGCAAAGAAAAAGTTTTATAGATACGAAAAGAAAGCAGGGAACCTTTTTTAATGCACCTATTTTTGAATATAGTCTGCAAAAACAGGAATCTCGTATTGAAGAGGCAACAATCCCTGCTGAAAAATCAAAGGCAGCTTTTCTGTTAATCGGTAATCCCGACGATGGTGTATGGCCATCACATAGGCTATCTCAGTTAATAATCAAGCGTCTTAAGATGAAGAATTATCCACGACCTTTTAATCTTTTGTCTTACAGCGAGGGTGGACATATGCTTATACCGTATCCATATTATCCCACCACCTTACGAAAATTCTATCTACCTACCGTTGGTGTATGGGAAGGCTTAGGTGGTAGTGCAAAAGGTGCTGCAAGGGCTGCAGAAGATTCATGGGCCAAGGTGATTGATTTTATTAGAACAGAACTGAAATAATGTTAAATCGTTAGCTTTACATTAATTAATAAAGGGCTATTAGGTAAAAAAGTTAAACAACCCCCTTACGTTCTCGTTACCTTTATCTTTCCCAGAAGTATTATAAATTTCTTGAGAAGATTATCATCAAAACAGTTTCTCATCCCGTTGTCTCTGTGGGTTTTATGATATGGATGGCTTATCATGATCTTTACCACCTCTTTTGGTGAAAGTGCTTTTTTATAAGGTCTATTAGATGTCATGGCATCGAACACATCTATTATACGCATAATACGGGCAAGACAACTTATGTTTTCCCCTTCAATGTTAAAGGGATAGCCTGTACCATCGTAGTTTTCATGATGGTGCAATACTGCCTTTTTTACAAATGTGGGTATATCAGAATCAATGAGCATGGCAACACCGTTTAAAGGGTGTTTTTTTATCTTTTCCCATTCAAGTTCGTCTAATTGGCCTTTCTTGTTTAGAATCTCCTTTGGTATGTATGCCTTTCCTATATCATGGAGGAGGGCTGCAATGCCACATTGCTTTATTATTTCTTCGTATGTTTCATCCTCTGCCTCTTTTTTAACCTCTTCTATTACATCATGGTTTCTACATAAAAAGGCAATGGTGAGCCAGAATACCTTTGTTGCATGCTCATATGTCTGGTAGTCGTGTCCCAGTAGTTTGGATAAGGCTGCCAAAGAGTTATACTGATCTATATATGAAAGGACGTTTTCTACGACCTTTTTAACCCTTTCGACAATTCTTTTATCTACAAAACTTGTTTCAGCAGAGGCCTCAAAAGAATTTCTTACTATATTTGTGGATACCCTGCTTATTATGTCAACCTTTTGGTCATTACCTATTGTTCTGTTGTTTACAATCTCTGTGAGATGGTTTTCAAGGTATTCCTCGTATTTAACCTCTTCGTCAAGGGATATATAGACCTCTTCATGACCGTTTTCAGAGAGTTTATTTAGTTGTTCTTGAGTAACTACATTTCCCTCAAGTGCCCAGAGGATGTATCTCCCTTCGGATGACCTTATGTAGATTTTAAATCTGGGGAGACTTCCTGGAACAATAGCGCCTGGTGGGATGGACAAAAACCTTGTATCTTCTTTTAGAATCATTGTCTATAGTGTGCTATTATTTTTATACAGATTAAATGGATTAAGTCAATGGCTAAAGGCATTTCAATGCAGTTTAAAAGAGCCAAATTTATAAGTTCATATTCATTTTATAAAGCCTCTCAAATATATGAACCCTGACAAAAGACTCTAACAAAGAGGGGATTTTAAAACCCCTCTTTGTTTTTGATTATTATGCAACCTCTTTTAACGTCTCTTTATCCTCTTCCCCAAAGAGCCTGTTTAAATTAAGAAGGATAAAAAGTCTTTCATTTATCCGCCCTATGCCCTCTATGAACTCTGAGGATATACCTGAGACAACCGAGGGAGGTGGTTCTATTGTGTTTTTAGGTATCCTCAACACCTCTGATACCGAATCCACTATAAACCCAAGAATAATGCTGTCACACTCCACAACCATTATCCTCGTTGATTTATCATGGGGTTTTTCAATAAACCCGAGTTTTTTCCTCAAGTCCACAACAGGGATTATCTTTCCCCTTAAGTTTATAACACCCTTTATAGATTCAGAGGCATTGGGTATTTTGGTTATGGTCATCATCTTGTTTATCTCATGGACCTTCAGTATATCAATAGCGAATTCTTCATCTTCTATCTTAAAGGTGACCAACTGAAGGATTGTTTCATCAGACATATTGCCTCCTTTTTATAACCTGAAAAACTTTACAGTATCCTGTAACATTGTAGCAAGCCTTGAAAGAGAGACAGCAGACTGGGCAGTCTCATGGGAACTCTGGGTGGTGTCCTTTGCTGCATTGGATATATCTATTATCTCCTTGCTTATCTGCTCTGCTGTAACAGACATCTCCTCTGTGGCAGACGCTATCTGCTGTATCATAACCTGGAGCTCATCGGAACTCTTTACTATGGCCTTTAGGGCATCCCCTGCCTTTGATGTGAGTTCAACCCCAACCTCTACCTTCTTTGTGGCATTACCCATAAAATCCACTGCCTTGCCCACTTCAGACTGGATTGCCTTTATCATATCCCCTATCTCTGATGTTGCCTGGGCTGTTCTTTCTGCAAGTTTTCTTACCTCATCGGCAACAACGGCAAAACCACGACCCTGTTCTCCGGCACGGGCTGCCTCTATTGCTGCATTTAGGGCAAGGAGGTTTGTCTGGTCTGCTATATCGTTTATGGTATTTACTATCTCTCCTATCTGTCTTGACCTTTCTCCTAAAGATTCAACGAATTGGGCAGATTCGTTTACTGTAGAGGCTATCTCTTTTACCTCATCTACGGACTGTTCAACTATCTTATTGCCATTCTGGGCTGTATCAAGGGCTTTCTTTGCACTTTCTGCTATGCTTGCACTGTTTTTTGCCACATCTATAACGGTCTGGGACATCTCCTCAGAGGCTGTGGCAACAGAGTTTGCCCGAGTGGATGAACTCTCTGCTGTTCTTGACATCTCCTCAGCTATGGAAGAAAGCTGGGTGGCAGAGGAGGTAAGCTGATGGATGCCGTCTATGACTTTGGATACTATGTTTTTGAGATTTGTCTTTAAGGTCTCCATTGCCCTCACTGTTTCACCTATTTCATCCTGACGGTCCATATTCTCTGTAAAGGCAATGGAAAAATCACCATCTGCCATACGCTTCATCTGTTCAGAGACATTTACTATGGGGTCTTTAATACTTTTTGCTATCTTTATAGCGAAGAATATGCCGATTAACAACGAAATGATGCCTACTATTATGGCTATGATAAGAATCTTTCCGCTTATGAAATATAATTCATCTGTTCTGAATTTAACCCTTCCTTCCTGGTATTCATATATCTTGTTAACGGCATCTATTAGGAGCCTTGATGCCTCCTTAGTCTCGTTTACGTATACATTCTGTGCTTCCTCCTTTTTACCTTCTTCGACAAGTTGAATTATCTTATTGTTTTTCTCTGCTGCTTGCACTACAATATCTTTAAAATTTTTGATAAGCATTTTACCTTCTTCTTGGTCTTCAAGCTTTTCAAGTTTTTCCATTGCCTCTTTATAAGACTTTCTGATATTTATAACCTCCATTTTTTCTTTTTCATAAATATCTTTTGGTAAAAAAGGCATTGTGCCGAATATCCTTGTAAGCTCAAGGATGTTTATAGCAAGCTTGGAAGCAGCATTGAGTTTTATTAAATTGACTTTTTTAATATGGTCCATACTATTTCGAACCATTAAAGAACCAGCTATACTCACAATGCAGACAATTATAATGAGACAAATTGTTACGCCGAACCCAATACCTAACTTTTTACCGATTTTTACATTGTCTAAACGCATGAAACTCCTCCTTAAAATAATTTTTTAAATAAATTGTTCTGTGTCAGAAAATGTAATTTACACTTTCTGAAATCTTAAACAGCCTTTTGCCCCATAAAAGACATTTCTTTATAATTTTTTATCGGATTTTATCTATAAAACTTAAAAAAAATTTATTCCCCAAAAGGTATAAGGAGTACGCAATGAGTTAAGATAAAAAAAGCTTAAACCCCTATAAAAAGATACTCCTATCCATGAAAAATCATAAACCGCTTGCTGCAGAAAGGTATGTAAGAAAAGATATAGCAATAATGAAGAAAACTGTTTTAACCTTTAAGAAAAATATAAAATAACTATCCTGCAATCAAATACCTTTATATTTTTATTGACAATTTAAAATCAAAGGTCCTTGCAGAACCCTGCAAAGTTTTTAATTAATAAAAAAATATGACGCTGGTACTCAGTTGCTACATTGGTAATATTTAAGGCCCGTTATATTTTATAAGCAGCTTGACATAATCCAATTCAGAATATAAAGTTAAGTATACTCTTCAACGTGCCATTCAACCTTAGTGGGCAACTTTTTTTATTTAAACTCACTGGGAGGTGTAACCATGGACGAAAAAGACCTGACACAAAAATTGTATGAAATGTTCGAGGCAGTGATAACATCCATTGAAAACGTCTCAAATGGATTTCTCTCACAGAATCAGGCGCTACTACAAAAGGGAGAAACCCAGTTCTTAGGGGTTCTATCCTCAAACCTTGAATTCGCAGAAACTATCATAAAAAAAGAAAAGAAGAGCGAGGCAGATGAAAAGTTTATAGGTCTTTTAATACCCTTACAGGAGATTGCCTTGGCAGTGAGGAACTTGATTTCAAAAGAGAAGGCTATACTTCAACGTAACGTCATCTTCAGTGTAAAGGCTGTTATGGAGATTACAGACCTTTTAAAGGCCATAAAGCAGCAGTTTATAGACACAAAAGACTATATCTTTACAAAAAATCCTACCCTGAAAGAAAATGTAAAATCAGGAAAGGATAAGATAATAAAAATGGCAGATGAGTATGCCCTTATGCACGAGGGTAGACTTATAGCAGGTATCTGTGGGACAAAGGCATCATATCTTTATCTCTCCCTGATTGGGTCCATCAAAACTGTAGCAAAGGAGCTTGTGAGTTTTTCAGAGAGGATATAAAAGTTTTTAAATTTAATGCACATTCTGTTAAAGATAGGATTGTTAACCTAAAGGGAGACCTTTGCTAAAACATACAAAGGTCTCAATAAAGGATTTCTTGAATTGCTGGGGCTTGATAAAAAGCCATTAAAACAAAATATTGAGGATTTTATTTCTAAAAGCTCTGAAAAAATTATACTCACCGATGATTCGTTTATAAGACTTAACCTTCTGTTTAAGGGAGAAAAAAATGCTGAATTGCTTCTTCAAGGCTATATATCTCCCCTAAAAGAATATTATTTAATGATTTTCGAACAATATAAGCTTACTTACAATCAATTAATCATTAAAATGTCAAAACTCAATAACCAGATAGTAAATATGACAAGGGAACTTGAAAAAAAGAATGTTCAGCTCAAAGATGCTATTGCTACAGTAAAAAAGATAATGAATACAGACCATTTAACTGGTATTTTAAACAGAAGGGCCTTTGATAAAGCGCTAAAGAGAGAGATTTCCTTTGCATTAAGACACAAGCTGCCTCTTTCATTAGTCATGGCAGATATCGACTATTTTAAAAAAATTAATGACACTTATGGACACGAAGTGGGGGACTATGTGTTAAAGGTCTATACAAAAACATTAAAAAGGTCTTTAAGGCAGGAAGACATACTTGGCAGATTTGGAGGCGAGGAATTCGTCTTTCTCCTGCCAAATACAGATATAGAAAAAGCCTCTCAGGCAGCAGAGAGAATAAGGCATAAAATAGAGAAACTAAAGATTAAATCAATAAATGGAAGCATAACAGCAAGTTTTGGAATAACAGGGTTGTTATCAACAGATAATGAAAAAAGTTTTATAAAAAGAGCGGATGATGCACTTTATGAGGCAAAAAGAAATGGAAGAAATCGCTGCGAGATAAATAAGTAGATTATCTTTTGGTTACAAAAAATTATTTCAATAAGTTATATGGTGGAGGCGGCGGGAATCGAACCCGTGTCTACTATGTCTAAGTAATTAATATTATTAATTATTTTATATATTAATAACTCTCTGGGGACAGTTTGGGGACAGTTTTTTGGGGACAGATTATCAATAAACAATCGATCATCGTAGTCAACAGTCCGAAAACGTATTACGCTTCGCCGTTTCACCATATCTTCATAAT
>ENA-UPSM01001341-UPSM01001341.1-activated-sludge-metagenome-genome-assembly--contig:-NODE-1341-length-33041-cov-10.568332_pt1 | contig 33041 bp, 29 predicted proteins | sample MGYA00238181_ERZ773283 | MGnify/ENA primary metagenome ERZ773283 (study PRJEB29023, sample SAMN05720199) | activated sludge metagenome | isolation source: Anaerobic digester | place: Japan...
TACATAGTGTACCTTATGTGGCAATCGTCATTTATTAATGTGTCCGGTATTCAAAAAAAGATTTACATCCTTTGATGGTGTATTATGGCTTTTATTACCTAAAAGCCCATTTAAAAACCATCAATCACAGCAAATCTGAAAAAAGATATTTTGGCGAATGGGTGCATCCAGACATTGTTGGTTGCTATTTTCCTTTCCGCGACTGGGAAAATGAAGTCATGGATGTTAGTGAACTCGTGGGGAAATCAACAATAAAACTATACTCTTTTGAGTTAAAAAGGGAACTATCCTTCGTAAACCTTCGGGAAGCCTTTTTCCAGGCAGTCTCCAATTCCTCTTGGGCAAACGAGGGTTATCTGGTCGCTGCCAATATTGATAAAGAAGAAGAATTTATGTCCGAACTCGAGAGACTTTCTGCCGCTTTTGGTATAGGTGTTATTCGCTTGGATATTGATGACCCGGATTCGTCAGAAGTTTTGTTGCCTGCAAGGGCAAAAGATAGTATTGATTGGGAGACTGTTAACAAAGTAGCAGGTATGAACCCTGACTTTAGTGAATTTTTGCGGCGCATAAAAAACGACATGAGGAGCAGAGAAATTCGGAAAGAGATGTATGATGTGGTAATGGGTAAAGATGAATTGGTTGGGTCTTTTGCAAAGAAAAAAACTAATCAATAGGGTTTGAAGTGGACTCAGCTATAACTCTTAAACAACAGGTTGAAGGCATCAACCTGCTCCTTGAACAAATTTATACTCCACAGACCAAAATCAGCACAATCTTGTTAGACTGTGGTTTAACTGATTCTGATATTGAAAATATCCGAAAGAATCACCTTCAAGAAATTGTCGACCTGGCATTGACTATATTTCAAGCATTTTTATTTGCTCGCAGGGGTGGAGAAAGGCTCTGGGATATTCTATGCGATCGATATGGTCTATTAGGCGCAGAACCTATGACGTTAGAGAAAATTGCAAAAGAATATGATTTAAGCCGCGAGCGTATACGGCAATTAGAATCTCAGGCAATTAAGAAATTATCTATTCATCAAAGAAAAACCAAATTATGCGATATCTTGCATAAAGAAGCACTCGCTCTAATTGATACAGATGATAACCTCTCGGAGACGCGACAAAGCATAGATAAGCGACATGGGCAACGAGAGACATTGCCCGACTACGTGCTCAAGGCACGTGAAACCTACCCAAGAGCATATGAGTCATGGACTGATGAAGAAGATCGTTTTCTGGCCGTTCAGCATCAAATGGGAAAAACTGTTGAACAATTATCGGGGCTATTTCAACGGCAACCAGGAGCAATTTGCGCACGATTGAAAAAATTAGGTCTGATTACTGGCTAATATGAGGTATCTGCTTATTTGCCCCACCCCGTTTTAATCTTCACCGCGGTTATAATATCCCCTAAAACCCATCCTGATAGCTATCGCAATTTTCCGATAGGTTTTGACAGCCTTGCCCGTCTATCATCGGGCCTATAAGCTCGACATCCCTGCCCTGGAGGCATTCCCCTTATGTTGAAACATCCGTTGCGTTTTCTGCCAATTGCTCTGGCGCTGGCCTGGGCCGTGGACCTGTTCTTCTGGAACAAGCCGCTGGGCCTGTCCTTCACCCTGTGGACGCTGCTGATCCTCGGCGGCGGCTTCTATTTGATTCATGCGGAAGGGCGGCGCATTCACTGGTCTGGCTGGGCGCTGGGCGCGCTGGCGCTGGCCCTTTCGGCCGCTCCGCTGCTGCGCCTGGAAGAACTGACCCGCTTCCTCAACGTCTTTCTGACGCTGCTGGCGCTGGGCCTCAGCATCCTGACTGCCCGCACCGGCTACTGGCTCTACTACCGCCTGGTTGATTGGATCACCGGCGGCTTTGAGCTGATCGGCGCGGCCTTCACCCGCGCCACCGATCTCTTCCGCAGTGCGCCGGCCCCGGTGGGCGAAGACGGCCAGCCTGTGGCCAAACCCGCTTCGCCGTGGCGCAAGCTGTGGAGCGTGGCCTGGCGGGTGGTTCTGGGCTTGATGTTGGCCTTCCCGATTGTGCTGGTGCTGGGCGCCCTGCTGGCCAGCGCCGACCCCATCTTTGCCGACAAGCTGGAAGGCCTGCTGGAAATCTTCAAGATTGACAACCTGCCGGAGTACATCTTCCGCTTCTTCTATGTGGCAGTGCTGGCCTACCTGTTCGGCGGGCTGCTGGTACATGCCACCGTGCCGCACAAACAGGCCGAGCGCCCCGACCCGCAAAAACCCTGGATGAAGGGCTTTCTGGGGCCGATTGAAACCGGCGTGATCCTGGCGGCGGTGGATGTGCTGTTTGCCGCCTTTGTGATTGTGCAGTTTGGCTACTTCTTCGGCGGCGCCACGGCCAACATCAATGCCGCGGGCTACACCTTCTCGGAGTACGCCGTCAAGGGCTTCAACGAGCTGGTGACGGTGGCCATCCTCAGCCTGGGGCTGTACCTGACCCTCAGCCTGATCAACCGGCGCGAGACCGTCAACCACCAGCGCAGCTTCACCTGGTTCTCGGTGCTGCTGTTTGGGCTGGTGCTGGTCATGCTGGTCTCTTCGTGGCAGCGGCTGGGGCTGTATGAAGACGCCTACGGCTTCACCCGCCTGCGCACCTACACGCATCTCTTCATCCCCTGGCTGGGCGCCCTGCTGGTCGTCGTCATTCTGCTCGAGATATTCAAACGCCGCGGCCACTTTGGCCTGGCGCTGTGGCTCTTCTCGATTGGCTTTGCCCTGACCCTGACCCTTGTCAATGTGGATGGCTTCATCGTCCACCAGAACACCGCCCGCGCCGTGGTCGATGGCGAGTTCACCGTGGTCTCAGATGGAGGCACCAGTGATCGAATGTTGGCCGATCCAGACACCTTTGATTTCGGCTATCTCTCCAACCTCTCGCACGATGCCGTGCCGGCGCTGCTGAACGAATATCAGCAGGATCACCCCGCAGCGGTGCGGGACCTGCTGGGCGCACAGTTGGCCTGCCGCGCCGCCGTGATGAAAACCACCGACCCGCGCCCCTGGATTGCTTACAACCTTGGCGAGGCCCGCGCCCGCCAGATTTTGCTCGACCCCGCCAACCAGGCCCTGTGGAGCGAGTACCCCGTCAGCGGCCCAGACCGCTGGAGTCTTGAAGTTGAAGTGAACGGTGAGAGTCTCGACTGCCAACAGTGGGGCTATGCCGACTGAGCCGCTGCGCTTGCTGATCACCGGCTTTGAGCCGTTTGGCGGCAGCACCCTCAACCCCTCGGAACAGGCTGCGGCGGCGCTGGCGCAAGACCCGCCGCCCGGCCTGACCATCACCGCGGCCGTTCTACCCGTTGATCGGGAGAACGGCCCGGCGGCGCTGCTGGCCGCGCTGGCTGCGGCCCAGCCGCAGGCGGTCATCTGCCTGGGCGAGGCCTCTCGCCGCCCGGCCATTTCGCTGGAGCGCGTGGCGCTCAACCTGATGGATTACCGCATCCCCGACAACCTGGGGCAGACCGTGACCGATGAACCGATTGTGCCCGACGGCCCGGCGGCATATTTTTCCACGCTGCCGCTGCGCGCCATGCTGGGGGCCATGCTGGCGGTGGGTGTGCCCGCCGAGCTGTCGCTCAGCGCGGGGGCCTACCTGTGCAACCAGGTGATGTACACCCTGCTGCACCATCTGGCGCAGACGGGGCAGAACATCCCGGCGGGGTTCATTCACCTGCCGGCGCTGCCGCAGCAAGCTGCCAGCGCCCCGGCCCCCTCCGCAAGCATGTCCCTCGAGACGACCCTGACCGGTCTGCGCGCCGCCCTGGGTGTGTTGTAACGTTTCAGGTTTCACGTTTCAAGTTTCAGGTTCCAGATGCGACGGTAGAGTGTCTGCTGGTAGGGGCGCACCTATGTGTGCGCCCAGCGTAGCATTAATATTAATCAGGGCGGACAACCTGTTCAGAGTGCCCACACGCAGGTGTGCCCCCATCTGACACCTACAGGGCGCTGCGCGGAGGGAAGGGATATTATTGCCGATAGGTTGCAGCAAGAATTATTGAGGAGTCAAGCGCCCTTCCTTAAAGGGAATGGCGGGGAGTTAGGTCAAACGTACACCCTGGGGGCGGTAATTCTGACTGTAATGCAGGAAGAGGCCTACCCTGGGGACGGTAATTCTAATAGTATTTGTTGTAGCCCTCCCTAAAGGGAGGGTAGTTAAACTTGGAGGGGCTTAAGCCCTCTTCCCTCGCCGCTTCGGCGCCCTGTAGAGAGTTAGGGATCGCGAAGCACCCTTACAAGGTGCTGCGCGGCTCCGTAGGAGAGCGAGGGGGGTTAGGTCAGGGCAGGGAGGGCACACCGTCCCGCCGGAGATTTCACCCCCCGGCCGAAAAAAATCAAAGCACAGGCTCGGGGGCGGGCTGTTTCAGCACGTTGAGCAGATACATCAGCAGGGCAGCCAGCAGCGCCGCACTGACCAGCCCCGGCAGCGCCGGGGTGAAGAGCGACAGCATCAGCCCGCCCACCGAGGGCGAGATGACGCGCGTCAGGCTCTCGAGCGCGGCGGCGATGCCCAGCGTGCCGCCCACCTCTACCGGCGGCACCGCCTTGCTGATGGCGCTGTTGATGACCGTGTTGAAGATGCCCCCGGAAATGGCAATGGGCGCCAGCACTCCCAGCAGCACCCCCACCGATGGCGCCACCGCCCAGCCCAACAGCCCCACCGCCATGCCAACCGTGGCGCCCAGCAGCAGCTGCCGGTCGCTAAAGCGCGCCGTCAGCGGGCGGATCAGCCCGCCCTGGGTGATGACCGACAGCAGCCCCACATACGCCAGCACAAAGCCGGTGTCGCGGGCGCTGAGATTAAAGCGATAAAGCGCATACAGCGAAAAGACTGACTGAAAGAGCGCAAAGGCCAGGGCAAACCAGAAGCGGGCATTGAGCAGCGGGCCGACCAGCGGGCGGCGCAGCGCCGAGAGCAGCGCACCCAGCGTCAGCGCGGGGCGCCCGGCCTGGGCCAGTTCGGCGCGGCGGTCAGCCGTCAGCGATTCGGGCAGCCACAGGCCCACCATCAACAGGTTGAGCAGCGAAAGCCCCGCCGCCGCCAGAGCCGGCGCCGCCGGGGAAACCTCGTTGAGCAGCCCGCCCGTCACCGGGCCGATGATAAAGCCCAGGCCGAAGGCCGCCCCAATCATCCCCAGGCCGCGGGCACGGTCTTTGGGTGCGGTCACATCGGTGATATACGCCTGCGCCACGCTGATATTGCCACCTGTCAGCCCGGCAAGGATGCGCGCCGCAAACAGCAGCCACAGGTTATTGGCCAGCGCCAGCAGCCCAAAGCCCAGCACGTTGCCGGCAATGCTCAACATCAGAATGGGGCGGCGGCCAAACCGGTCTGATAAACGGCCCAGAATAGGCGTGGCGATGAACTGCGCGGCCGCATACGAGGCCACCAGCAGACCCGTCACGGCGGCATTGGCGCCAAAACGATCGGCATAATAGGGCAGCAGCGGCAGAACCACGCCAAACCCCAGCAGGTCAATGAAGACGACCAGAAAAATAGCCAACAACGAACGATTTTTAGGCATAGATTAATCTCCGGGCTGGCGGTTTGATTTTGCCAGCCCCGCCAAGTATAGCGCAGCCGGCGCGCCAAAGCGACCCGCTGTAGAGGGTTGCCGCGCTCCGGTTGGGGGTCAGTTTTCCAGTTTGACCAGCGCCAGGGCCGTCTGAACGCCCTGGGTGAGCGAATCGCCCAGGTAGTAGCCCTCTACCCGCTGGCGCAGTTCGGGGTTGAGGTTGAAGGCCGCACCGCCGAAGCCAAACAGCGGCGGGTGACGCAGCTTGTTCAGCCGGGCGGCAAACCCCGCCAGCGTGACCGCCGACTCTGCCAGGCTTGCCGAGAGGATGATCAGGTCGGGGCGCTCGTCGTTGGCGTATTCTGCCAGGTCGTCCAGGGGCAGGTCGGGGCCCAAAAATTCCACCCGGCAGCCGGCCGCGCGCAGCAGCAGCGCCACCATCAGGGGACCGATTTCGTGCTGTTCGGTGGGGGCGCAGCCCACCATCACCAGAGGGGCGCCGCGCCGGTTGGGGTAAGACTGGAAGGTGGCGAGCAGTTTGCCGCGCAGGTAGGCGCTGGCAAAATGCTCGGTAGCCACGCGAATTTTGCCCGTGTACCAGGCCTCGCCAATCTCTACCAGGGCGGGGGTGATGAGGCGGTTGCAGTACAGCAGCAGGGGGTAATGCGCCTGGGCGTAGCGCAGCAGCGCATCGGCGGCGGCTTCATCATGGCGCATGAGGGCCTGGGCCAGGTTATGGGCCTGCTCGGCCAACTGGGAGAGGGGCAGCATGGTCAACTGCGGGGCGTTGGGCCCGGCGGGGGCGGTCTCGGGCCAGGCGCCAGACTGCGTCATCTTGCGCAGTTCGGCCACCGCCACGCTGATGGAAATGCCCTCATCCTGGCGGGCCTTGATCCAGCGCAGGATGGCAATATCGCGCTCAGAGTAGAGCCGGTAGTGATTTTCGGCGCGGTGCGGCTCCAGCAGGTCGTAGCGCCGCTCCCAGGCGCGCAAGGTCACCGGGCGAATGCCGGTCTGAATCGAAACGGTCTTGATTGAGAATTTTGGATCGTTGGACAGGTCGGCAATGGTCGTCATTCGGGCCTCCGGATAATTGACTTTATACATTATACAAAGGGAATCAAAATGGCGCAAGTGTGAAACGGGAGCGTTTCAGGTTCCAGGCTCCACGTACGACAGGCCGGAGGGCTCGGGTGCCCCCCAATAATGGATGTCTAAATGACCAAAATAGATGATATTGGCCTTGACAATCTTCATTCAGTGTTATAATGACTTTATATGCTGCTCACCTGACATTAACGTGACAGGCGAAAACTCCGCAGCACAACCACCAGTATGTTTTGATGGCCGGCTCCGGGGGAATCGCTTTTCAATGCCAAAAGCCATCTGAGCAGCCGTCAACTATCAATCACAAAAAACTAAAGGAGAAACTATCCCATGGCAGATAAGAAGAAAAAAGGTATCCTCGGTGGTCTGGTGGATGCACTGACCGACCGCGACGAGAAAGCCGCCGCCGCTGAGGCCGCCGCCAAGGCCGAAGCCGAAGCCAAGGCGAAAGCCGAAGCGATCGCCAAATCCAAGGCTGCTGCCGAAGCCGCCAAAGCCAAAGCTGATGCCGCTGCCGCCGCCAACGCCGCCAAGGCCCGCGCCGACGCCGCTGCTGATGCCAAGGCTGCTGAAGCCAAGAAGGCCCTCGAAGCCTCGGCCGCCCGCGCTGAAGCCACCCGCAAAGCCACCGAAGAACGTGCCGCCGCCGCGGCTGCGGCTGCTGCCGCCCGCGCCGAAGCCGCCAAGCCCAAGATTGTGGCCCAGCACACCGTCAAGCAGGATGAGACCCTCAGCCATATTGCCCTCAAGTACTACGGCTCGGCCCTCACCCCCTTCTGGACATTCATCTACGAAGCCAACAAAGCCGTCATCGGCGCCAACCCCAACTACATCAAGACCGGCACTGTCCTGCAGATCCCTGAGCTGACCGACGAACTGCGCGCCCAGCTCAAGAAGTAGGCCCATTATGCCTCGAACCGCAACCAGGAAAATCAACCTGGCCAACGTCTTCCAGACGGTGACGCAGGTCCTGAGCCAGAATCAGACCAGCCTCAACCAGGCAGACGAGGTGAACCACGATCATGGCGATAACATGGTGCAGACCTTTGAGGTGATTGCCCAGGCCATGAAAGAGCGCAAAAACGCCACCCCCGCCGAGCAGTTGGAGTATGCAGCGCAGCTTCTGCGCCAGCAGACCAACAGCGGCTCCAGCCAGATCTACGCCAGCGGGCTGCAAAACGCAGCCGCGCAGTTCCAGAACCGCCCTGTGAACCAGGGCAACGCCATGGAACTGATCCAGGCGCTGATGGGCATGGGCGGGCAGGCGGGCGGCGCCAGCGCCAGTTCAGGCGCGCAGACCGGCGACATGCTGGGCTCGCTCCTGGGCGGGCTGATGGGCGGCGGCGCTCCGGCGCAGCAGCAGCCCGCAGCCTCCTCTGGCTCTGCCGGGTTAGATCTGCTGGGTTCGCTGCTGGGCGGCGGGCAGACCTCTGGTCAGGCCGGGCAGGCTTCCGGACAGGGCGGCGGTGTGGACCTGGGCCAGCTCTTGCAGCTTGGCATGGGCTACATGCAGGCCACCCAGAACGGCGCCAGCCCCTTGCAGGCGCTCACCCAGGTGCTGCTGTCTTCTGGCAGCCCGCTTTCGGGCCGCGGTTACCGCGCCGAATCGGGTGCGCTGGTGATGCAGACCCTGATGCAGGAAATGATGAGCGGCGCCAAACCGCCCGCGCGCTGATTCCTGAACATTGATTGACCCCAGGCTCCCGGTCTTTGGATCGGGAGCTTTTTTATTGCGGCCAGGCGGGGCAAAGGGGAATTTAGGATTTAGGATTTAGGATTTTAGATTTTAGATTTTAGATTTTTAATTTCAGGAGGCGGCATGTGCCCCTACCAGGATTGCCCCGCATCCGCTGCAAACGGTGAAGCCCAACCTGCGCTCAGTGGGGGGAGATCACGCGGGGCCTTTCAGGGACACGCCGGTGAGGATTGTGCCCGCTGTCTGGCTCAATGGGCGGTTAAAACAGCAGGTTGAGCCGCCTTGCATGGCTCAACCTGCTGCCTCAAGCTTCACTCTGTCATCAGCAATCCTACGACTCTACGGGCTCGGGGTTGACCACCCGCTCGAGGACGATGGCGCCATCGGCATTCACGTCCACGCGGATAATGTCGCCATCCACAAAGATGCCCTCCAAAAAGGCGTCTGACAGGCGGTCTTCAATGCGGTTCTGGATCACCCGGCGCAGCGGGCGGGCGCCCATTTCGGGGTCGTAGCCCTCGTTGGCCAGGTAATCCACCGCGGCTTCGGTGGAGGTCAGCGCAATCTTATGGTCTGCCAGGCGGCTGGCAACCTTGTCCAGTTCCAGGCGCACAATCTTGTGAATATCTTCCCGGCTGAGCGAGCGGAACACAATCACGCCGTCCATGCGGTTGATAAACTCAGGCCGGAAGACGCGCTTCAGCGATTCGAGCAGCTTCTTGCGCATGTCGTCATAGGCCAGGCGTTCTTCGGTGGCCTCGTCTTGCTGCATGGCAAAGCCCAGCGAGTTCTGGCGGCGGATCATGTCGGCGCCGACGTTGGTGGTCATCACTATGATGGCATTGCGGAAGTCCACTTTGTGGCCGCGGGCATCGCTGAGGTGCCCCTCTTCCATGATCTGCAGCAGCATGTTATGCGCCTCGGGGTGCGCCTTTTCGATTTCGTCAAACACCACAATTGAGTACGGGCGGCGGCGGATGGCCTCGGTCAACTGCCCGGCATCCTCGTAGCCCACATAGCCGGGCGGCGAGCCCACCAGCCGGCTGACGGTGTGACGTTCCATAAACTCAGACATGTCCAGTTGAATCAGGGCTTCTTCGCTGCCGAACATGAAGCGCGCCAGCGCCTTGGTCAGCTCGGTCTTGCCAACGCCGGTGGGGCCCAGGAAGACAAACGAGCCAATCGGGCGGCGGGGGTCCTTCAGGCCGGCGCGGGCGCGCCGCACCGCCTTCGAGATTGCCTCAATCGCCTCATCCTGCCCGATGATCACATGACGCAGTTCTTCTTCCATGTGCAGCAGGCGCTCGCTCTCGGTCTCAGTCATCTGCATCACCGGCACGCCCGTCCACATGCTCACCAGCTCGGCGATGTCGTCGGCGGTGACCACGGGGCTGTTGTCGCGGTCCCAGCCGGTGCGCAGGCGTTCCAACTGGCTCTCCAGCGCGGCCAGGCGGTCTTTCAGGTCGGCGGCGTCATCCAGGCGGCCGTCTTCCATGGCCAGGGTGTGACGCTGGCGGGTTTCGCGCAGTTGGGTCACAATCTCTTTGGTGGTGCGGGCGCCGGGGCTTTTGTACATGCGCACGCGGGACGAGGCCTCGTCAATCAGGTCAATGGCCTTATCAGGCAAAAAGCGCTCGGTCACATAGCGGGCCGAAAGCCGCACTGCGGCCTCAATCGCCGCATCCGAAATTACCAGGCGGTGATGTTCTTCGTACGCCTTGCGGATGCCGCGCAAAATCTCAATGGTCTGTTCCTGGGTGGGTTCTTCCACCACAATCGGCTGGAAGCGCCGCTCCAGGGCGGCGTCGCTTTCGATGTGTTTGCGGTACTCGTCCAGGGTGGTGGCGCCAATCACCTGCAGTTCGCCGCGCGAAAGCGCCGGCTTGAGGATGTTGGCCGCATCCACCGAGGAACCTGCCGAACCGGCGCCCACCAGCATATGAACCTCATCAATGAAGAGGATGGCTCCGGAAGATTTGAGTTCGTCAATCACACGCTTCAGGCGCTCTTCAAACTGGCCGCGGTACATGGTGCCAGCCACCAGTGAGCCCACATCCAACTGCAAGACGCGCTTGCCCAGCAGCGGGGCGGGCACATCACCTTCGATGATGCGCTGGGCCAGCCCTTCAACAATGGCGGTCTTGCCCACGCCCGGCTGACCAATCAGCGCGGGGTTGTTTTTGTTGCGCCGCGCCAGCACCTGGATGACGCGCTCAATTTCCATCTGGCGGCCAATCACGGGGTCCAGTTTGCCTTCTTCGGCCAGGGTGGTCAGGTCAGTGGCCAGTTGATCCACCAGGGGGGTCTTGGCATTCGGCTGGTTGGGGGCCTGGGCCTGCTGCGGCCCGGCGGGCGCCTGCGGTCCGGCCGAGGTGGCCGCCTGATTGCCCTCCTGCAGGGTGCGGCGCACCTGGCGGCGCACCTGCTCGGCGGTGATGCCCAGTTTGGTCAGCACTTCGACGGCCAGGCCTTCTTCAGAGCGCACCAGCCCCAGCAGCAAATGCTCGGTGCCGATGTAGTGATGCCCCATGCGGCGGGCCTCTTCGATGGAAAACTCCAGCACCTGCTGCACCCCGGCCGACAGGTCAATCTGACCGGTGTGGCCGGCGCCGAACCCGCCCAGTTTTTCAATTACTTCGCGCACGCGGCTGGCTTCCAGGCCAAATTCACGCAGCACACGCCCGGCCACGCCGCCGTCTTCTTCAATCAAACCAACCAGCACATGCTCGGTGTTGATGGCGGGCTGGCGCAGCCGTTCAGCTTCCTGATGCGCCAGGCTCAACACACGTCGCGCCCGCTGGGTGAAACGCTCCATACCGCTTGCCATATTGTCTTTCCTCCTGACCAGCCGGCTGCCGCCGGCCGAGCCCAATTTCTGTGTACCGTTATTATTCGTCCATCATCGGACGGGATTTAGTGCATCCTCGCGTCCTGATTCTACCAAACTTTACAACTTATTCAAGTCAGGGTATCAGGTTTTGTGCTTCAAATCGGGATGGGCAGGGGCTACTTGAACTGCTCCAGATACTGCGCCGCCGAGCGGCTCATCTCCACTGAAAAATCAGACATGTATTTGCGGGCGCAGAAGGCGCCCACGCTGGCGCGAAAATCCACCTCAGTTTTTCCGGCGCGCCGCTCGCGCTCCAGGTACATTTCTTCCAGTTCGGCGGGCGAGAGCTGCCGGTAGCCGTTTTCGGCGACGATGTAGCGGGGGTCAAAGCGCGGGGGTTTTTGGCGCTGCTTTTGACCTTCGGTGGGATAGCCAAAGACCAGCATGGCCGCGGGGATCACATACTCGGGCAGGTTGAGGAGCTGGCGGTGCGTCTCGATGTTTTCGAGGATGTCGCCGATGTAGCACGAGCCAATCCCCAGCGACTGGGCTGCCACCACGGCGTTTTGCGCGGCGATGCAGGCATCCATGAAGGCGAGCAGAATATCGCCCTGCTGGGGCGTGCGGGGTGTTTGCCCGGCAGCCAGGTAGGTATCGTACCAGCGCTGCTGGTCGGCCAAAAAGATCAGCACCAGGGGGGCTTTGGCAATGAACGGCTGGTTGTCGCAGGTGACCGCCAGGCGGTCTTTGAGGCCCGGGTCGGTCACATCAATGATGGTATAGAGCATCTGATTGCCCGCCGTGGGGGCTTCAAAGGCGGCGCGCAGAATCAGGGCTTTGTCTGCCGGGCTGATGGGCTGGTCGGTATAATTCCGCACCGATTTGCGGTCAAACAGGGATTGGAGGGTGGGGTTCATGCTGGCTCCGATAGACTGAAGGGGTGTTTTTATTATTATAACCAAACCATCACGGTAAAGCGGCTTTAAGATGAAAGCGTGCGGCGCATCCAGACAGAGTCGGCGCAGCCGGCTTGATTTTTATTGCCCGACAGTATGCTCAGCCGATTAGCCAGTAATGACATCGTATCGGACTGCCATATGAAGGCCAATAATTGCAGTATTGATCACCGCAATGCACAAAGAAAAGGGAAAGGTGATAAACGGTAAAAAGAAAACAATCCCGTAAAACGTGAGGATAGCCACACCCAACGAATAACTCATCACATAAATTGTAGCCTGATCACGCGGGATATCTTCTTTTTGCCAAGCTCGAAGATTTGGGTAAGGGTAGGTTTTTTTGGTGGCCCTCGGCAGCACAAAGTACAAAACAGAAAAATGCAGCGTTAGTATCAACCGGGCAATCAAGTCAAACCCTGCAGAAACCACTACATCTCTTTGAATGAGACTGGATACCCCCAACATCAAAAAAACCGTGATGACGGGTAGAACGACACGGTATAACCAGTAGATGGGCTTTGAAGCGAAAAATTGTTTCACCTGGCTATTGTAAACCCGATTGAAACTTAACAGTTTCACAATTTTAAGGGTGCTGCGCGACCTAACCCCCCGCCCCTTCCCTGAAGGGAAGGGGGGCTCGACTGCTTCAATTGTCAGGCTGCAACTTACCGGAAATAACTTCCCCTCCGCTCTGCGCAGCGCCCTTTAGGGTTAGGGAGGTGCTGCGCGACCCTTACAGGGTGCTGCGCGACCCTCGCCGCTTCGGCGCTCCGGCGGGAGTACAGGATGCTCCGCGACCCCTACCGCCGGTCCATAATCTCGCCGCGCTCGGCCAGGTATTTGCGCAGGAACTGCCCGGTGTATGATTCGGGCACGTCGCAAATGTCTTCGGGGGCGCCGGCAGCCACCAGCAGCCCGCCGCGGTCGCCGCCGTCGGGGCCCAGGTCAATCAGATAGTCGGCCACTTTGATGATATCCAGGTTGTGTTCGATGATCAGCACCGAGTTGCCCGCCGCCACCAGCCGCTGCAGCACCTCGATCAGTTTGTGCACATCGGCAGCGTGCAGGCCCACCGAGGGTTCATCCAGCACGTAGAGGGTGCGCCCGGTTGCCCGGCGCGAAAGCTCACGCGCCAGTTTGACGCGCTGCGCCTCGCCGCCCGACAGCGTGGTGGCCGACTGCCCGATGCGGATGTAGCCCAGCCCCACCTCTTGCAGCATTTTGAGCTTGTTCATCAGTGAGGGATGGGCGGCAAAGAACTCCACGCCATCATCCACCGTCAGATCCAGCACATCGGCAATGGATTTGGTTTTGAAGTGCACCTGCAGGGTCTCACGGTTAAAGCGCCGCCCCTGGCAGACATCGCACGGCACATACACATCCGGCAGGAACTGCATCTCAATGCGGAGCTGGCCCTGCCCCTGGCAGGCCTCGCAGCGCCCGCCGTGCACGTTGAACGAAAAGCGCCCCGGCTTGTAGCCGCGGATTTTGCTTTCGGTCATTTCGGCAAACAGCGTGCGGATCTCGTCAAACAGGCCGGTGTAGGTGGCCGGGTTGGAGCGCGGGGTGCGCCCGATGGGCGACTGGTCAATGTTGATGATCTTATCCAGGTACTCGACGCCCTCAATCGTATCATGCTCGCCGGCCACCGTATGCGCCCGGTTGAGCTGGCGGGCCAGCGAGTTGTACAGCACATCGACCATCAGCGTGGACTTGCCCGAGCCCGAAACCCCCGTGATGCACACCAGCCGCCCCAGCGGAATGGAGACGGTGAGGTTTTTGAGGTTGTTGGCGCGGGCGCCGATGATCTTGAGCCATTTGCCGTTGCCCGGGCGGCGGTGCTCTGGCATGGGCACGCTCAGCCGCCCCGACAGGTAGGCGCCTGTCAGTGATTCGGGGTTGGCCAGGATATCAGCCACGGTGCCTTCAGCCACCAGGCGCCCGCCGTGTTCGCCAGCCCCGGGGCCCAGGTCCAAAATCCAGTCGGCCGAGCGGATGGTTTCTTCGTCATGCTCCACCACCAGCACGGTGTTGCCCAGGTCGCGCAGGTTGCGCAGAGTGGCCAGCAGGCGGTCGTTATCGCGCGGGTGCAGGCCAATGGAAGGCTCGTCCAGTACGTACAGCACGCCCATCAGCCGGGAGCCGATCTGCGTGGCCAGACGGATGCGCTGGGCCTCGCCGCCGGAGAGCGACCCTGCCGAGCGGCGCAGCGTCAAATAGTCGAGGCCCACATCCACCAGAAAACCCAATCGAGAGCGAATCTCTTTGAGGATGCGCTCGGCGATGATCCGGCCGCGCTCGTTGAGCGGCGACTGGGGGCCAAACAGCCGGTCCACCCAGGCCAGGGTGCGCAGCACGGGCCATTCGGTGACGCTGACAATATTGACCTCATCCACGGTGACAGCCAGCGCCTCGGGTCGCAGGCGGTTGCCGCCGCAGGTGGGGCAGGGGCGGTCGCTCATAAACTCGGTGATCTTGTTGCGGACGTAGTCCGAGTTGGTCTCGCGGAAGCGCCGCTCCAGGTTGTGAATGACGCCCTCAAAAGCGGTGCGGTAGGTGCCCGAGCGACCATCACGGCCTTCGTAATGGATGGTCACTTCTTCGCCGTTGGTGCCGTGCAGAATCAGGTTCAGCTTTTCGGGCGGCAGGCTGTTGATGGGCGCGTTGAGGTCAATGTGATAATGCGTGGCTACGGCTTTGACCATGCCCCAGTAGTAGCCGCCTTCTTCGCGCGGGCCGTTCCATTCCTGTGCGGCAATGCCGCCCTCGTTCAGCGAGCGCTCGGGGTCAGGGATCAGCAGGTCGGGGTCAATTTCCAGCTTGCTGCCCAGGCCCTGGCAGTCTGGGCAGGCGCCGTGCGGCGTGTTGAAGGAGAAGGTGCGCGGCTCAATTTCGGGCAGGCTGATGTTGTGCTCCGGGCAGGCCAGATGCTCCGAGAAGAACAGGTCCACCGGCGGGTCCACCGACAGGTTCTGCACCGTCAGGTAGCCTTCGCCCACTTTGAGGGCGGTCTCTACCGAGTCGGTCAGGCGGGAGCGGAAGGCTTCAATCTCGCTCGCCTCGGTGGGGTGCTCGATGACGAGCCGGTCCACCACGGCTTCGATGGTGTGGATCTTGTAGCGGTCGAGGGTGATTTCTTCATCCAGGCTGAACACGGTGCCATCGGCGCGCACGCGCACAAACCCGGCTTTGCGGATGTCATCAAACACGGCGGCGTAGGTGCCTTTGCGGCCGCGCACCACCGGGCCTAAAATCAGCAGGCGGCTGCCGGTGGGCAGGGCCAGCAGGGTGTCCACAATCTCCTGGGCCGACTGTTTGACCACCTCTCGCCCGCAGACGGGGCAGTGCGGCACGCCCACTCGCGCAAACAGCAGGCGCAGGTAGTCATAAATCTCGGTGACGGTGCCCACCGTGGAGCGCGGGTTGTGCGAGGTGGATTTCTGGTCAATGGAGACGGCTGGCGAGAGCCCTTCGATGGAGTCCACATCGGGCTTTTCCATCTGGCCCAAAAACTGGCGGGCGTAAGCCGAAAGCGACTCGACATAGCGGCGCTGTCCCTCGGCGAAGATGGTATCGAAGGCCAGCGAGCTTTTGCCCGACCCCGACAACCCGGTGATGACCACCAGCCGGTCGCGGGGGATTTCCACGGTGATATTTTTAAGATTGTGGGCCCGGGCGCCCACCACACGAATGACATCTTGAGTCATAGTACACCTCTGATTGAAACGACGCAACCGTTCATTATACCACCGCGCCAAAAGGGGGCTGGCTGCCAGAATAGCGGCGAGCAAGCAGTCTGATTATACTGAAAATATGTTCTACCCGCAAGGTAGCAAGTGGTGGATTTTTGGATTGAGCCGCCGCCCCTTTGCGGTACAATTAGCCCATGCTGCCGCCCCGCCTGAAAACCCACCTGCTGAACGCGCTGGCCTTTGTGCCCTTCCTGCTCTATGTGGGCTTTGTGGTGATCACGGACCGCGGCCCGGTGGATTACGAAACCTTTCTCGAAATCGGCAGCCGGGTGGTGCAGGGGCAGCCCATCTTTACGGGCAACAGCTACTACCCCTTCCCCTATGTGTACATTTTTACCCTGCTCTACTGGCTGCCGCGCCCGGTCAGCCTGGTGCTGTGGCTGCTGGGGCCGGTGCTGGCGGCCTGGCTGATCGCCAAACGCAAGCCCTGGGTGTTGCTGTTTGGCCCGCTGGCGGCGCATTTCTTCGGCGGGCAGTCGGCGGTGTTTGCCATGCTGGGGCTGTGGGGCTACCTGCGTCACCGAGACGCCAACCGCTGGACCGGCGGGCTTTGGCTGGGGCTGATTGCCCTCAAACCCCACCTGGTGATTTTCCCGGCGCTCTACGCCGCCCGAGATGGGTGGCTGGCGTTCCGGGCCAGCCGCCGCCTGCCCCGGCAGATGCTGGCTTTCTTTGGCGTGGTGGCAGCCGGGTATCTATCGGGGGTGCCCTTTGGCTGGGATTGGCCCGTCCAATGGCTGACCAACCCGCGCCCGGTCTTTTACCGCGCCCAGGCGGGCATCATCCCGCGCACGCTGGTGCTGCTGGGTGCCGATCCCACCGCGCTGTATTTCTGGGGGCTGACGCTGGGGCTGCTGGGGCTGCTGCTGTGGGCTGCCTGGCGGCTCAACCGGCGGCAGATGCCGCTGGCGCTGTGGCTGTTCTGCGCCGCCTGCGGCTTTCCCTTCATTCACGATTATGACCTGATCCAGTTGATCCCCCTGCTTGACAACCGTCTGCTCCAACGCTGGGCGCTGCTGGCCTCCATCCCGCTGTGGGTGGTGATGCTGGCGGCCTATCAGAACGACGCTGCCTGGTACGCCGTCACGCTGATTCCGCCGGTGCTGGTGGGGGCGTTCCTGTGGCACAACCGCGGGGGATTTGAGAAAGAAAGTCGCCCGCGTTAGGGCTGGTACAAAAAACGAATCGAGCCCCCTTCTCTCGCCGCTTTGGAGGGAGTGGGAGCGCGAAGCCCCTCCCTGACACCTTGCAGGGCCGCTTGCGTCCTGCAAGGATGCTGCGCGACCCTTACAGGGTGCTTCGCGACCCTCGCCGCTTCGGCGCTCCGGCGGGAGTACAGGGCCGCGTGCGTCCTGCAAGGATGCTTCGCGACCCGCTCACCACCGGCGGCGACTAAAGTCGCCGCCTGGCAAAAACCAAGTCCGCTAAGGCGGACTCATCCAAACGGAGTCGGTGCAGCCGACTTGCTTGTCTCGTAGCCCCTACGGGGTGCTGCGCGACCCTTACAGGGTGCTGAGCGACCCTCGCCGCTTCGGCGCTCCGGCGGGAGTACAGGATGCTGAGCGACCCTTACAGGGTGCTCCGCGACCCGTACGCTTCACGCCAGGCGGCAACGTCGCACGTGAAACATGGAACGCGCCCCAAACTCATTTGACAAACTACGCCGCCGAGTCTACAATTTATTTATCCTAACCACAGGCGGGTTTGACGATGTATTGGAGGGAGCGTGAGGAATTATCGATGAAAAAAAGAGCTTTGCCTTTAGGCTGCCAGATATTTCTGGGGGTTTTCGTCAGCATCATCCTCGGGGTGGTTGGCTATTTTCTCTACCTGAATCATTGGTACAACCAGGTGCAGGCTGAACTGCCAGAAATTCAGCAGAAATTGATGGATATAAATGAGGAAACGCTTGCACAATTCCCCCCGCCACCCGGTCTTTCAGAAGTTGGGCGGAAAGAATACACATATGACTACAATGTAGCACTCGTTGTCTATTACAACAAGTCAGGATTTGAGGGCGAAATCGTGGATTACTATTCGGACCTATTAGAAGAAACCGGCTGGTCCTGGGATATTGAAAACAGCTTTGGCAGTGATTATCTGGTCTATTACAAAGATTCAACCTGTATCTCTGTCAGAGTTCATTCTACTGAATACGATGTCTACATTTACACCGATTTTGAAAGACAGGAGTTTACTCCGAAATTGCCACCTTTTGGCTATCGCTTACTTCGAGGTGAGGACCCAACCATGAGGTCCTGTCCACCAGAAAATGTAAAAACCAGATAGTGTTATTTTACCCCGAAGAAGGTTTTGTCAATGAATAAAAGAACCGTTCCCGTAGGCTGCCAGATATTTCTGGGGATACTTGCCAGCATCATCCTCGGGGTGGTTGGCTATTTTCTCTACCTGAACCATTGGTACAACCAGGTGCAGGCTGAACTGCCAGAAATTCAGCAGAAATTGATGGATATAAATGAGGAAACGCTTGCACAATTTCCCCCGCCTCCCGGTCTTTCGGAAATCAAACGTAGAGATTGGATATATTATTATGAGGTCGGGTTCTCTGTCTACTACAGCAAATCGGGTTTTGATGGTGAAGTTATGGATTACTATTCAGGCTTACTGGAAGAAGCCGGCTGGTCCTGGGATATTGCAAACAGCTTTGGCCGTGATTATCTGGTCTATTACAAAGATTCAACCTGTATCACTGTTAGCGTTCATTCTACTGAATACGATGTCTATATCTATACTGATTTTAAGAAACAGGAGTTTACTCCAAAATTGCCACCTTTCTGGTATCGCTTGATTCGAGGCGAGGACCCATACGTTAAACCATGTCCACTGGAAAACGCAAGAACCAGGTAGCAGCTTACCCTCTCAAGAGGAATTGCCAATGAAAAAAAGAACTTTGCCTTCAGGCTGCCAGATATTTCTGGGGATTTTCGTCAGCATCATCCTCGGGGTGGTTGGCTATTTTCTCTACCTGAACCATTGGTACAACCAGGTGCAGGCTGAACTGCCAGAAGTTCAACAGAAGTTGATGGGCATAAACGAGGAGACGCTTGCGCAATTCCCCCCGCCACCCGGTCTTTCAGAAGTTGGGCGGAAAGAATACACATATGACTACAATGTAGCACTCGTTGTCTATTACAACAAGTCAGGATTTGAGGGCGAAATCGTGGATTACTATTCGGACCTATTAGAAGAAACCGGCTGGTCCTGGGATATTGAAAACAGCTTTGGCAGTGATTATCTGGTCTATTACAAAGATTCAACCTGTATCTCTGTCAGAGTTCATTCTACTGAATACGATGTCTACATTTACACCGATTTTGAAAGACAGGAGTTTACTCCGAAATTGCCACCTTTTGACTATCGCTTACTTCGAGGTGAGGACCCATACGTTAAACCATGTCCACTGGAAGACGCAAGAACCAGGTAGCAGCTTACCCCCTCAAGAGGAATTGCCAATGAAAAAAAGAACTTTACCTTTAGGCTGCCAGATTTTTCTGGGGATCTTTGCCAGCATCATCTTCGGGTTGATCGGTTATTTCCTTTACCTGAACCATTGGTACAACCAGGTTCAGGCTGAGGTACCAGAAATCCAACAGAAGCTGGTGGATATAAACTACGAGACTCTTGAACAGTTTCCGCCGCCACCCGGCCTTTCAGAAATAGGGCGGGTGGACTGGATAGAACAGTATGATGTTGAGTCTGCTATTGAATACAAGATCGTAGACCCTGAAGTCGAAATCGTAAATTATTATTCGGCCCTGCTGGATGAAGCCGGTTGGACCCGGGACGCGGGAAACAGTACTGGAAGTGAGCTGGTGAGCTACTATAAAGATTCAACGTGCATCTCAATCAGCGTTTTTTTCAGAGAAAGCTTTGTTTTTGCCCGCACGGATTTCCTAAAACAGGAATTTGTCCCCGAGTTACCGCCGCTCTGGTATCGCAAGCTTCGGGGCGAGGATTCCGGCATTAAGTCTTGTCCGTGAATAAGCGCCAGAACCGAGTAGCCTGATATGCATAAACACCCGTATTTCTTTCTCGTGAACATTATCGCATTGCTAGTACTGACCGCCTGCACGGCAACAATCCTTCCCGCTGCCACCAGCACGGTCCAGCCCCTGCCCTCAGCGACCCCTACACTGGTCCCGCCTACCCCAACGCTGCCACCGCCGACCTCAACGCCAGAGCCTTCTCCAACCACGCCGCCCGTCCTGAGCTATGCTAGCCTGCCGGATGGGGAATACTTGATCTATGAAACGCCTTTCGAAATTGGAGCTCTGTTGCTGGATGGACAAACGCAGACCCTGCTGGTTGACAAGGAACGGATTGGAATTTCGTATCCTGCGGGCGAGCCCCATGGCACAGGGGAAGCAATATTATCCCCGAGCTTACAACAAGTGGTCTTTATTCCATGGCATGGTCATCGCGGATATGTGTTTGATCTGACAACCGGTCAAAAAAGCGAATATCCATTTCTGAAAGATTGCTACAGCGCAACACTCTCACTGGATAATCAATACTTCCTGGCAACCTGCGAATTTGAATGCAGCGAAATGCTCGGAGTTTACCTGATTTCTATTGATGGGAGCGAGATAATAACGATTTGCAATTTATGGGAAGAGTACAGAACGTGTGACCGAGCAAAATTTTCTCCGGATGGAGAATGGCTCACTTACTATGTCTATACACCACAGATATACTTTGTCTATACACCACAGGTAAGACCTATTCCACCGGACACCGCGGGTGTGTATCTGGTAGAGACATCCTGTATCAACCAGGCAACTTGTGATTCCGCGAAGTCAGGACTGTTTCCGATGAGTTGGCAATATGTCTGGAGCACAAACAGCCAATATCTGGCGACCCGTGAGACAGATGCCATTGTAATTTATCAATTGAAGGGCGAGGCTTTTCAGAAAATTAAATCAATTGAAATCGAACCCGATGTAGATGCTCATTTCTATGATCCAGTCTGGTCACCGGACTCAACGCAGCTTGCTTATATTAGCTCGGATGACAAGATCTTTATCATCAGCTTTGACGAGAGTGAGATTCGTACAATTGAGCCATTCCCTCATAATACCACGCTGCTGGGTTGGGTTGTCATAAAAGATGGCGAGGTTGTCAGATAGGCGTTTCGCTGCGGCGCAGGGGCCTCTCATGGTTTTGTCGGGGCGGTCACACAGGGCCGCCCCTACCAGACTCTTATTGAGTGCTGCACGGTTCTTACATTTCACGCCAGACGGCCCCGTCGCACGTGGAACCTGGAACTTAAAGCACTCACCCCGCCAGCTTCAACTCCAAAATATGATTCACATGGTCGCGCTCATGCCACAGCGCCCGGCGCACCAACTTGCGCGGGCTCCACAGTTCGCCCTGTTTGCCGGCCACCTGCTCCAGGCCTTCCAGCGCGGGCAGGGCTGCCAGCAGCCGCGTCCGCACCGCCGCCAGCCGCGCCAGTGGATCTTTGGGCAGGGCAGCACGCTCAACCCCCGCCAGCCCCAGCCGGTCCAGGTACCACCATTCGGCCGTAGCCACGTGCGCCAAAATGCCGCGAATGCTCCAACGCTGACCGGGACGCTCGGCGTCCAGTTGGGCGTCGGTCAGGTCGGCCGTGACCGCCAACAGGTCGGCGCGGGTCCACTCGAGCAGTTGGGCGGCACGGCGCACCTCAGCGCGGGTCAGCGGCAGCCAGTCTGATTGGAACCAGGCATTCACCTCAAAGCCGCCCTGCGGAATCGTCTCATAATCTTCGTTCAGGCGATAGACCTGCCAGACCTCGCTCAGGCGCACGTCAAAATCGCCCAGGTTGGTCAGCCACGAGCTGGTCGTATGCCGTGCCACCCAGTCCTGGTAGGCGATCAGGGCGGGCACCACCCGCACCAGGGCTGTGCTGGCATCGGGACCGTAGGCAAAACAGCCGGGATAATCCAGCGCCCAGGCCAGCGAGCGGCCTTCAAACTCGTTTTCCAGCCCCACGCGGATGTGCATGGTTTATGCAGTATGTTCGTGCAGCGTGCCGCTCTGATGCAGGTCTAAAAAGGCCTGCAAAATCTGCGGGTCAAAGTGCGAGGCGCTCTGCTGCTTCAGATAATCCAGCACCATTTCTTCGGGCAGGGCCTTGCGGTAGGGGCGGTCACTGACCAGCGCATCCCACACATCAATCACAGCAAAAATGCGCGCCCCCAGCGGGATGGCCTCGCCCTTGACGCCGCGCGGGTAGCCGGTGCCATCCCAGCGCTCGTGGTGGTTGTAGGGCACCTCCACCGATTTTTGCAGGAAGGCCACCGGCGCCAGAATCTGCTGGGCATAGACCGGGTGCATGCGCATCACCTTCCATTCCTCATCGGTCAGCGGCCCCGGCTTGAGCAGGATGGAATCGGGCACGAAGATTTTGCCAATATCATGCAAGATGGCGCCGCGGCGGATGTGCGTCAGGTCTTCGCCGCGCACGCCCAGTTCCGCAGCCAGGTGGGTGGTCAGGTCGGCCACCCGGCGGGTGTGGCTTTCGGTCTCGTTATCGCGCAGCGCCAGGGCCAGCGCCCAGCTTTCCAGCGTCATATCGTAGGCGTGGGTCAGTTCGTCGTTGGCCTGCTGCAAGCGGTGGATCACGGCGTTGCTGGTCTCACGCAGCCGGGTGGACAGCTCCCGCAGAATGACCATGGCCACGGCGGGGCGGGTTTCCATCAGGCGGTTAAAATCTTTTTGATGCAGCACCAGCAGGCGGGCGGGGCCGTTGCAGCAGGCGCTGGCAGTGCGCAGCCCATCGGGGTTGATGAGCGACATCTCGCCGATAAAATCACCGGGCTGGCAGTGCAGCAGCGGCAGCTCCTGGGGGGTGCCCAGCGCCTTCACAATCTCTACCTGCCCGTCCACAATGATATAGAGTTTGTCGCCGGCGTCGCCTTCGTGCATGAAGACCGCCCCCGGCTCAATTTCAACCTCTTCCAATAACAGCGATACTTCGCGCAGATCGCCTTCGGTTAAATTACGAAATAATGGGATCTCGTGCAGTTGTTTGAGTTCCATACTTTTATACTCCGTTAAATCAATGCATAAACAGCTGCTTACCCGCTGCTGCATTTATGCCTTCATCCTAGCATGAAGCGCCGCGAATGACAAGTTTTTTAAGCTTACAACTCTGATATTTTTCCAATATTTTGTTGATTTGATTCTTACAGGCCCGGGCTATCATAAGGCTGTCAGCAGAAAGAGACGTGCTGACCGCAGAAATAACCAAACATTAGACACAAGCAGGAGGCTGCCATGTTAGTTCGATACGATCCTTTCCGTGAAGCGTTTGCCATGCGCCGGGCCATGAACCGGGCGCTGCAGTCCGTGATGGACACCCCCGCAGATGTTGATGAACCGCAGATGAGCTGGAGCCTGGCTCTCGACGTGGTTGAGCAGGACGAAGCGTTCCTGATCAAGGCCACTGTGCCGGGCATCAACCCCGATGATCTGGAGATCACCTTCCAGGACAATCTGCTGACCATTCGCGGTGAAATTACCGAAGATAAAGATCTGACCGAGGGCAAGCTGCATCTGCGTGAGCGGCGCTGCGGTGCTTTCAGCCGCACCGTCAAGCTGCCGGGGCAGATTACCGCTGACAAGATCGAAGCCCGCTACGAGGCCGGTGTGCTGACCCTGCGGCTGCCCAAAGCCGAAGAGATGAAGCCCCGCAAGATCGCCGTGCAGGTCGCCAAGAAATAACCCTTCTCGCCGCACAAGCGGCACCCAACCCCCAGCCCGCATCTCCCCTCCCAGGGTGCGGGCTGGGTTTGTTTTGCCGTCAGAAGGGCTGCACAGCACCCCGTAAAGAGCCGCATGCAAAGAGCAAGTCGGCTGCGCCGACTGCGTTTGGCTGAGTCCGCTTTAGCGGACTTGTTTTTTGCCAGGTGGTGAGCAGATTGCGAAGATTTGACCTACCCCTGGTTAACGCTTCTATAATTGCAACTCACGCAGCCCCTCCCTTAAGGGAGGGGAAATTACACTCGGTAGGTCACAGCAACAATTATTTAAGGCGCCAGGCCCCCTTCCCTCGCCGCTTTGGCGCTCCGTGGAGAGTTAGGGATCGCGCACCCCCCCAAAAAAGCAAGGCGGCTCGTTTGAGCCGCCTTGCTGGCATTACCGTTAAACCAGGCTCTAGATGCGCCCGACAAACCGCTCGATGCGGCGCAGGGCCTCTTCGATCTTCTCGTAAGAGGTGGCGTAAGACATGCGCAGGAAGCCCTCGCCGCCCAGGCCAAAGGCATTGCCCGGCACCGCCGCCACATGCTCATCGTTGAGCAGGCGGGTGGCAAAGGTGTCATCATCCAGCCCGGTGCCGGCGATCTTGGGGAAGCAGTAGAAGGCGCCCAGCGGCTCGAAGGTGGGCAGGCCAATCTTATTCAGGCCGTCCACAATCAGGCGGCGGCGGCGGTCATATTCCGCCGTCATCTTGGCGACATGCGGCTCGCACTCTTTGAGGGCCGCCAGCGCGCCCGCCTGGGCCGTGGTGGAGGTGCACATCACGGTGTACTGGTGAATGCGCACCAGCCCGGTGAGGATTTCTTTGGGGGCGCAGGCATAGCCAATGCGCCAGCCGGTCATGGCATAGTCTTTGGAGAAGCCGCCCAGCAGCACGGTGCGCTTGCGCATTTCCGGCAACGCCGGGAAGCAGACGTGCTTGTGGCCGCCATAGACCAGCCGGTCGTAAATTTCATCCGAGACGACGATCAGGTCGTGTTCTTCGGCCATTTTGGCGATCTCCAGCAGGCGGTCGCGGTGCGCCACGGCGCCGGTGGGGTTGTTGGGGAAGCCCAGCAGGATGGCCTTGGTGCGGGGGGTGATGGCCGCGCGAATCTGTTCGGGGTCCACGTCAAAGTTGTTTTCCATCTTGCACGGAATCTCAACGGCCACGCCGCCCGCCATGATCACTTCAGCCTGGTAAGAGACGAAGCAGGGGGTCGGGATGATGACCTCATCGCCCGGGTCGAGGATGGCCGTAAAGGTCAGGTAGAGGGCCTCAGAGCCGCCCACGGTGATGATGATTTCGCTGGCGGGGTCGTAGCTCACGCCGTAGAGCGCCTGGATGTGCTCTGACAGCGCCTGGCGCAGGTCCATGCGGCCCGCGTTGGAGGTGTAGTGGGTTTCGCCCTTCTGCAGCGAGCGAACGCCGGCATCAATCACGGGCTGGGGTGAATCAAAATCGGGTTCGCCAATACCCAGCGAGATGACATCTTTCATCGTCGCGGCAATGTCGAAGAATTTGCGAATGCCCGAGGGCTTGAGGCTGGCAATCGTCTTGGCAATATAAGAATCACGCATGTCTGGGTTTCTCCTGAAGAATTAAATTGGGTTGATACGCCATTCGTCGTAAAGTTCACCGTAAAACAGTTCAAACGTCTGCCCGTTGGCGGTGGAGACGCGGAAACACTTGCCGCCGGGGATGCGCCAGGTGGATTCGATGGCGGCGATCTCCAGGCGCTGGCCTTCCCAGGTCAGCGCAATAGGCCGCTCGGCATACTCGAACCCGGAATGGCACTCCACCGGATCGCTCATAAATCAACCTGTGAGTTGTCGCCAATATTCAGGCGGCGGGGCTGCCCGTGCACCCGGGCCGTGCGCCCGATGATGCTGCCTTCCAGCACCAGGTTTTCGATGGTGGTATCGGAGTCCACAATCGTATCGCGCAGTACGCAGCCGCGTACCTGGCAGTTGGCCCCCAGCGAGACGTGCGGCCCAATGACCGAGCCTTCAATGACCGCACCGGGGTGAATGGCTACCGGCGGGATGATGGTGACGCCCGGGCGCTCGGCGGGGGCGCTGCCGCGGCCGTGATCCAGCAGCCAGCGGTTGGTCTCCAGGAGGGCATCGGGGCGGCCGGCATCCAGCCAGACCTCCACCGTCTCGGTGCGCAGGCGGGCGCCCTGCTCAATCCACAGATTGAGCGCGTCGGTGAGGAAAAATTCGTTTTTCAGCGTCACGCCGCTACGAATCTGCTGGTCCAGCACGTCCATCAGCTTCTCGCCGGAGCGGAAGTAATAAAAGCCCACCACCACGCGGTTGTTCTCCAGCGTTTGGGGTTTTTCAATCAGGCGGGTGATCAGCCCCTGGGGGTTGAGCGCGGCCACGCCAAAGGGGCGGGGGTCTGGCACCGGCTTGACCCAGGCGATGCCATCCAGCGGCTCAGCCAGAACCCGGCTGAGGTCGGTCTCGATGAAGGTATCGCCAAAAGACATCAGCATGGGGCCGGTCAGGTGTTCGCGCGCCAGCCACAGCGCATCAGACTGGCCGCGCATCTGCGGCTGCACCACGATATGAAAGGTCTTATCGGGGTGCTGGCGGCGCATGTGCGCCTCCACCTGCTCCTGCTGGTAGGGGCCCACAATCAGCACATATTCCACCGGCTGGCCGGCGGGCAGGCTGTTGAACTGCGCCAGCACATGGTCCAGCACGGTTTGCCCGGCCAACGGAATCAGCGGTTTGGGCTTGCTCCAGGTATGCGGGCGCATCCGGCTGCCGTAACCGGCCAAAGGAACAGCAATTTTCAGCATCTGGCTCAACGGATTTCCCTCCGAAACGGGCGTGCCAAAATAGCGGGTCAGGCGACCCCTCTCATTGTAGCATTTATCCGCCCTGACGGGCGTCATCATTGCGCTGGAATTTCTTCATGATTCGGGGCGGCCGACTGTTATTGTGCTGTAGGGGCAGACCTGTGTGCGTGCAACCTGAACAGGTTATCCGCCCTGAGTCATATTAATGTTACACCGGGCGCACACGCAGGTGCACCCCTACCTGTCTCTTATAGAGCGCTGCGCGGCCCTTTCGCTTAACGCCAGACGGCTCCGTCGCACCTGGTACGTGGTACGTGGAACGCACCCCGCACCTGAAACCTTCCCCCTATTCAGGGACAGCCTGGGCGACCACCACGCAGTTGCGCCCGGCGGCTTTGGCGCGGTAGAGCGCTGCGTCAGCGGCGCGGAAGACCGCTTCGGCGGTGTCGCCGTGCTGCGGGAAAGCCGCCACCCCCAGCGAGAAGGTGACGTGCAACAGTTGGCCCTGGTAGATCACCGGCGCGGCGGCAAAGGCGGCTCGCCAGCTTTCAGCGCGCTCGGCGGCTACCCCCAGCGGCACATTGGGCAGCACCACCAGCAGTTCCTCGCCCCCGTAGCGGCAGACAACATCGCCCTGACGGGTCAGCGCCTCCAGATGGGCCGCCAGGGCCTGCAGCACCACATCCCCGGCTTCGTGACCGTAGGTATCGTTGAATTCTTTGAAATGGTCAATGTCCATCATCACAACACTGACCGGGTAATGCTCCCGCTCGGCGCGCAGCAGCTCGCGCGGCAGGGTTTCAGACAAGAACCGGCGGTTATACAGGTCGGTCAGCGGGTCACGGATGGCCTGCTCCCGCAGGATGGCCTGCAGTTCTTCAATCTGCGCCAGCTGCAGCCGGAGCTGCTCATTGGCGGCCTTCAGGGCATCCTGCGCCTCTTTGCGGGCGGTGATGTCTTCTTTGACGGCGACAAAATGCGTAATCTGACCGTCTCGCCGGCGGATGGGGGAAATGGTAGATGCTTCCCAGTAGAGTGTGCCGTCTTTGCGGCGGTTGTGGAACTCGCCCTGCCAGGTTTCGCCGCGCATAATCGTCCCCCACAGATCACGGTAAAAGTCGGGCCCCTGATCGCCCGATTTGAGCACCCGCGGGTTTTGCCCCTGCACTTCTTCCAGGGTGTAGCCGGTGACGCGGGTAAAGGCCGGGTTGACAAATTCGATCTGCCCCTTGATGTCGGTGATGACGATGGCGTTGGCGCTTTGCTGCACCGCGCGGGCCAGCTTGCGCCGGTCTTCCTGGATGGCGTAGCGCTCACTGACATCACGCCAGACCAGCATCCGCCCACAGGCGCGGCCCTGACGGTCGGTCAGCGGGGTGATCTGCAAATCGAAGACCTGGCGCGGCGTATCGCGCACAATCACCTCGGTGCGGGCCGATTCGCGTGAGCCCACCGCGTCTAACAGGGCCAGCCAATCGCCAAAGACCGCCCGGGCAGGCTTGCCAATGGGCTCTTCCACCGTGCGCTGCGCCACCCGCAGCCCTTCGGCGTTCAAATCCATCACCCGACCCTGCAGATCCAAAATCACCACACCGTCGGTCATCAGCTCCAGCAGGCGGTCGCGCGCCAGGGGGGCGCGCTCCAGCAGTTCGTAACGGGCGCGGGCAAACAGCAGGATGATGCCCGAGAACGGCAGCGTCAAGGGCGTCAGATCGAGGTGGGGCACAATCAAAATATTGGTCAGGCGCAGCACATTGACCACGATGGGCAGCAGCATGGCAGCCATCACCGCAACCGCCTGCCGGCGCTGATTGCGCGCCGCCGCAGGCAGCCAGCGCACCAGCAGCACCAGCCCGCCTAAAAGCAGCAGATAAGAATAGGCCACATTGAACCAGAACCACGGGCCCGGCGAAAGCAGCGTTCCGGGCGCCTCAATGGGCCAGTCTTTGGCAAACCAGCCATGCAGGGGGTCGGTGAAGACCACCAGAACGGTCAGGATGGGTTCAATCAGCAGCTGCGGCAGCATCCCCGGGCGGTGCAGCCAGGCGCCGTGCCCCGTGAGGGTGGTCATGAAGATAAACAGCGCCGTTGGCACAATGGTCACGCCCACATAGGTCACCTGTATCCAGAACAGCCGCATGTCCGGCGTATCTGACAGCCAGTGCAGGGCGTAGGCAATTGTCCAGATGGCCATGCCCAGCGCCAGCGCCATCAACGGGCGCGCCTCAGGCACCTGCCGCCGCCGCCAGGCCACCCCGGCAACCGCCAGCGCCACGCCGCCGGCAAGCATCAACAGCAGCGGGTAGAGGTGGGTTTCAGGCATCGCATTGACCCCGTGGAGGGGTCAGGGCCAGAGCAGCCACAGCCCCACCGCCAAAATAACACCCAGGATGATCCCGCCGATGACCTCCGGCGGGGTGTGGCCCAGCACCTCTTTGAGCCGCTTCTCGCTGATGGGATGCCCCGCCAGCAGTTCCTCAATGAGGGCGTTGATTTTTTGGGCATGCCGCCCGGCTTCACGCCGCACCCCGGCGGCGTCGTAGATGATAATCATGGCAATGGCAAAGGCCAGCGCAAAGACCGGCGTATCAAAGCCTTCATACAGGCCAATCGCCAGCATGGTGGATGTAGTTAATGAAGAGTGCGAGCTGGGCATACCGCCCGCGCTGAACCACAACCCCCAGTTGAGCCGCCGGTGCCGCACATATTCAATCGGCACCTTGATCAACTGGGCCACAAACCAGCCTAACAGCGCCGCAACGAAGATGCGGTTGCTCAGCAGGTCCGTCAGCATGGAAAGGTCAGGCCGCGCCAGAATTGCCGCCCCGGCTTTCCAACTGTTCAATGCGCAGTTCGGCTTGATCCAACAGAGCGGCGCAGCGCAGCGAAAGCTCCTGGCCGCGGGCAAACAGGGCCAGGGTCTCTTCCAGCGGGTGCTGGCCGTTCTCCAGCGCTTCCAGAATCGCTTCGAGTTCGGCCAGGGCCTGCTCGTAATTCAATTCTTCAGGCGGGGTGGGGTTTGGCAGCATACGGGGTTACTCCTCTGAAACAATATGGTTAACGGTTAAATCGAGGGCGCCGGCAGACAGGCGGGCGGTCAGGTGCTGCCCGGGGGCAGCCTCGGCCGCGCGGCGCAGTATCTGCCCGGCGGAGGTGGTGAGGATGGCATAGCCGCGCGCCAGCACGGCCTGCGGATTGAGCGCCGCCAGGCGGGCGTCCAGGGCCCGCTGCCCGGCACGGCGGGTTTGCAGGTGGCTGGCAGCGGCGCGCCCCAGGCGCAGGCTCAACATATCCACCTGCTGGCGGTCGGTGCGCAGCCGGATGGCCGGAGAGAGCCGCCCCAGCCGGTGTGTCAGCATGGTCTGGGTGGCGCGGCGGGCTTGCAGGTCGCTGGCAGCAGCCTCTGCCAGGCGGCGGTCCAGCAGCCGCAGGTCGGCAGCCAGGTCGGCCACGTCGGGCGTGGCCAGCACGGCGGCGGCGGTGGGGGTAGGGGCGCGCAGGTCGGCGGCGTAATCAGCCAGGGTGGTGTCGGTTTCGTGGCCCACACCGGTGATCACCGGGATGGGGCTGGCGGCAATGGCGCGCACCACGCGGGCGTCGTTGAAGGCCCACAGGTCTTCCAGCGAGCCACCGCCGCGCGCCGCCAGGATCACATCGGGGGGTTGGGGCAGGGCAGCCAGCCGCTGCAGCGCGGCCACAATCTCGGGCGGGGCCTCAACGCCCTGCACGGGGCAGGGCGCCAGAATCACCTGCGCCAGGGGGTAGCGGCGGCGCAGGGTGTTGAGCATATCCTGCAGGGCGGCGCCTGTGGGCGAGGTGACCAGGCCAATGCGCTGCGGTGCGGCCGGGATGGGGCGCTTGCGCTCGAGGTCAAAGAGGCCCTCGGCCGCCAACTGGTCTTTGAGGCGCAAAAATTCCTGGTAGAGCGCACCTTCACCTGCCGGGCGCAGTGTGTCGATGTAGAGCTGGTAATTGCCGCCGGCTTCGTAAATGCCAATGCTGCCGTGGGCTTCAATGGCCTGCCCGTTCTGCAGGTCTTGCCGCAGCCGCAGGGCCGCCGACTTCCAGATGACGCAGCGCAGGGCGGCCTGGGCGTCTTTGAGGGTGAAATAAATGTGCCCGGAGGCCGGACGCGAGAGGTTGGAAATTTCGCCGCTGACCCAGACATCGGCCAGCACGTCATCACCCTCGAAGAGCTGGCGCAGGTAGCGCGTCAGATCGGCGACGGAAAGCACGGGCGGGGTGAGCAAGGGCAGCTGGCGCATAGGTACTGCTTAAGCATACCTTGAAGGGGGGCGATTGTCAAATTCAGGATTTGATGGTTTTGATGACCGGGGGCAATCCCCGGCGGCCCTTACAGGGTGCTGCGCGACCCCTACGCTTAACACCGGACGGCCCCCTCGCACCTGGAACGTGTCACATGGAACGCGCCCAAAATCTGAAACCCAATCCCCGTTAAATTGACGTTTTCGACAATTTAAGGTATTATCATCCTAGTTTATGCCGTAACGCCGACGGCAGTTGTTCATTTGTATCAAGAAGGAGACATCCATCAGTACTACCACTTTTCGGGTAAATGAAACCATCCGCGTGCCAGAAGTTCGTCTGATTGGCCCGGCGGGTGAAAACATTGGGGTTGTGCCAATTGAACGTGCGCTGCGGATTGCCCGCGACGCCGAGCTGGATCTGGTTGAAGTTGCGCCGGGCTCTAGCCCGCCGGTTTGCCGTGTGATGGACTTTGGCAAGTTCCTCTACGAGCGCACCAAGAAAGAGCGCGAAGCTCGCAAGGCGCAGACTAAAATCGAAATCAAAGAGATTCGCATGCGGCCCAAGACCAACGAGCACCACCGCGGCTTCAAGACCCGCGATGCCCGCCGCTGGCTGCTGGAAGGCATGAAGGTACGCGTCACGGTGCGCTTCCGTGGGCGCGAGATTGACTACCCCGAACTGGCGCTGGAAGACCTCAAAGAGGTTGCCGCCGAGCTGCTGGACGTGGCCGCCATTGAGCAGCCCCCCACGCTGGAAGGCAAGACCATGAGCATGGTGCTGGCGCCCAACCGCCCGGGCCACAAGAAGCCCGCCGCTGAGGCCCCCACCCCCGAGCCCCCCGCCGAAGGATAAACCCATTCACTTGCGAAGCACACTGCTTCGCAAGTTTGTTTTTAAGCACCGCCACCCGGCCGCGCCCGGCGGCCAGATTTTGTGCTACAATCTTTCTGTCTCGCTGTTTCGTTTCACAAATTCTTCAGGAGGTTCCCATGAAAGGCCAGGAAAAAATTCTTGCACTCTTAAACGATCTGCTGGCAGACGAGCTGACCGCCATCAACCAGTACATCGTCCATTCTGAAATGTGCGCCGATTGGGGTTACGGCAAGCTGCACGATGCCACCGAGCACCGCGCGATTGAAGAGATGAAGCACGCCGAAAAACTGATCGCCCGCATCCTGTTCCTCGAAGGCACGCCCATTGTCAGCAACCTCAAAAAGCTGACCATTGGCGCGGCGGTGGATGTGCAGCTTAAAAACGACCATACCTCCGAGTCCGGGGCCATCAAAGCCTATAATGACGGCGTGCGCCTGTGCATCGAACTGGGCGACGGCGGCACCCGCGAGCTGCTCGAAGATATTCTGGAAGACGAAGAAGCCCACATTGACTGGCTGGAAACCCAGCTCGATCAGATTGAGCAGATGGGCCTGCCCAATTACCTGCTCAGCCAGACCGAGTAAGTCCGGTTCACCTGGATCTACCCTTTGCCGGGCGGCCCCAAAAGGCTGCCCGGTTTATTTTTTAGGCGCTGCCGCCACGCATTGATGCTTCTGGCAGGTGCACTCGGTTCCGGCGTAGTAGCCGCTCCAGTTCAGCGGGCCGTAGAACGAATTGCTGCACCCGATGAACGGCACCCCGCTGCCCGACAGGCTGACGCAGTCGGCCTTGTTCTGGCAGTACAGCGGGTCGGCAATCATCTCGACCGACGGGCTGATCTTTTTGATCTCCAGCGTCTGCGGGTTGATGCGCACCACCACCCGGCTCTCGGTGGGGCTGCCGTAGCGGAATGTGCAATTCTCCGAGACCCAGAAGGTCACCTCCCAGCCGGAGGGGGCGTCGGAGGTTTGATATTCCACGCACTTGCCAATGCCATCTTCGGGGGCAAAATCGGGCGTGTTGCAGTCGGGGCAGGCGGCATAGGTGGTTATAAAATCAAACACGGCGGGTTCAGCCAGGGCAATCAGCACCGGGCAGGCGGCGGGGTCGGCACAGAGGCGCGCCAGGCAGTCTTTGCGGCTCAGCACCCCGCAGACCAGGTCTATCACCTTATCTTCGGCCACCGTCTCACTGTGGGGCCGCTTGTCTTTGCCGCCGCCGCAGGCCGCCAGCAGCAGCATCACCGCGAGTAAGAGAATCAGGGGCAATTTTTTCATTGGTTGTCTCTAAGGCAGGCAGCGCAGATCTCCCTGCATACGGTTTGTTGGGAGGCGTGACTGATATTCTGATATAGGCGAACTTGCATATGGTAATAAACGAAGCTACACAAAAATCTAAAATATATAGTAACTGCTCAGGCATGAAAAGCCTGAAATTGGTAGAACTTTAACATTGCCAAAA
>ENA-UPSM01001349-UPSM01001349.1-activated-sludge-metagenome-genome-assembly--contig:-NODE-1349-length-32927-cov-5.325322_pt1 | contig 32927 bp, 23 predicted proteins | sample MGYA00238181_ERZ773283 | MGnify/ENA primary metagenome ERZ773283 (study PRJEB29023, sample SAMN05720199) | activated sludge metagenome | isolation source: Anaerobic digester | place: Japan...
AGCTGTTCCTGTACCCCGGCGATTCGCCCATGGGGTTCCGCCTGCCGCTCGACAGCCTTCCCTGGGCCGATCCCGACGCGATCCACCGCGACCACGAACCCGATCCGTTCGCCAGGCGCGATCCCCTTCCGCCGCGCAGGCGCATCCAGAATCCGTCCGATCGCCCCACCCGCGAAGCGGCCGCGGTCGACTCGCGTCCCGAACACCTCGTGCGTACCGCGCTGTGCCTGGAGCCGCGCGACGGGATGCTGCACCTGTTCCTTCCGCCGCTGGCCACCGCCGAGGCCTGGCTGGATCTGGTGGCCAGGATCGAAGACACGGCTCGCGAGACCGGAATCCCGGTGCGCATGGAAGGCTATCCCGCTCCCCGCGATCCTCGCCTGGCGTCCTTCGCCATCACGCCCGACCCCGGCGTGATCGAGGTGAACATCCATCCGTCGTCCACTTGGCAGGAATTGTCGGACAAGACCCGCATCCTGTACGACGAGGCCCGCGCGACCCGGCTGGGCACGGAAAAGTTCCTGATCGACGGACGGCTCGCGGGCACCGGAGGCGGCAACCACGTGACGCTGGGTGGACGCACTCCCGACGACAGCCCGTTCCTGCGCCGCCCCGACCTGCTCAGGAGCATGGTGGGCTACTGGCTGTCGCATCCGTCGCTTTCCTACGTCTTTTCCGGATTGTTCGTGGGGCCCACCAGCCAGGCGCCGCGCGTCGACGAGGCCCGCTCCGACGCCGTCCACGAACTGGAGCTGGCCTTCGACCAGATTCCGTCCAGCGGCGGTTGCCCTCCGTGGCTGGTGGACCGCGTCCTGCGCAACATCCTGGTGGATTCCACCGGCAACACGCACCGCACCGAGTTCTGCATCGACAAGCTGTTCAGTCCCGACAGTTCCACGGGACGCCTGGGCCTCGTGGAGCTGAGGGCGTTCGAGATGCCGCCCCACGAGCGCATGAGCCTGGTCCAGCAACTGCTGATCCGCTCGCTGGTGGCCAGATTCTGGGAATCCCCGTGGAACGCGCCGCTCCCGCGCTGGGGCAACATCCTGCGCGACAAGTGGGTGCTCCCGCACTTCCTGGAAGAGGACCTGGCCGACGTCTGCGCCGACCTCCGGGAAACGGGAATCGGGTTCGACAAGGAATGGCTGGTCCCCCACCTGGAGTTCCGGTTCCCCCGCCACGGCGGGTTCGCGCACCAGGGCACCGAAGTCGAAATCCGTCACGCGATCGAACCCTGGCACGTGCTGGGCGAAGAACCCGGCGCGGGCGGCGCGGCGCGCTACGTGGACAGCTCCGTGGAGCGGTTGCAGGTGAAGATGAAGAACGGCTCTCCCGGTCGCCACAGCGTCCTGTGCAACGGGGCGCGGATTCCGTTCGCGCCCACGGGCACCGAAGGCGAATCCGTGGCCGGGGTCCGCTACCGCGCCTGGAAGCCGCCCTCGTGCCTGCACCCGACCATCGGTGTGCATTCCCCGCTGGTGTTCGATCTGTACGACGAATGGTCGGGTCGCGCGCTCAAAGGGGTGACCTACCACGTGATGCATCCGGGCGGACGCGCCTACGAGGAGTTGCCGGTCAACGCCAATTCGGCCGAAGCCCGCCGGTTCGAACGGTTCCAGCCATGGGGCCACACGATCGGCCCCTTCGCGCCGCGAGTGGTGGAGCCGCGTCCCGAAGCGCCCCTGACGCTGGATCTGCGCTGGATGGACCGCCCATGAACCTCCATCGGGAAAGCGGACCTGTTCCGGAACCGGATGATGCACCTTTGTCGACCAGATGATGGATAACGCGTCTCGATCTCGCACCGTCGCCGATCTGATCCTGGCCACGCGTCCGTTGGTGGATTCGTGGGACGAAATCCGCGCCGACGACAACACGCTCCACCCGGCCTGGGAGCGCTACTTCCAAGCGTTGGGGGGCATGAGCATCGGCGAGCTTTCCCGGCGTTGGGACGAAGCCAAGCATGTCCTGCGGGACAACGGCGTCTCGTACAACGTCTACGCCGACCCCCGCGGCGCCGACCGCCCCTGGCAACTGGACGCGATCCCGCAGGCCATGGACGAAGACGAATGGCGGAACTTGTCGGAAGGCGTCGCGCAACGGGCCAGGCTCCTGGACGCCCTGCTGTCCGACATCTACGGCGCGCAGTCGTGCATTTCCGAAGGAATCCTGCCCGCCGCCCTGGTGTTCGCCAATCCCGGATACCTGCTGCCGCTCCAGGGGGTGGTGCCGCGCTGCGGGCAATGGCTGCACCACTACGCCTGCGAACTGGCCCGCGACCGGCAAGGGCGGTGGGTGGTGCTGTCGGACCGCACCCAGGCGCCCGTCGGGACAGGATATGTCCTGGAGAACCGCATCGTGCTGTCGCAAGCGTTCCCCGAAGCCTACCGTGCTTCGCGCGTGCGGCGCCTGGCGCCGTACTTCATGGACATGCGGCGCTCGCTGCAGGCGATCGGCGGTCGCGACAACCCGCACATCGTGCTGCTCACGCCCGGGCCGTTCAGCGAGACGTATTTCGAGCACGCCTACCTGGCCCGCTACCTGGGGTTCACGCTGGCGGAAAGCGGCGACCTCGCCGTGCGCGACGAGCGGGTGTTCCTCAAGACGTTGGGCGGATTGCAGCCGGTGGACGTGGTCATGCGCCGCCTGGACGACGATTTCTGCGATCCGCTGGAACTGCGGGCCGATTCCACCCTGGGAGTCCCGGGGCTGGTGCAGGCGGTGCGCGCAGGCAACGTCGCGGTGGCCAACGCCCTGGGGTCGGGCGTGGTGGAAGGCGCGGGACTGATGGCCTACCTGCCCGACCTGTGCAGGCGGTTGCTGGGCGAAGAACTCCTGCTGCCGTCGGTGGACACCTGGTGGTGCGGCGAGGAACAGGGGCTTTCGCGCGTCCTGGGAGGGATCGAATCGCTGGTGGTCAAGCCATCCTTCCCGTCGCTGCGTGCCGAACCGGTGTTCGGCGACCGCCTGGGCGAACAAGGCCGACAAATCATGTCGGAACGGATCGGACGCGATCCCGAGGCCTGGGCCGGCCAAGGGCTGGTGTCGATGTCCGGCACGGTCGATTGGTCGGGAAGCCATTTCCGTCCGCGCTCCATGTCCTTGCGCGTGTTCGCCAGCCGCTCGGGCGACGGCTACGACGTGCTGCCCGGAGGCCTGGTTCGCGTGTCCAACGAACCCGTGCGGGCGTCGCTGGCGATCCAGGTGGGCGGGGGCTCCAAGGATCTGTGGGTGATGGGCCGCGAGCCCGTCGCTTCGGTGACCCTGCTGCCTCCGGGAAAGAACCTCGACGTCTTCCGCCGGTCCGGGATCGAGCTGCCTTCGCGGGTCGCCGACAACCTGTTCTGGCTGGGACGCTACGCGGAACGCGCCGAAGGCGTCGCGAGGTTGTCGCGCGCCACGCTGGCCCGGCTGGCCGGCGAATCGTCGCCCGCCGACGGCGGCGAACTGGGCCTGCTCATGACCGCCATGCGCATGCTCGGCATCCTGGGGGCCGAACCGCCGACGGGAAGATTCGGGATCGAAGGCGCCGAACACGAGGTCGTGGCTTCCATCTTCCTGGCCGACAAAGGCATGGGCCTCCAACAAACGTTGTCGGCCCTGCACCAGGCGGGATTCCAGGTCCGCGACCGCATCTCCAACGACACCTGGCGCATCCTGCATCACCTGGGCCGCGACTTCGCTCCCGGACGCCGACAAAATTCGTCATCACTGGGCGACGTCGCCAACCTCCTGGACACGCTCCTCCTACACCTGTCCGCGTTGGCGGGAATGGCCAAGGAGAACACCACGCGGGGATTCGGATGGCGGTTCCTGGACCTCGGACGCCGCCTGGAGCGGTCGCAGTTCACGGTCGAAATGCTCTCGATCGTGCACGGGGCCTCCAAGGACGGCCGGTTGGGACTGGAATCCATCCTGGAGGTCTTCGATTGCGGGATCGCCTACCGCAGCCGTTACCTGGCCGAACTGCAGTTCGCCCAGGCGGTGGACCTGGTCCTCAACGACGACGGGAACCCCCGCTCGCTCCTGTTCCAGTTGCAGGCGATGTCCAGGCACCTGGACACGCTGCCCAAGCTGCGGGACGATCCGTTCCCGCGCCGCGACCAGGCCCTGGTGCTCCAGGCCACGACCGACCTCCGGCTGATCGACTTCCTGGGGCTGGCCAGGGACCCCGAAGGCCCCGAACGGGACCGCCTTGGACAGTTGCTGTCGCGGGTCCGCTCCGAACTCCCGACGATTTCCGACTGCATCTCCAGGGGATGGCTTTCCCACGCCGAAACCACCCGCCAGTTGTCCAGGGGCTAGGACGACATGCGCTACCGCGTCACGCACGAAACGCTCTACACCTACGCGGACCCGGTCCAGTTGTCGCACAATCTGGCGCATCTGCGGCCTTTGGCCGGCGAGCGCCAGACGGTGGAATCGTTTTCCCTCGACGTCGATCCGGAGCCCGCGGTGCTGTCCGAACGCGTGGATTGCTGGGGGAATTCGTCGCATTTCCTGCTGATCCAGGAATCGCATCGCCAACTGCGCGTGGTCGCGAAAAGCGAAGTGGAAGTCCATCCCGTCCGGCTTCCCGATCCCGAAACCACGCGGACATGGGAATCCGTCGCGGCATCGATGCGTTCCCGGCCAAGCGGCGAGTACGCCATGGCATCGCAGTTCAGGCACCCCTCGCCGTTCGTCCCGCTGCTGCCCGCGGCGCGCGAGTACGCGCAAGCCAGCTTCGTTGCCGGACGCCCTCTGGGAGACGCCGCGTTCGATCTCATGCACCGCGTCCATCGCGAGTTCCGCTACGATCCCGAAGCGACCTCGGTGGCCACTCCGCTGGCCGAAATCTTCCGTAGGCGCCACGGGGTCTGCCAGGACTTCGCGCACGCCATGATCGCCTGCCTGCGTTCCATGGGGCTTGCGGCCCGCTACGTGTCGGGTTACCTGGAAACCCGCCCGCCCCCCGGCAAAGCCCGCCTGGTGGGCGCCGACGCTTCGCACGCCTGGCTGCAGTTCTGGTGTCCCGACCACGGCTGGATCGATCTGGACCCGACCAACGACACCGCGCCTTCCGAACGTCACGTCACCGTGGCGGTCGGGCGCGATTTCGGGGATGTCACGCCGCTCAAAGGACTGCTCCTGGGCGGCAGCGGACAGAACGTGCACGTGTCGGTGGACGTCGAACCGCTTTCGTGAACAACCGCGCGGTTGTTGTATGTGCCGTGGTAACGCGATCCACGCGCCAGCCGACCGGAGGGCCGCCAACGGCGGGTGCCGTGAAATGGCCCGTAGGGGCGACCGCCATGACATTGCAAAGCAGGCGGTGGCACCCGAAGGGTGCCAGGCATGCCTCGCCCCAACAACGGATGCACGACACCGACCGAGGAATCGAGGGAGCCCGTAGGGTGGCGACCCTGTGGAACACGGGGTGGCGCCCAACCGCATATTGTCTTGATGCCAATCAGGGTGTTGTTCCTGCGGCTGCGCCGAGCTCACCGTGTAGGGGCAATTCATGAATCGCCCCTACGGCTGACGACGACGGCCCTCGACGCCGAGTACGCCTATTTCGCGCGCAGCGTGTCGGGATTCCAGATGCGCACCGTGCCGTAGGTGTCCAAACCAGGAGATCCGTCGGGGAACGTCTTGCGCAGTTCCGATGCAGGTCCCGCGACCACGATCCGCATGCTGTCGGGCACGAACCACTTGCGGTAGACGCGCAGGACCTCGGCGGCGGGGATGGTGTCGAGTGCCTTCACGTAGACCCGGAAGTGGTCGTCGCGGCGCTTCCAGGCGGCGCTTTGCAGCACGATGTCGGCCGTGTTTTCCGGCGTGTCGAACAGGCTCGGAGCGCTGGCGATCAGGCCTTGGCGGGCCTTTTCCAGTTCGCCCGGACGGAATCCGGAATCGGCCAGCAACTTCATCTCGTCGAAGACGATCTTGAGGGCGCGGCCGGTGCTGGGAACCTTGGTCTGCAGGTTCACGCCGATCATGCCGGGGCGGTCGTATTCCGACCCCACGAAGCTGCGCACGAAGTAGGCCAGGCCTTCGTCGGAACGCACGCGTTCCACCAGGCGCGACCCGAATCCCGACTGCCCCAGGACTTCGCTCGCCAGCATGAGCGGGTAGAACTCGGGGTGGTCGCGGCGGATGAACCGCGTTCCGATCCGGATGTTGGCCTGGGTTGCGGGAATGTCGTGGATCCAGACTCCCCGCTCGCGCAGATCCGGAACCGGCGCGAGACTGTCGAGCTTGGCCACCGGAGCCGCCGCCGCGTTTTTGGCCAAGCGGTCCAGCAGAGCGATCAACCTGGCTCGCACGGCGGCCTTGTCGTAGCTGCCCGCCACCGAGACCAGCACGTTGCGCGCGGCGAACCTCCCGCGCAAGGCGGTACGGAAATCGGATACGGTCAATTTCCGTACATGGGAAGAATCCGTGAGCGTGGTCCAAGGGCCGGGGCCGTAGGCCATGCGGCCCCAGGTCAATCCCAGGCACTGGGCGGGCGTGTCGAACGCATGCTCGATGTCCTGGATCCGGGCCTGCTTGAGGGTGGAAAGCCGCGCGGTGTCGAACCGCGGTTCGGTGAGCATTTCGCCGAGGAGGTCGATCAGGAAATGCAGGTCGCGCGAAAGGCCTCGCACGGCCGCCGAGGTCCGGACCATCCCGATCGAGATCGAGGCGTTGGCGGCCAGGAACTCCAAGGTGTCGTCGATGCGCGCCGGAGAATACGTGGCGGTTCCGCCATCGCGCAGGAGCCGACCCAGCAGCCCGGCGGCGGCATCCTGTTCGGGGGTAAGGGCCAACCGGCCTTCGTTCCAGACGAATTGCGCCGAGGCCAGCGGAAGCGACGAATCGGGAACCCAGTAGACCACCACTCCGGGAGCGATGGTGTCGGCGAACGACGACACCAAGGGGGCCTCCCACCGCAACGGGCCGTACGGGATGTCGCGGTAGCTGGCCGGCACGGGAGCGGAGCGCAGTCGCGCCACGGCGGCGGGAGCATCGGTGACGACAGGATTCGACGAAGGCAGGATGTCGGAATTCGCCCCCACGCTGGGCAGATCGGCGACCGGCGGCAGCGAACCCAGTTTGGGGCAGGCGGCGAGGAACACCACGGGCGTCAACAGGATCAGGCGGTTCATGGCAGGTAGACTCCGGTGGTGGTGTGTTCGGAATGGTTCTTGGGCAGAAGCCAGCCCACCGTCGCGCGTTCGGGACGCAGCCACTTGGCGGCCGCCTCGCGGACCTGCGAGGCCTGCACCGCCTGGGTGGCCAGCGGATAGGTCTTGACCAACCTCCAATCGCCCATCAACTGCAGCATTCCCAGATCCACGGCGAAGTCTTCCAGATTGCGCATCCGCCCGATCTGGACCGCGGCCAGACGGTTCTTGACACGTTCGATCTCCCGCGGCGCCAAAAGCGAGTCCCGCAGCTTGGCGATCTCCGACCACAACACCTTTTCGATCTTGGCGGGATCCGCCCCCGGAACCGGCGTCGCGGTGACCACGAACTGGCTCGCGTAGATCTGGGCGCGATGCCCCGCCCCCACCGACGTGACCAATCGGAGCGAATCCGACAGGATCTTCTCAAGCCGTCCCGACGCTCCGGAAAGCACGCCTTCCACGATCTCGAAGGCCGGCGAAACGGAATCGGTGATGGCCGGCAACGGGAACAGGATGTCGATGGTGGGTCGGGCGTTGTCGCGGATGGACACGAACCGTTTTTGCCCCACCGGCTCGGGGTCCTGCGAGACCACCTTGGGGAAGGCGGCTCCTTTGCGGATGTTCCCGAAGTAGCGCGCCGATTGCGCGAAGGCGGTGTCGGGCGACACGTCTCCAGCGAACACGAGCACGGCGTTGCGCGGGCCGTAGTAGCGGTGGTAGTGGTCCTGCGCCTGCGAGCGGCGGTAGTTTTCGATGTCCGACTGCCACCCGATCGTGGGGATGCCGTACGGGTGCGCGCCCCAGAACAGGGCGTCCATGGTCTCCCAGTAGCGACCTTGAGGACGGTTTTCCACACGCATGCGGCGCTCTTCGCGCACCACGTCGCGCTCGGCGTAGAAGTCGCGCAGCACGGCGTTCTGCATGCGGTCGGCTTCCAGCCACAGGAACAGTTCGAACCGGTTGCGCGGAAGCGTCACGTGGTAGGCCGTACCCAAATCGGTGGTGAAGGCGTTCAGGTTGGTGCCTCCCGCCTCGCGGTAGGTCTGCCAGAGCTCGTCCTTCACGAAGTAGGCGCGGTGCAGGGCGTTCACGCTGTCCATGCGAAGCGACACCCTGCGCCAGGTGGCGGTGTCGCCGGCGTCCTTGGCGGCGCGGCGGACTTCTTCCAGCGAGTCGATCACCGGAAGATAGCGCGCGTCGGACGTGCTGTCGGTGATGCCGATCTTGCGGGTGCCCTTGAACAGCATGTGTTCCAGCATGTGCGCGATCCCGGTGCCTCCGGGATGTTCGTTCACCGAACCGGTCGCGTAGAAGATGTGGCAGGCCACCGTGGGGACCTTGTGGTCGGGGTACACGATCACCCGCAAGCCGTTTTCCAGGACCGTGTCGCGGATGTCGAGCTTGATGGCGGGAAGTGGAGCGGCAATGGCAGAGGCTGCCGCGAGGAACAGTCCTGTCGCCGCGAAGGCGCGGACCGGGACTCTGGTGGTGGATCGCATGGAATCTCCTGTGAATCCTGGAAATCGGAACCCGCATCGCCCGATCCCAATGGAGTGTCGCCCAAAATACCTTCCTCGCGATCGCATTGACCGGATGTCAACGCCGACTTCCCCGAAACCCAACTCCACCCGGGAATTGTCCGGTATCGTTATTCCCACAGATCGCCACTCGCGCAGCCGCCAAAGGCATCGCGCACGAACCCAAACGCCAAAGCGAGTCCACCCATGATCGGCACCATGACCATCCCATCTTCCCGGATCGTTGTCTTCGCCCTCGCCTGCGCCGCTTCGAGCTTCGCACTCACCGCATCGCCCAACGACAAACCGCAGGGTTGGGCGTCCCAGGGCGGCGGCACCACCGGTGGCGCGGGAGGCTGGGTGGACACCGCGACCACGATCTCCGAACTGCAGACCCTGGCCAAAAAGACCGGCAAAGGGATCATCTACATCAAAGGGACCATGGGCAACGCGGGCTCGAAGACCACCAAGGGCGGCGACCGGATCGTTCCCACCGCCGACAAGTCGTTTTTGGGATTGCCCGGAGCCACCATCAAGGGCGGGTTCGACATCAAGGTCTCCAACATCGTCATCCGCAACCTCGCGGTATGGGGGCCGGGCGCCTACGACATCGACGGCAACGACCCCATCCACATCGAAGGAACAGGCGCCAAGAACATCTGGATCGACCACTGCCTGGTGAGCGACGGCCAGGACGGCAACCTGGACATCACCAACGGAGCCAACTACGTCACGGTGAGCTGGACCAAGTTCTCCTACACCTCGCTGTCCAGCAACCACCAGTACTGCAACCTGATCGGGTCGTCGGCCAGCAAGACCTCCGACAAGGGATTCCTGAAGACCACCATGATCAACAACTACTGGGCCGACGGCGTGGTGGAACGCATGCCCCGCGTGCGATTCGGCGAAGTCCACGTGGTGAACAACCTGATCAAGACCAACACGTCCAACTACGCGGTCCGCGCCGGCCAGGAAGCCAACATCCTGGTGGAAAAGAACCTGTACGTGGGCACCAAGAACCCCATCAACATCTTCACCGACGAATCGGGCCAGATGGTCAAAGTGACCTCCGACAACGTCTTCAAGAACACGAGCGGCACCAAGGCCGGCATCAACGATTCCAAGGTCTTCACCCCGCCCTACACCCTCACTGGATTGCTCGACCCGGCCGGACTGGAAGCCACCGTGGGCGACGCCGCCAACGGCGCGGGCCCCACCATCGACAGCTGGTCCACCTCCGCGCTGCGATCGGAACCGGGCGTACCCAGCGGCGCACGTCTGGACCGCATGGGAAGCACCTGGACCTTGTCCAACGCATCCAGCGCACCGATGACCCTGGAAATCCGCTCCCTGGACGGCCGTCGCCTGGGCAACACCGTGACCCTGGCCGCAGGACAATCGTTCGCACTCGCCGCCGAGCGCACCGCCCGCTTCGTGAACATCAAGAGCGCATCGGGCACCCAAGTGGTGACCGTGCCGGGGTTGTGAGGGAGCTGCGATCGACCGTATCGGGTCACTTCAGCCATTCCTTGACTCGGCGACCGTAATCATCCACGTCGTACTTGTTGATGCGCAAGGCGGTTGCGTAGCCGCCCGTGGCAGTCGCCTTGAGCCCTTCTTCCAGTTGGACCAGGTCCGGTCCGCTGTAGGTCTTGCGTACACAAACGCTGTCATATCCGCAACTGACTGTATCGCGCCCCAAGACGTCGTATTTGGTCCATTTCACTTGACCAAGATGGTTGCGGGTCTGGGTAACACGCCCCAGCACATCCCGAGTGTAACGCTCGCCTGTGCCGTCAGGGTATTGGATGGAGTCGGGCTGGGTGACTGAGGTGGTGAGATAGATTCCAGAAATGAAAGCACCCCGATCCACTCAAGGACCAGGGCACCAGATTCCACATTGCTTTATAACCGGCTACTTCTTGGCGAGCTTGCTGGCAGGAGCGACTTTCCCTGCCTTCTTCAGGTCAGCAGGCCTGAGACCCGTCACGTTTGTGATAAAGTCCCACGAAGCTCCAAGCTCAAGCATCTTACGCGCATCCTCGAGCTTCGCTTTGGCTTCAAAGTGAGCTTCCAGCCACTCGACGGCTTCGGATCGGAGTTGTGTCTTTTTCATGTAAGCCTCGACTTCCTTGAGAGTCAATTTACCGACTTCTGCGGCCAAAGTGAAGAGATTGCGGTATTCCTCTGGGGAAACGATGTCTTTCAACGCCTCGGCTCCCCGGAAAACCTTCTCCGCCCGACTCTGTGGCCCCGCCATTGCCCCGCGCAAGGCCTGGGCAATCGCGTTGCGAGCCCCCGCCCAGGCTGAATACTCCTCGCGGGACACCTCGCGCACCAGCGTTTCGAAGTGCAGCCATACCCGCCCCCGGCTTTCCGAATGGACACTGTTGGCGATCCGGGCGGGCTTGAGATCGGTCACCAAGGCCACCGGCACGACCTCATCTTTCGGGAAACGCTCCAAGAGATCGAGGTAGTAGTGCGCCGTGCGGTGCAAGTTCACAGACTGGGCCGTGGCCCAATGCTCGATCAGCACCACCAGGACCACCGACCGCTTGGCGAAGGTGTAGCGGATGTTCAAATCCATCACATAACCCTTGCGGGCCAGATCGTGCTTGCGCGTGGCGGTGTTCAGAAACTCCCACGACAAGGGCTTGCCCCACGCCTTGGACGCATCGGGAAGCAGAAATTCCAGCGTATCGACGGGGTGATCCTTCAGAAGCTGCTTGATTCCCTGATCCAGATTGGTCAAGCGTTCTCGCTGTGGATCCTTTACCGGCTTGAGTTCGGGCATGCCGTTCAATGTAACCATCCCCGATCTGATGCCAGAATCTGTCGCTCCGAGTGATGACGCCTGACGCGCGCCTCCTCTGGCGCAAGTCGCCGATTCCTCGGCGAAACCACGACGGTCCCAGCCATGCCGATCCGGCCGCCTCGCTCTCCTACCCCACTCCCAGCTCGCGGACCTCCACCTTGTACTGGTAGCCTTGTTCCACCAGGAACAGCTGGCGGTGCAGGGCGAACTCCTGTTCGCGGGTGTCGCGGGTGACCAGGCTGTAGAAGTGCGCCTGGCGGCCGTCTTCCTTGGGGCGCAGGATGCGGCCCAGGCGCTGGGCTTCTTCCTGGCGGCTCCCGAAGGTACCCGAGATCTGGACCATCACGCTGGCTTCGGGCAGGTCGATCGCGAAGTTCCCCACCTTGCTCACGATCAATGCCGGAATCCGTCCATCGCGGAAATCCTTGTACAGGCGCTCGCGCTCGCGCTGCGGGGTCTGGCCCGTGATCAGCGGCAGGTCCAGTTCGGCGGCCAGCTCTTCCAGCTGGCTGATGTACTGCCCGATGACGAGGATCGACTCGCCCTTGTGGGCCTCGATCAGTTCTTCCACCACGGCCTTCTTGGCGGGGTTTTCCGAGGCGATGCGCACCCGCTCGCGATCGGTGGACTGGGCGTATTCCACGTAGCGCGAAATGGGCTGCGGCAACCTGATTTCGGTGCAGGTGGCGGTGGCGATCCAGCCTTGGGCTTCGAGCGTCTTCCAGGGCACGTCGTAGCGCTTGGGTCCGATCAAGGCGAACACGTCGCCTTCCTTGCCGTCCTCGCGCACCAGCGTGGCCGTCAGGCCCAGGCGGCGCGTGGCCTGGACTTCCGCGGATACGCGGAACACGGGCGCCGGAAGCAGATGGACCTCGTCGTAGACGATCAATCCCCATTTCTTGGCGGCGAACAATCCAAAGTGCGGGAAGTCCGCGTCCTTCTTCTGGCGGTAGGTCAGAATCTGGTAGGTGGCCAGCGTGACGGGCTTGATGTCCTTGACTTCGCCGGTGTATTCGCCCACCTGGTCTTCGGTCAGGGTGGTCTTGTCCAGGATCTCGCGGATCCACTGGCGCACGGCCACCACGTTGGTGGTCAAGATCAGGGTGTGGCACTGGGCCAGCGCCATGGCTCCGATCGCCACCACGGTCTTGCCCGCGCCGCAAGGCAGCACCACGGTGCCGCAGCCACCCTTGACGGATCCTGCCGCATGGAAGATCTCGCCCGCTTCGCGCTGGTAGTCGCGCAACTGGAACGGCTTGCCGGAAACGCAGGTCTCGCGCAGGGTGAACGACAACGGATCGCCCACGGTGTAACCCGCCAGGTCTTCCACCGGAAGCCCCGCCAAGGTGAGGGCGAGCTTCAGGTGTCCGCGAAAGCGCGCGTCCACGCGGCAGCGGTCGGGCGCCAGCAGGTCCAGCATCCAGGGCTGGGCGGCCTTCACGTGCCGAGCCTCGGTCAAGGCCAGCGGGTCCTTGGCGACCAGGTGCAGCTCGTCGCCTTCGCGCACCAGCTGCAACGTGCCGTAGCGGCCCATGTACTGCGTGATCTCGCGCACCACGTTCTGCGGCACCGGGAACCGGCTGTGTTCGTGCAACGCGGCCAGGACATCGTCGGCGCTGCGACCGGTGGCGGCGGCGTTCCAGAGGCTCAAGTGCGAAACGCGGTAGGTGTGGACGTATTCCGGACTCTTGACGAGTTCGGTGAACGGAGCGATGGCGTCGCGGGCGGGCAGATACCCCGGGCCTTCCGTTTCGAGAAGGAGGGTCAGATCGCCTTGGACGATGAGCGGCTTGTCGGACATGTAGGGCGGGAAATCTAGGTCCCGTCGACGCCGAACGCCAGTGTAGAAAGCGGCTCTCTCGCGCCGAACGCGCGATTCACGCCTCGTGGGTGTAGAACTGGTCGGGGCCGGTGGTGGGTGAGGGCGCGGCCAGGTCCAACCGCAAGGCCGCCGACATGCGCGTCCCGACCCCGAGCTTGGAGCGGACCGTGAAGATCCCTCCGTGGCGCTGCACCACCTTGCGGCACAGCGAAAGCCCCATCCCGTTGCCCTGGATGTACTTGCCGAACCCGGCGTTTTCCGAATTGAGCAGCAGCGGTTCGCCCAGCCACGGCAGCAGTTCCGGCGGGATTCCGCTGCCGGTGTCGGCGACTTCGATCTCGACCCCGATCGCGTGCGGCCGCAGGGCCACCACCACGCTCCCCGATTCGGTGTGGCGCAGCGCGTTGGCGATCAGGTTGGAGGTCAACCTGCGCACCGACACGGGTTCGCCGCGCCCTTCGACCACCGCGACTGCGGGATCGATCTCCAGACGGATTTCCACACCCGGCCTGGCCTTTTCGTGCAGCAGCTGGTAGGCCTGGGCGACGGATTCCGACGGGTGGAACCGTTCCCACTTGGCCTGGCGCCCGGACGCCCCGAAGGTCTCCAGCACGTCATCGACCGTCTCGGCCAAGATGGACGCCGATTCCACCACCCGGTCCACCACGGGGCGCATCTCTTCGGGCATCTTCTCGCGCTTGAGCTGGAGCCGTTCCGACGACATCCTCACAGCCCCCAGCGGCGTGCGGATCTCGTGCGCGATGGCACCCACCAAAGCGGTCACGCGTTCGAGCGCCATGGCGTGCATGCGCCGTTCCAGGTCGTGCTCCGATTTCTGTCGGATCTCGCGATCCAACAGACACACGCGCCGAGCGGCCTTCATGCGCGCCACGAATTCGGCCTTGTGCAGAGGTTTTCGCAGGAAGTCGTCCACGCCGCTCTCGAACGCGGTGTGCAGCAGATCGTCGCGATCCGACGACGTCACCAGAAGCACGTAGGCCGCGTGGGTCTGGTTGTCGGCGCGCAAGCGCCTCAGGAGGTCGATTCCATCCATGCCCGGCATGTGCCAATCCAGCACCACTGCGGCGTGCTTGCGCAGCACGTAGGCTTCCAGCGCCTTGATGGGATCGTCGTGGCATTCGGGGATCCAGCCCTGGCGCGAAAGCCAGGACTGCAGCGTGGCCAGGACGGATCGATCGTCGTCGACCACCAGGACGGGCAGACGGTTGGGTTCTTCCAATGGACCTCCGCTTGGATTGCGAAGGCCATCATACCATCGCGACTTCTACCAGTCCTTGGGACGCGAGCCCAGGACCCGGACTTCCTTCAACTGGAGGACCGTTTGGGAATCGGCGGCGTAGAAGACGATGTCGTGGATGGATCGCTTGATCCGGTTCCAATCGTATCCCAGCTTCTCGGGTTTGGATCCCGACGGAGGGGCGAACGCCTCCACCGGAATGTTCTGCACCGACCATCCACTGGGAAGCGACAGCTTGAACCGGAACTGCTCGCCGCTGCCCAACTTGTCGATTTCGGTGGAATTCAATTGCACCCAGACGTTGTTCTTGCCCGCGAGTCCATCGCCGCCATTGCACCAGATCCGCAAGCCCCGCACGTTGGACCAGTCCAGATCGCGGGTGGACAACCGCATTCCCACCCCCGCGTAGGGCTGCATGGTCGTGCCGTTGTCCAGCGGGATCGACGCCCCCCACTGGAACCGCCACTCGAAATACCGGCCCACGCTGCCGTGGAGCTTGATGGCCGAATCCAGGTCGGGGAACCCGGCGGGAAGAATGGAGGACGACCCACCCTTGGCCGCATCCAGGGTGGCGAACCACTTGCCTGCGTCCAGATTGCGCGAATCGTAGTGGATGCCGCGCAAGGCCGACCGGATGGGCGTGGCGTCGGCGCTCAGAAGCAATGTGCTGCCGGTGTCGGGCAACAACAAGATGGCCGGGTTGTCGCCCGGAGCCAGATCGCGTTCGGCCACCAGGATGGAATCGCTGCCGCCATCCCAGCGGACCTTGGCCCAGATGCGGCGTGCTCCGGGAACCACCCGCTGCGAGAAGCTTCCGGTGGAATCGTCGTACCAATCCACCTTGACGGGTTCGCAGGATCCGCCCAGCCAGATGGATTCGACCACCAGACCCTTTGGACGATGCACGATCCCCTTCAAGACGGCCTCGGGCGACATGCGCGCTTCGGTCTGGCCCGGCAACGAAACGGTGGCGTATCCGGGAGAGTTCGCGGTCACGAACCAGGCGTTCGATCCGGGCAGTTCCAACGACCAGCGCCCGGCGGTGTCCGTATGGGTGGTATCCAGGGGCGTCCCGGACGCCTTGGAATAGACGGGATCCCAGGTCCCCGACCAGGCGATGACCTGGGCGTTGGCCGCGGCTTTCCCGTTGTCGGTGAGGATCCGCCCCGCGTGGACCTTGTTGGGCTGGTCGCTGCCGCCACCGGAGACCTTTTCCTCCATGCATCCAACGAACGCGAACGCGGCGAACGCCACGACACCACAAAACCTCATCCGTTCCTCCGACGCGACTCGCGTGGAATCCGGGCGACTGGAAATGCTTGGAGGCTTACCACGTACACTCCATCAACTTCGGGATCCGCGACCGCTTCGGCAAGGCAATTTTGTCTGGCCTCGTCCAAAAGTCGGAAAACTTCGTCCAAAGTCTTGCGGGAGGCGGCCAAAACCGCCCAAGAGGAGTGCCGTTCGCTGGCAGGCAGGCGTTCGGACGCCTCGATGGCGCGCAGCAGGTACTGGGTACGAGCTTCGCGAAGGACCTGCCCCGGAATCTCGGAAGCCGAAACCACGGCGTCGTCGGCCACCCACTTGTCGCCGTCGCGGCGCAAAAGTCCGACTTCCTGGAGGAGCTCGATGGATTCACGGATGCGCTCGGCCTTGAGAGGAGGCACGAACATGTCGCCAAGACGTTCCGGATCGGTTCCGTCCTTGCTCCATGTGGCCAGCTCCCGCACCACGGGAGTCTCCCATCGATCGTAGTACTTCCAATGCTCCCTCCCCAGTCGACGTGCATCGCGGGCACCGCGGGCCTTCTTCATGGCCTCGAGGGTTTCTTCCCGCTCCTTGGGGGTTTCGGCCTGATTGTGGCGAACGAGGGTCCTAAAGTAATCGAGCGATGGCCCTTTGAGCTTGAAGATCCTCCCGATCTTTTCCACGCCGTCGGGTCCCAGATTGCGCTTGCCCACGATGACCAAGCCGATGAAGCTGTGGGAAGAAAACCCCGCGCGATCGGCGAACCAGCGCAAGGAGAACTGCTTGCGCGTGGCTTTCCAGTGGTCCAAGACCGCCTTGAGGAAAGCCCGATAGTCGCCGTATTCCCAAATCGTCTGGTTCGGATCCATGGAGTGATTCTACTTGGTCCAGGCTGTGGGGCACCCGAGGTTCCGCAAACAAGATCAGGCCTCGGACTCCCTAGAAAACGAACTGTCCTACGCGTCTTTGGGAAGCCGTCTCATGGACTCGGCCACTTGACGGTAGGTGGCTTCCAGCATGGGCAGGAACAAACCTTCGCGGATGCCTTCCAGTTGCGGCTCGCCAAGGCTCTGCAGCAGCCGTGCCGGATCGTTGCCCATGCTCCAGCCGGTGGGACGCAAGACCGATTCGGCGAGCCTTCCCATGCGCCAGAACTCGGCCAGATCCTCGCTGACGGGGGCCACGGGAGCGTTCTGGCGGTCGCGCCCGCGCATTTCGCGAAGGTCCTGCAGGAACTGGTCGCGGCTCTTGCCGCGCATGGCGAACAGCAGGAACGGATCGCGCTGCAGGGCATCGGCCAGGGCGTAGTTGAGCGCCGCCACGTGCTTGCACGGCGCCACCGGATCGGGGCAGTTGCAACGGGCGCGGACGTCCACGTCGCCGTGCGGGAACAATCGCGCACCGGCCGAAAAGAAGACCTCTTCGATTTCCGGCGGCAGGTGGCCTTCCAGAAGCTGCGCCAGGAAGGTTGCCTTGCCCACGAGCTGGTGCAGGATGCGCCCCCAGGTTTCGCGCCGCAGGCGGTTGAGCTCCAACCGCACCTGGTACGGGCGCGGACGGCTTCCCTGCACGCGGGCAAGGACCCCGTTGGGGCCGACTTCCAGCTCCAGCACCTGGCCTCGACGCGCGTAGGTGCGGCCCTTGGCCAGGCGCGAACGGCTGGCGTTGGACGGAAACAGCATCTCGAAGGAGCGGACCCATTGTTCCACCCACCAGAACCCGGTGGAACGATCCACGGGTACGGGTTCCTGCCGCTCGCGACGCTTCTTGCGGCGCTTGCGGTCGCGGCTGGACCGGGTTTCGCGACCTTGGCCTCCCTGGCGCGATCCGGGATCGCCGGGATTGGACGCCTGTTGTTCGCCGCCCAAGGAAGACGCGTCTCCGTCGCCCGAGGGAAGATCCGATGGATCTTCGTAGTCGTCCACTTCCGAATCGTCGTCGATGTCGGAATCCGTCGAGTCGTCGGCTTCGAAGATCCCCGAAGGGACTTCGTCGAGGTCGTCTTCCACCGGCGGGAGCACCGAACGGAACGGCGTCGCGGCGCGCGCGTCCTGGGGCTTCTGGGAGTCCGGCGATTCGCCTTCGGCCGAAGGCCTGGTCTGCGCGTCTTCGGGGCGGCGTCCCTTGTTGCGCCGGCGCCGCTTGCGCCGCTGGCCGCCCTGGTCTTGCGACGGATTTTGTCCGGCGTTGCGATCGGGCCGTCCCTTGCCCGGATGCGGACCCCGGGGCGCGTCGTCGCGCCGCGGCGAAGCCGTCGGCGGGACCAGCGCCATTTCGCTCTGCTCGCCGCGACGGTTCTTGGGCCCGATCCTCACCTTGGGTTTGCGCCCGGCATCCTGTGCCGACCCATGGGCCTGGTTGCCCGGGTTCGGGTTCTCCGAGCGCACGCGGCGTCCAAAACGGACCCGGGGTTTCTGGGAGTCGTTGCCTTCTTCTTCGGCCATCAGTCTTCCTCCACCGCGTCTTCGCGCAGCGAGAAGGCTTCGCGCAGTTCCTGCACGGAAAGCTCTGTGAAGAGTTCGCCACCATGGCCCACGATGCGGTCGGCCAGGTCCTTCTTGGAGAGGATCATCTGATCGATCAGTTCTTCCACGGTTCCCTGGCACACGAACTTGTGCACCAGCACGTTGCGCTTCTGCCCGATGCGGAAGGCGCGGTCGGTGGCCTGGTCTTCCACGGCCGGATTCCACCAGCGGTCGAAATGGAACACGTGGCTGGCGGCGGTGAGGTTGAGTCCGGTGCCGCCCGCCTTGAGCGACAGCAAAAGCACCGGCGGCGAATCGGCGCCGCCCGACTGGAAATTGTCGACCATGTCGTCGCGCTTGGAGCGTTCCACGCCGCCGTGCAGGAACGGGACCTCCACGCCCAGATGCGCGTGCAGGTACTTGGAGATGAGGTCGCCCATTTCCTTGAACTGCGTGAACACCAGGGCCTTCTGGCCTTCTTCCAGAACTTCTTCCAGCATTTCGCCCAGGCGCTGGAGCTTGCCCGAACGGTCGCCCAGGTCGGAACCGTCTCCCAAGAAGAGCGTGGGGTGGTTGCAGACCTGCTTGAGACGCAGGAGCGTGTTGAGCACCATGCCCGACTTCGCCTGTTCGTCGTCGCCGGCCATTTCCGTGGACATGCGGTCGACCACCGCCTGGTAGAGCGTGGCCTGCTCGCGCGTGAGGGCGCAGTAGACCTTGTTTTCCACCTTCTCGGGCAGGTCGTCGGCCACGTTGGGATCGGTCTTCACGCGACGCAACAGGAACGGACCCGTGAGGCGCTTGAGCAAAGCCGCCGCGTTCTCGTTCTTTTCCTGCTGGATGGGCCTCGAGAACTTCTTGCCGAACTGCGCCGCCGTGCCCAGGTGTCCCGGGATCAGGAAGTCGTAGATGCTCCACAGCTCGGACAAACGATTTTCCACCGGCGTGCCCGTGAGCGCGAAGCGGGTGGTGGCCTGCAGCTTCTTGACGGCCTGGTGCTGGCGGGTGGAAGGATTCTTGATGTTCTGGGCTTCGTCCAGGATCACGCGCTTCCAGGAGACCTTGAGCAGGTCTTCCAGGTCGCGGTCGGCCAAGCCGTACGACACGATCACCAGATGCATGCGCTTGGCGTCGCGCACGAACGCATCGCCGTCCAATCGTTGCGGACCGTGGTGGAGCCGCACGCGCAGACGGGGCACGAACCGGCGCGCTTCGCGCTGCCAGTTGCCCATCACCGACGTGGGACAGATCAGGAGCGTGGGCGCGACGTCTTCGCCGGACAGCGCACGATCGATGTCGTCGGCCATCATGGCAAGCACCTGCACCGTCTTGCCCAAGCCCATGTCGTCGGCCAGGCAGCCGCCCAGGCCAAAGGCGTCCAGGAAGCGCAGCCAGGAAAGCCCCTGCTGCTGGTAGGGGCGCAGCTTGCCCACGAAGTTGCCGGACACCGGAGCCTGCCCGGCCACGCCGCCCGATTGCAGGCGTTCGAACACGCCCGCGAGCCAGTCTTCGGCGCGCGTCTCGCCCACCGGGATCGGAGACTTGGAGGCTCCATCGCCTTCGGCTGTGCCGGGAGTGGGCATCCCTTCGGGTTCCAGGCCCAGCGAATGGCGCATGAGCGTACCCAGGGTGGCCTGGCCCTGGGCCTGGTCGCCGTCCAGGAAGTCCAAGGTGCGCTGGGCCGCGTCGGGATCGAACACCAGCCATTGGCCGCGGTGTTCCACCACCGGGACCTTCAGGCGCACCAAGCGCTTGAATTCGTCCACGGGGATGTCCAGTCCGCCCAGCGAGACTTCCCACTTGAAGTCGCAAAGCTGCTCCAGACCCACGAGCGACTTTTCGGGCGCGGCGTTGGCGCCCTTGCCCGCGCCCGAACCCGTGGGTTTCAAGCGCAGATGCAGCTTGACCCCGCCGCCCACCTGCGATTGCACCTTGTCCCACGACGGGAGCAGAAGCCCGAACCCGTCTTCGCGAAGCGGACGGGCGGCTTCAGCGATCAGGTAGCGGACTTCGGCGGAATTCAGCTCGACGAATTCCGGGCGGGATTCCTCGAAGCTGCGTTCGATGGGCCCGAAATGGCGGACCGCGCGGGCGAGGTCGGAAAGCAACCTTTCCTGCGGAGCCTCGAACCGCATGTCCATGCGGCGCAGCGTGCGGCTGCGGGTTTCCCAGACCTCGCGGGCGGGAACGATCAGGCTTTCGTCCTGCACCGACTGCAGATGGTAGGAAAGCCTCCAGCCGTGTCCCTGCGTGATGCCCTTGTGCGAAAGCTCGCCCTGGTCGGGCGGATCGAGCCTGAAACAGGTGCGCCCCTGCGAACCGGCCGACTCGCCTCGGACATTTTTTGTCCAATCTTCCCAGGCCGACTGGAATTCGGGCGAGGCCAGCCACACCGACGTGCGTCCGTCCTGGCGATCGGCGAACAGGCTCGTGAGCCATGCGCTGGAAGCCCCGAGCGCGCCCAGCGACGTGTTGTCGAGCGCGTTGACGCTGGTGTCCAGGAGCGTCCCGATGAAGTCGCGCAACAGCTCTTCGGCGTCGGGCAGGCGTCCGCTGCGGGCGGCACCGGCGCGGCACGACATGGGCATCGCCTGCACCAGGGCGTCCAATCGGCGCGAATGTTCCGGGTAGTCCAGCGCGGGAACCCACGCGGCACGGCCTTCCACCAGACCGGGCAGGTATTCGCCCTGGGCCAGAAGGTCGCGCACGAACTGCGCCGCCATCTGCCAGAGCAGAAGGTCGTCGCCGGGGGTCTGGCCGCGAATGGGCTTGCCCGAAGGAAGCGCGATCAGGGCCTTGAGCGTGGAAAGCGGAATCGTGGCCAGTCCGGGGATGGTGAACGGCGCGAGTTTTTCGGGTTCCACCCCTTGCGAAAAGCTCCCCACCACCTTGCCGTCGTGGCTTGGAAGCAAAAGGATCGCATGGACGGATTCGGCCGAAATGCGTTCCTGCTTGAGCTGGTTGACCAGCTTCTGTTCCTGCTGGTATTCCTGCAAGCGCAGGTTGAGCAGTCCTTCCAATTCCTTCAGGACAGGATCCGGCGCGGTGATCTGGTCGTACCACGCGGGTCCTCCGCGTCCACCCCTTGGGCCCTGAAGGGCCTTCAGCAGGTCGGGTGCGAGAGGTTGAGGGCTTTCTGACCACCAGAGGAAGCGTCGCCTATCCGGCAACCACGCTCCGTGGATGACACTCATTGGCATACGAACGGTCACTGTCCCTGGTAACGATCAGACCCACGAACGCGGAGCCCCGACCGGTGTGACGTTGGAAGGCATTTTCTGGATTCAGGATCGATCGGGGGAGTGTCCGAACGATCCCTTATACCGCAATGATTCAAACATACGATTTCACGCCAGCTTGTGACAAGGGCGAAACGGCGCATCCCTGCGGATGTGTCCAAAATTCGCGTTCACGATCGTCCCTTGACGAACCTCGATCGCGGGTTAAATTTGTTCTCCCTAATCGGGCAATTAGCTCAGCTGGTTAGAGCGCGCCGTTCACATCGGCGAGGTCACAGGTTCAAGTCCTGTATTGCCCACTCTCGATACGCTTCCAATTCCAAAGCGGTCTCCACAATAGACCAAAATGGCATTCGGGATACGCTTCGGGGCCATAGCTCAGTTGGTAGAGCGTTTCGTTCGCAATGAAAAGGTCTGGGGTTCGATTCCCCATGGCTCCACTCAGAAGCCCTCCGGATCTCCGGGGGGCTTCTCTGTTTACGCACCCTTCAGCGAACGCAATGAAAAGGTCTGGCGATTTCCGGTTAAGACAAAAAACGTCTTACGAGATCAGGGCGTCCACCAAGGCGATGTTCTTTTCCACCGCTTCCATGCAGAAATCGGGATCGCAGGCGGCGCCCGCGCCCGAATCTTCGTCCAGGGGTTCGAGCTTGTGCACGCGGGTCACGAACGGCTGCCAGCACACGCCGTGCGCCTGGGCGGCTTCGTCGGCGCGACGGATCGCCCACGCGGCCTCCGGAGGCACCACGGATGCCGCCTCGGTCCAATAGCCGATCAGCACCGCCACGGATTCGGGGAGCTTCCAGAACTTCTTCGCGAACACGCCGCCCACCATCGCGTGGTCGGTACCCAGCACCTCGCGCTCCATCGAATACAGCGGCGAAATGTTCTGCACCGATGGCGCCGCCGAAGCGACCCGTTCTTCCAGCACTTCCCATTCGTGGGCGAACAACATGGGCATGAACATCGCACCCAGGTCGTGGAACAGGGCCGCGGTCCACACCTGTTCCATGGCGTCCGACGGCTGGGCCGACTTGCGGAAGATATGGACCGCTCCGGTGGCCACAAGCAGGGCGTGGCGCCAGAAATCGTGCATCGATCCCTTCAGGAGCCCCGTGGTCGGGAACTTGCCGTTGCGCATGGCCAGCACCAGGGCCAGCGACCGCAAATTGTCCTTGCCCAGACGCTGGACGGCCTCTTCCACTTCGTGGATCTGGCGGCTTCCCCGCCAATAGGGGGAATTTGCCACCTTGAGGACCATGGCGTCCAGGGCAGGGTCGGTCCGCACCAGGTTGGCCAGGCGCGCGGTGTTCACCCACTCGCTGGACAGTTCGGTCTGCAACCGGGCCATGATGGCGGGAATCGGCGGGAGCACCGCCGCGTTGCGATCGAGTTCGCGCTCCACGATGTCGGCCCCTCGCGGAGGAGACGCCATGTTGGGGACGGTGCTGCGCGGCAGGGTTGCGGAGTCGGTCATCGTGGACGAGATCGTACCATCCCCCACAGTTGCAAAGCAAACCAGCCGCGTCCTGCTACTTTGGCAGGGAACGAACCATGAACCAAACCGACCTTTTCACGGCAAACTCTCTGGAATCCATCGCCCGGCGCCTCAAGGAGCTGGACGACGCCTACTACCGCGACGCGAATCCGCTGGCCTCCGACGCCGACTACGACGATTTACGCGCCCAGTACGACCGCCTGTGCGACGAACAAGGCATCCCCGAACCCCAGCGCTACACGCGCAGCGTGGGCGACGACCACGTGGCCGGGTTCGAGACGGTGGTCCACGCCCAGCGGATGCTTTCGCTGGAAAAGGCCGCCACGCGTCCCGAATTCCTCCCCGAAACGGGAGTCGACGAGAGCGTGGAGTTCGTGGAATCGGAACCGGGCTGGGAGAACGGATCGGCCTGGGGACGCTTGCGGGCATGGGCCATGCGGATCGTGGAATCCACGCACGGGACGATCGACGATCTGGATCTGGTGGTGGAACCCAAGATCGACGGCATGTCCGTGTCGCTGGTCTACGAGAACGGTCGTCTGATCCGCGCCGTCACCCGCGGCGACGGCACGCGCGGCGACGTGGTCACCGCCCAGGTCCTGGCTTCGGGCGCCGCCCCGGCCACGGTGCCGGAACCCGGACGATTCGAAGTCCGCGGCGAGCTGTACCTGCCGCGCGAGGCGTTCGAAGCGCTGAACCGCGCCTTGACGGAATCCGACCAGAAGCCGCTGGCCAATCCGCGCAACGCCTGCGCGGGCCTCATGAAGCGCAAGGACGCCTCCAGCCTTCGCGGCACCGGGATCCGTTCGTTCCTGTACTTCGTTCCCCAAGGGCAGCACGCCATGGAGCTTGCGTCTTCCCAGATGGAACGCCTGCGGTGGCTGTCCGGCCAAGGCTTCCAGGTGCATCCGCACGCCCGGCGCGCACGCGGGATCCAGACCGCCTACGATCTTTGCCGACGGTTCCTGGACCTGCGCGAAGGCCTGGACCACGAGATCGACGGCATGGTCCTCAAACTCGACGACACCTCGCTCCACGGAGAGCTCGGGTCCACCGAACACCACCCGCGCTGGGGCATCGCCTACAAGTTCCCGCCGGAGCGCAAACCCACGCGCCTGGTGGGAATTTCCATCCAGGTGGGCCGCACCGGTGCGCTCACCCCGGTGGCCGAACTGGAACCCGTGCAGCTTGCCGGCACCACCGTCTCGCGCGCCAGCCTGCACAACCGCTCGCACCTGGAAAAGATCGGCGTGCGCATCGGCGATTCGGTGCTGGTGCAAAAAGCCGGAGACATCATTCCGCAGGTGGTGGGAGTGGCCGGGGATCACGCCCCCGACAGCGTTCCGTTCGCGTTTCCGACATCGTGCCCCGAGTGCGGCGCGGCGGTGGAAAACCGGGGGACGGGAATCGACGAACACGGGCGGGTCATCGAGCTGTGGGCCTGCGTGAACGACGAATCCTGTCCACCGCAGGTGATGGGACGCCTGGAGCACTTCGGGAGCCGCAAGGCGCTGGACCTGGAGGAAATGGGCGGGATCGTGGCCCAGGCGCTGGTGCGCGACGGACTGGTCCGCGAGGTTACCGACGTGTTCCGTCTGGAGCTGGACTCGCTCGCCAAGCTGAATCTGGGCACTCCCGACGAACCCCGGGTGTTCGGCGAAAAGAACGCCCGCAGGTTGCTGGACGCCGTGCAGAAGGCCCGGACGACGGACCTCGCGCGGTGGATCTACGCCCTGGGGATCCCCGAGGTGGGCGAATCGGTCGCCAAGGCGATCGGATCGAGCCACGCGAAGTTGTCCGACTTGACGGATTCCGGCTTGCTGCGCGCCATCGACGAACGCGCCGAACTGGAATCGCGCCGCAAGGCCCTGGGCGCCCGCACCGACGGCAACAAGGCCCGCACGCAGGAAGAGAAAGCCGCCGCGAAGCTGGAACAGGCATCCTTGAAGGAACTCATCCAAGGGCTGGACGCGTCCATGGCCGAACACCCGGCCGCATCGGAGATCGGACCCAGCGCCGCCCGCAGCGCGATCGCGTTCTTCGCTTCGCGACGGGGCGAGGCGATCGTCGGGGCGATGGCGGATCTGGGGATCGATCCGATCGGACAGCGCAAGGTGGCGGTGCAGGGTCCGCTGTCGGGCAAGACCGTGGTGGTCACCGGAAGCCTTGCCGGATACACGCGCGATTCCATCAAGGCCGCATTGGAGGCGGCGGGCGCCAAGGTGACGGATTCCGTCAGCAAGAAGACCGACCTCCTGGTGGCCGGCGAGGCGGCGGGGTCCAAGTTGGAGAAGGCCGACGCGCTGGGAGTGAAGGTGGTGGACGAAGCTGGCTTGCGACGGATTTTGGAAGGAACGGAATCCGTCTAGCCAGCTTGCTTGCGCGCCATCCAGGCTTCGTGCAACTCGTCGCGCCGGTCCTGGGCCAGGAAGCATCCCGACAGGCATTTGTCCTTGCAGGAACCGTCGCACGGATCCACATGGATGTTCACCTGGGCGGCTTCCCAGCGCTCCAGAAGGCGGTTCTTGAACTCGCGCGCCTTGTCGTGGCCTTCCAGCACCGTCATGTCGTAGGGCATGGCCACGTGGGCGTCCACGAACCGTTCGGGCCCCGACTTGCGCGTGCGGAGATCGTGCAGACTGTGGATGACGCGGGTTTCTTCGGCGGTCCGCCGGATGATCGCGGCCTCGTCTTCCGGGAGGGATTCGTCGAGCAATCCACCGGTGGCCTTGCGCGTCAATTCCCACGACGCGTGGGCGATCAGGAACGCCACCGCGATCGCTGCGACCGGATCCATCCAGGAGAGATCCACGCCGGGCACGACGATCTTGCCCACCCAGATCGCCGACAAACCGGCCAACACCCCCGCGGAGGTCCACACGTCGGTGCGCAAGTGCCAGGCGTCGGCCTGCAGCGCGAGCGAATCGGTTTGCTTGCCGACCTTCATGAGGTGGCGGGAAACCACCAGGTTCAACCCCGCCGACACTCCCATCACGATCATGCCCCAGCCCGGAGCGAGGACCTCTCCTCCGTGGCGAAGTTTGGCCACCGCCTCCCATACGATCCAGATCGCGGCCACGAAGATCAAGGCCGCCTCGATGGCTCCCGACAGGTTTTCGTACTTGCCGTGCCCGTATGGGTGCTGTTTGTCGGCGGGCTGCCCCGACACCCGCACCGCGAACCACGCGATCACCGCCGCGAGCAGGTCGACCGCGCTGTGGATGGCTTCCGAGATCACCGACACGGATCCGATCATCAACCCCACCACCAGCTTGGCCACGACCAAGAAGGTGTTGGAGGCCACGGAGATCGTGGCGGCGCGGACTTTGATGGAAGCGACGGATGCGGACACGGAACGGATCTCCTGGAACAAGCACGGTGACGGAATTGGCCAAGGCTTGTCATGGTGGCGGGCAAACCTCTCATGACCGATGCGCGTTGGAATGCAAAGAAGATACAACGGGAATCCGCTATTCCGGATCGGCTTATCCGGAACTCCAGAGAGACTCATTCTCACTATCTTCGAGTTCCTCTATGGTCGTTCTGGACAACTTCCGTCCAACCCGACCCGCGACCTACCGGCGGAGATCCACCCATGTTCGGACAAGATCGACCCATTCCCGACCATCCCGGCCCCCCCGGGCATCGACGCTGGATCTGCCGCATCTGCGGATTCGTCTACGACGAATCCCTGGGCGACGCCCGCCACGGATTCGCGCCGGGAACACCCTGGGAGCAGATCCCCGACGATTGGCGCTGCCCCGTCTGCCGCGTGTCGAAATCCGAATTCGACCCGCTTCTGGATTAGTTCGCCATCACCTCGCGGCGACCGAGACCATCGCGGATTCCAGACGCAGCACCGCCGAATCCACGCTGCCGCCATCGGGACCGGGGACCGCGTAGATCGTCTGCAAGCGAAGCTCGCCAGGGATCGCGTCCGACACGGTCCATTCCACCACGCTCGACGAATCCCGCACCAGCGCGCGCAGGAAGCTCGTGACCAGCGCCGAGCGATCCACACGCCCCGAATCCCAGGTCGCCTTCCAGTCCAAACAGCCCGATCGCGAGACCAGACCGGTGCCTTCCTTGCGCATGGAGTCGCGGTAGCGCGCGATGGAGGAATCCAATCCGCCTTCGGCCGATCGATGCGCCTGGACCCCGGAGGCCGTGCGCAGGACGGAATCCATCCCCAACCGGATCGCCGCCCACTGGAACTCGATGCGGTCGCGTTCCGAACGCTCGCCCACCGAATCCACCATCGCCGTGGGAACGCAGTCCACGCGGGGTTCGCGGGAACACGAGGCGAACACCGCGCCAAACCCGATCGCGACGAGGCCGAACCATCCCGCGCCAGCCCCGGCCCAGAGGATCCCCCCGGGGACGTTGGACAAATTCCGGCACATCTTCATCTGACCCTGTACCTTTCGATGACGGTCTTTTCGAACAGTCCCACCGCGAAATCGGCGCGCATGCCTTCGCTGGGCGACACCGACGCCACCAGCCGCACCCGCTCCAGGAACGGGACCACCAGATCCAGTCCCGCGAACACGCCGTGGCCCGTCCTTTCGCCCCAATCGTCGTTCCAGGCCACGCCAAAGTCCGCTCCGCCGATCACCTGCAGACCGTAGAACAGGTTCGCGCCCGCGAGGCTGATGGGCCGGGGCGGCAGGGCCAGCCAGCGCAGCTCCAGGCTCGCGATTTCTTCCGATTTGGCGGTCGCCCAATTGCCGGGGAGGCCCCGCACCGTGTTGGCTCCGCCCAGCACGAAGGTCTTCCATCCGCCCGTGCGACCGGTCTGCACCTGCACCAGGTGGCTGCCGTGGATCCCCCATCGGGGGTCCAGCGGGATCCAGAACCGGGTGTCCGACAGGTATTCCCACGAATCGACCGGCCCGTTGAAAGGCCTCCCCGATTTCTCGATGGACAATTCCTGGTAGAGACCGCTGGTGGTCAGCGACAACCGGTCGCGCCCGTCCCACAATCCCCCGACCCGAATCATGGGGATCACGTCCTGGTTGTCGCGCGACAGAGCGATGCCGGTGCGGTCGGATTCCACGTTGGTCACGGAAAACGACGCCAGCGCCCGCAGCCGCGAATCGGTGGGACCGACCAGGCTGGCGCGATTGGTGTAGCTCAGTTCCTTGTAGCGGCGGCCTTCGTCCCAGCGATCGGTCCGCGAGGTGAACAGCTCCCAGCCAAGCGGAAGCGCCCCCATCCGGGACGCCCCCATGTTGACCTGCCATTCGGTGGAATGCCCCAACAGGAACTGGAATTCGGCGGCCACCGCCTGCCCGAACAGGTTGGGCGCCTTGAGCCCGGCTCCCAGGGAGAGGCCTTCTTCGTCGGAGATGCGTCCATTCGGAACCGGAACCACCCATGGCAGTTCCACCAATCGGTACACGAGCGTATCGCCCATGCGGTGCCAAGAGGTGCCCGCGAACGCGCCAAGGCGTTCCAGACGATCGAGATCCCCTTGCGCGCAGGCGTCGTCGCAGCCCGAACCGGCCCGCGCCTTCACTTCCCGCATCACGGTGGAAAGATTGGTGAGGCGTAGACCTTCAAAACGCACAGCCGCAACATGGGTTTCCGAAAAGCCCGACTCTTGTGCGGCGACCGGCAGGGAACAAAGCAGGCTGAAGGCGAAAATCGAGAGGATGATACTTTTCCTATTGATCATGTATGCTTGATAGGTTTATATTGACAGCATGCGAGTCACCACAAAAACGACCTACGCTCTCCAGTTGCTCCTGGCGCTCGCCGAGCGAGCGAGGGTGTCGAAGTCGCCGATCCAGCTTCGCGAGATCGCCGAAACGTACAACCTACCGTTCAAATTCCTGGAGCAAATCGCGATTTCCCTGAAATCGGCAGGATGGATCCATGGGCAGCGCGGAAAGGACGGCGGCTACACGCTTTCGATCCCCGCCAACAGGCTTTCCATGGGCGAAGTGATCCGGCTGCTGGAAGGCGACGCCAGCACCTTGCGCATCCATGTCAGCTCTCCCACCGAAGAGGCGATCGACGCCGTGCTGGCGCGATGTCGCGTGTCCATCGACGAGATCGTGAACGGCACGTCCCTGGAATCCCTCCTGCAGGACGTCCACCACCGCATGCCGACCAGCATCGACTACTCCATCTGAGTCGGAATGATCGAGCACCTCTCGGATGATCTTCCAAACTTCGAATGAGACAGGGTCTTAGATGCATTTTACATCCATCGAATCCGACTTGACTCAAGCCAACGAGGAACTCGAAACCCGCCACCCGCGCGAGATCCTGGCCTGGGCCTTCCAGAACCTTCGCGACGTGGTGGTGACCACCGCCTGGCAGCCCGGCGGGATCGTGATCCTGGACCTGCTGCACGATCTGGGGTTGCGTCCTCCGGTGATCTTCGTGGATACCCTGTTCCAGTTCCCCGAGACGCTGGAGCTGGCCTCGAAGCTGCAGGCGCGCTACGACCTGGACCTGCGCGTCTACAAGCCCGCAGGCCTGGAGACGGAATCCGACTTCATCGCCAGGCATGGCGAGGCGTTGTGGGACCGCGACCTGGACCTCTACCAGGAATTGACCAAGGTCGAACCGCTGCGCAGGGCCATGCGCGAAACCGGCGCCAGGGCGTGGATCTCGGGACGCCGCCGCGACCAGGGCGGCGAGCGCTCGGAACTGGCCATCCTGGAACGCGCGGGCGAACGCATCAAGGTGAATCCGCTGGCCACCTGGACCCGCAAGGAGATCTGGGGACACATCCTGTCCAACGGGATCCCCTACAACCCGCTGCACGACCAGGGGTACCCGAGCATCGGCGATTGGCCTCTCACCGACAAGGCCGACGCCGACCAAGGCGAACGATCGGGCCGCTGGAAGGGCCGCGGCAAGACCGAATGCGGCATCCACACGAGCTTGTGACACATTCTGCATCCATTCCATCCAAGACGGAATCCATGAGCACCAAGCCCATCATCGAATCGCTCGACGACCACCTCGAACACCTCGAAGCGCTGGAAGCCGAGAGCATCCACATCTTCCGCGAGGTCGCGGGCGAGTTCGAACGCCCCGCGTTCCTCTTTTCCGGCGGCAAGGACAGCATCGTCATGTTGCGCCTGGCCGAGAAGGCCTTCCGCCCCGGCCGGTTCCCGTTCCCGCTGGTGCACGTGGACACCGGCCACAACTTCCCCGAAGTCATCGATTTTCGCGACCGCCGCGCAGCGGAACTGGGCGAGAAGCTGATCGTGCGCAGCGTTCAGGACTGGATCGACGACGGACGCATCGCCGAAAAGGCCGGCGAGAACGATTCCCGGAACCGCATGCAGATCCCCGTGCTATTGGGTGCCATCGACGAATTCAAGTTCGACGCCCTCTTTGGCGGCGCGCGTCGCGACGAGGAGAAGGCCCGCGCCAAGGAACGGATCTTGTCGTTTCGCGACACGCACGGCCAGTGGGACCCCAAGAACCAGCGCCCCGAGCTGTGGAACCTCTACAACGCCCGCGTCCACAAGGGCGAGCACATCCGCGCGTTCCCGATCTCCAACTGGACCGAGCTGGACATCTGGATGTACCTGGCCAAGGAAAACCTGGAAATCCCGAGCATCTACTACGCCCACGAACGCCAAGTGATCTGGCGCGGCCAATGGATCCCCATCTCGCACCTTCTGGAACCGAAGCCCGGCGAAAAGGTCGAGACAAGAACTGTCCGGTTCCGCACCGTGGGCGACATGACCTGCACCGGCTGCGTCGAAAGCCCCTGCTCCAACGCCTGGGACGTGGTGGCCGAAACCGCCGCCAGCCGCGTGACCGAACGCGGATCGAGAGTGGACGACAAGGCATCCGAAGCGGCGATGGAAGACCGCAAGAAAGAAGGGTATTTCTGATGGACCTCCTCCGTTTTTCCACCGCGGGCTCCGTCGACGACGGAAAATCCACCCTGATCGGGCGCATGCTGTACGATTCGAAGGGGATCTTCGAGGACCAGCTGGAGGCCGTGACCAGCGCCTCCAAGCAGCGGCTGGCGACGGGAATCGACCTGTCGTTGCTGACCGACGGACTGCGGGCCGAACGCGAGCAAGGCATCACCATCGACGTGGCCTACCGCTACTTCGCGACCCCGCGCCGCAAGTTCATCATCGCCGACACGCCGGGACACGAGCAGTACACGCGCAACATGGCCACCGGCGCGAGCACCGCCGACCTCGCGATCATCCTGATCGACGCGCGCAAAGGGGTGATCGAGCAGAGCCGCCGCCACAGCGCGATTTCGGCCCTGCTGGGGATCCCGCGCATCTGCGTGGCGGTCAACAAGATGGACCTGGTCGACTGGTCCCAGGACGTGTTCGACAAGATCCGCCATGACTACCTGGAGCTGGCCGACAAGCTCGGGATCTCGGGTGTGGAGCTCATCCCGTTGTCGGCCCTTCTGGGCGACAACGTCGTGGTGCGCTCCGAACAGACCCCCTGGTACCAGGGGCGCACGCTGATCGAATACCTGGAGACCGTGGAGATCCCCAAGGAACGCTCCTCCGACAAGTTCCGGTTCCCGGTGCAGTACGTGGTGCGTCCCGACCTGAACTTCCGCGGGTTCGCCGGACAGATCGCCTCGGGCAGCGTGAAGCCCGGCGACGAGATCGAGGTCGTGCCCTCGGGCAAGCGCGCCGTGGTCAAGCAGCTGCACTTCTTCGATCGCGACCTGCCCGAGGCCAGCTTCCCCAAGTCGCTGACCATCACGCTCGACCGCGAGGTGGACGTCTCGCGCGGCGACGTGCTGGTCAAGGCCGGCGCCGCCCCCAGGCTTTCGCGCGACCTGGACGCCCAGGTGGTCTGGATGGACGAGCGCCCGCTGGCGCTCACCCGCCCCTACTTCCTGAAGCAGGGCTCGCGCACCGTGCGCGCCCGCATCACGCGGGTGCTTTACCGCACCGACATCCAGACTCTTTCCGAAATCCCGACCTCCAACCTCGGGCTCAACGACATCGGACGGGTCAGGATTTCCGCCGCGCAGCCCATCTTGCTGGATCCCTACGCACAGTTCAGGCGCACCGGGGCGTTCATCCTGATCGATCCCGAAACCAACGCCACCGTCGCGGCAGGCATGGTGGCCCAGGACCAGCCCGAGTCCAGCTCCGACGTGGTCTGGTCGGAATCCGACGTTTCCCGCGTTTCCCGCGAAGCCCGCAACGGCCACCGCGGAGGCGTGGTCTGGTTCACCGGGCTGTCGGGAAGCGGCAAAAGCACGATCGCCAAGGCGCTGGAAAAGCGCCTGTTCCACGACCACCGCCAGGTGTACCTGCTCGATGGCGACAATTTGCGTCACGGCCTGAACAAGGACCTCGGATTTTCGTCCGAAGCGCGCCGCGAGAACCTGCGCCGCGCGGCGGAAACGGCCAAGATCCTGGTCGACGCCGGATTCCTGGTGCTGGCCACGTTCATCTCGCCCACCGCCGCCGACCGCGCCCTGGTGCGGGAGGTGATCGGCGATCGCGATTTCGTGGAGATCCACGTGTCCACCCCGCTGGCCGCCTGCGAGGCCCGCGACCCCAAAGGGCTCTACGCCAGGGCGCGTTCCGGAGAGATCCGCGAGTTCACCGGGGTGAGCGCCCCCTGGGAGCCGCCCGCCAACCCACTGTTGGAACTTCCCACGCACAAACTGTCGGTGCCGGAATCCGTCGCCAAGGTGGTGGATCTCCTGGAAGCCAAGGGCCTGTTCGCCGAAGTGGTGGAGGTACCTGGCGGGGGGATCTAGGCCGCCAACCGCCTCTTTCGCCATCCATGGGCGAAAGAGGCCCCAACTTGTCTATTGTTGTGGCAAACCACCACTTTCCTGAACTCTAGGATCCCAGCTCGCCATGGCCCTTCGCGAAGACCAACTGAACCGCTACCTGCGCCATTTGGTGCTCAACGAGATCGGCGGCAAGGGCCAGGAAAAG
>ENA-UPSM01001351-UPSM01001351.1-activated-sludge-metagenome-genome-assembly--contig:-NODE-1351-length-32889-cov-5.940397_pt1 | contig 32889 bp, 25 predicted proteins | sample MGYA00238181_ERZ773283 | MGnify/ENA primary metagenome ERZ773283 (study PRJEB29023, sample SAMN05720199) | activated sludge metagenome | isolation source: Anaerobic digester | place: Japan...
GGGCGGCGATCAGCCCCGCCAGGATGCCGTCTTCGTAGTGGAAGATCGGCTTGTCCTTGAGGATCTTGAAGTCTTCCGCGTTGCGCAGGTCCTCGTCGGTGGCGTGGGGGACCCATTTGCGTCCCAAGGCCAGGACCTTGGCGGTCTGCTGCTGGATCATCTGGTCCAAAAGAGCGGTCGTGGCTTCGACGGGATCTTGCATGGCTCCAAAAATACCACGGTGCCACCACTGGCCGGTTCCCCTTCGGTCGTCTTTCTTTCCTGGGCGGAGCCTTTACACCAACGCCGACGGATCGATGCGCGAACCCAACCCAAGACGCCCGACGGGGATCTCCGAGATCCCGAACTTCCAGAAATGGATGACGGCGTTGCGCATCCTGATCGATCTCGTCGCGTCGCTCTGCGGCCAGGCGCTGGGGCTCGTGGTCTGGTTCGCGCTGTCCAAGGACGCCCCTTCGGCGTTGCCCGACCGGATCGACGAGATCGTGGTCGTGGGCGAGGTCGTTCTTCTGCTTTGCATCGGGCTGTTCGGCCTCTACGTCCCCCACCGGTCGCTTCTGGATCTGCACGAGCACCGAGGGGTTCTGCGGGCCTGGATCACCGCTCTGGCGGGCACCCGCCTGTTGCTGTTCCTGATGGGCGTTCCTGTTTCCGTTCCGCTGCTCTTGTCGATCTGGGCGATGGTATTGCCATCGGTGCATCTGGGAAGGCGCGGATTCCATTGGATCGGGGAGCGTCTGCGCCGGGCGGGTGTGGGCGAGGTCGCCGCCTTGGTCTACGGAGCCGGCGAAACCGGAATCCGTCTGGTTCGGGAACTGCGGCGACAGCCGGAATCGGGTGTCCATGTCGTGGGGTTCGTGGACGATGGACCGGGCGAGGCCGTTCGGCAGGTGGAAGGCGTTCCCGTCCTGGGCGATTTTTCGCGTCTGGATGCGTTGTTGTCGGAAGGAACCATCGGGAAGCTCTACATCGCGTTGCCCCAGGTTCCGCGCCGGACGATTCTTGACATCCTCGCGATCTGCCGACGTCGCGGGGTCGATTTCCGGATCGTCCCCAACCTTGCGGAACAGCATTTGTCCCTGGTCGAACTGCAGGACATCGACGGGGTTCCGCTGCTGGGCGTGCCGTCCACCACCATGCCGGTCGGCGCGCGTTTTCGCAAACGCATCCTGGATCTCGCGTTGGCGGTGCCGCTGCTGGTGCTGGCCGCTCCGCTCCTGTTGCTGGCGGCCCCGTTCGTGCGGCGTGCCACCGGGGGCACGGCTTTGGTGGGGATTCCGGTCGCGGGGGTCGATGGTCGACCGTTCCGGCTGCTCCGGCTGCGGTCGCTGCCCGCGAAATTCCGTCCGGAACTGCGCCGGATTCCGGGCGACGAGCGCCTGCCCGCGTTCTGCGGGTTTTGCCGGGCGAGCCTCCTGGAAATCGCTCCCGAACTCTGGAACGTGATCCGCGGGGAGATTTCCATGGTCGGACCCCGTCCGCTGGGGCTTCGGGAGGCCGCGACGCTGGAACCGCGGCATCGGTTCCGGCTTGGGTTGCGGCCCGGATTCACGGGGTTGTGGAAGATCGACCCTCGCCGGGAGCTGGATCCGGCCGAAGAATTGGAGCTGGATCTCCAATACCTGCGACTGCGTTCGTTCCTGCTGGACATCGCGATTCTTCTGCGCAGTATGGACGAGATCTTCCGCCGTCTTCGCACATAACCTTATCTTTCCCCCCTCACATGCTTTTTTTACCAGGCTCGCCGGAACTGCAGATCTACCGCGACTACGCGACGCGGATGGGGCCCACCGTGCCCCCTCCGGAGATGCCCGCGACCACTCTGGAAGAACTCGCCTCCCGCTACGACGGGTTCCTGTTGGATTCCTACGGGGTTCTGAACCGTGCCGAAGAAACCATCCCTTGGGCCGCCGAAGGCGTCTCGTGGCTCAAGTCCATGGGCAAGAAGGTGCGGGTCCTGACCAACAACTCGGCGCTTTCGGAAGAAGACAACCGCCAATTGCTTTCGTCCATGGGCATTCCCCTGGATGCCGGCGAGGTCATCTGTTCCGGATCGCTCCTTGCCCGGGAAAAAACTGCCTTGGGCATCACCGGGCCGGTCTTCTACATGGGATTGCCTTCCGGACGCGAATACCTGAAAGCCGCCGGACTGGAAACCACCGACCGCGCCGACCAGACCAAGGTCGTGGTGCTGGCCAGCTCCCGCGGATACCGCATGCGCCGCATCGCCGAAGCCCACCGGATCCTTCGTCAGGAAGGAAGCCTGTTGGTGGTCCTCAATCCCGATGCCGTCGCTCCGCGTCCCCAAGGCGTGATGGCGCGGGTTTCGGGTGTCACCGCACGCTCGCTCGCCCGGGAAACCGGGTGCAAGGTGGCCCTCTTGGGCAAGCCGTTCGGCGAGATTTACGACCTGGCCCTGGAAAAGCTCAAACTGCCCGCCCAAAAGGTGGTGGCGATCGGCGATACCCTGGCCACCGACATCCTGGGCGCTCGTCATGCGGGGATCGACTGCGCGTTGGTCCTCACCGGGGTCACACCCCCTGAACGAGCCAAAATCGAAGCGAAGTCCTGGCAGATCTGGCCACAATATCTTCTTCCAGATCTCCGGCCTCCGCGTACCGTCCAATTCCTATGATTTGTCAGTTTGGACCGGTTGTGCAAGCATCGAAGGAATCGTTAAACCAATGAAGTCTCTCTCGTCGTCCGTCCTCGCCCTGGCTCCCTCCATGACCGTGGCCATCGACACTCGCGCCAAAGAGCTGCAGGCCGCGGGGCAGGATATCGTCGCGCTCGGCGTCGGCGAACCGGATTTTGACACTCCCGAACACATCAAGGACGCCGCGATCGCGTCGCTGCGCGAAGGCAAGACCAAATACACGGCTCCCACGGGGATTCCCGAGCTCAAGAAGGCCGTGTCCGACAAACTGCTGCGCGAGAACGGCGTCAAGATCCCGGCCGACCAGGTCGTGATCACCTCCGGTGTCAAGCACGCCGTCGCCAATGTCCTGCAGACCCTTCTGAATCCGGGCGACGAAGTCGTGATCCCGGCTCCGTACTGGGTCACCTACCCCGAACTGGTGAAGCTCTACGGCGGAACTCCCGTCTTCATCCCGACCTCGGTGGATACCGGCTACAAGTTCACGCCCGAAGCCCTGGAAGCGGCCATCACGCCGCGCACCAAGGCGCTCATCCTGTGCAATCCGTCCAACCCCACCGGGATGGTCTACGGCAAGGCCGAACTGGAAGCCTTCGCCAAGATCCTGGTGAAGCACGACGTGTACGTGCTCTCCGACGAGATCTACGAACACATCCTGTACGACGGACGCAAGCCGGTCTCCATCGCTTCGTTGGGTGGCGGCATCGCCGACTTGACGCTGATCGTCAACGGCGTGTCCAAGGCCTACGCCATGACCGGTTGGAGAGTGGGATACTTCGCGGGCCCTGCCCCCATCGCCAAGGCGATCGGCGCGCTTCAGAGCCAGGCCACCCATCACCCGGCCAACGTTTCGCAGTACGGCGCGGTGGCGGCGCTCAACGGCGGACTCGAACTCGTCCAGAAAATGGGCCAGGAATTCAATCGCCGTCGCGAGTTCGTGATCGAATCGCTGCGGGCGATTCCGGGGATCAAAGTGGCGATGCCCGAAGGAGCGTTCTATGCGCTTCCCGAAGTCTCGAGCTTCTACGGCAAAAAGACGCCCAAAGGCAAGGTGATCGGCGGATCGCTGGATCTGTGCGAGTACCTGCTGGCCGATGAGCTGCTTGCCGTGGTTCCCGGTGCGGCATTCGGCGACGACCGCTGCATCCGGCTTTCCTACGCGACATCCATGGACGTCCTGGGCAAGGCGTTGGAACGCCTGCGCCGCGGACTGCTGGCTTTGGTCTGATGCCCAATTCCCCTGCGCACATCGGGCGGTATCTCCTGGAAGAGGAGATCGGACGCGGAGGTGCCGGCACGGTCTGGCGCGCTCGCGATCCCCTGTTGCAGCGCGAGGTGGCGATCAAGCTCCTGAGCGGTCCCATGCTGGGCGAAAACCGCGACGACACCCAGCGCTTCTTGGCCGAAGCCCGCGCCATCGCGCGCCTGGTGCACCAGAACATCGTGGTCCTGTACGACTACGGCACCGAAGACCGCCGCCATTGGCTGGCCATGCAGTACGTGAAGGGCCGCTCCCTGGCCAAGGCCGTCAGCAAGGACGGTCCGCTTTCCGCCGCGCGCACGGTGGAAATCGCCCGACAGATCCTGCGTGCGATCCGCTATTCGCACGGGCAGCATCTTCTGCACCGCGACGTGAAAAGCTCCAACATTCTCCTGGACGAAGAAACCGGAATGGCTCTTTTGGGCGACTTCGGGATCGCGCTCTTGCAGGATTCCGAACGGCTGACCACCGAAGGCGTGGCGCTGGGCACCCCCGAATACATGTCGCCCGAACAGTGCCAGGGAATGCCCCTGGACGAACGTTCCGACCTCTATTCGCTGGGCGTGGTCCTGTACGAATGCCTGTCGGGCAAGCCGCCGTTCTTGGCCGAAGCCCCGTTGGCGATCGCCTACAAGCACGTGCACGAACAGCCGCCGCCCATCCAGCGTTCCGAACTGCCGCCCGCCCTGATGGCCATCCTGCGCAAGGCGCTGGCCAAGAAGAAGGAAGACCGGTATTCGTCGGCCGAGGCCATGCTCGAAGCGCTCGACCAATTGGGCGACCGCAACCGTTCGCCGTCCAGCGGGCTGCCCGTGCTCCCGGCCGAAACCAACCTTCGTTCCGGCCGCGAACGTCGTCTGATCGACCGCCGCCGTGGCAGCCGTCGCCAGGATTCCCGTCGCGGAGGCGATCCCGGTTCCGAGCACGACGCGCCATCCAGCATTCCGCACAAGCAATTGCTCTGGATCGCGGTCGGGGTGCTGGGCCTGGTGGCCGCCACCTTCCTGATGGTCGCGTGGTTTGTCCTCTTCAAGGCCTGAGGGCGACACCCGTAAGAGCTGGGGAGCTTATGGCGAGGATCGCGCCGCCGACCTGCTGCGCTCGCGCGGCCTGGAGGTCATCGACAGGAATTGGCGGTTCGGGCGCGGCGAACTGGACCTGGTCTGCCGCGACCGCGACGGCACCGTGGTGTTCGTGGAAGTGAAGAGCTCCCGAGGCCGCTGGGCCGGCGACCCCGGCGAATGGATCACCCCCGCCAAGCAGCGCCAAGTGGCCAAGATCGCGCTGGCCTGGCTGGTCAAGCACGAGTCCACCCACAAGATGGTCCGCTTCGACGCGGTGCTGTTGCGCATGGGTCAGGACCCCGAACACGTGGTGGACGCCTTCCGACCGGGATTCGGCGGGTTTTGGGGGGGGGGGGGGCTCGCGGGCCCTGCCAAACCTTGCCAGATCGGTGACAGCTTCGGGTGGATCCTTGACAACGGAGGCGGAGGGGCTGCACCCGTTCGTCCGAGAAGGAGGTGGTTGACGGTTGGCCCGGGAAATGCGATAAGGTCTTACTGGATCCGGAAATTGGCAAATGGAGGTCATGGCTCCGGATCCCCAAAACCCAGGAAAGCAAACCCAAGTCGCGGAGGTGTCCGATGAACATGACGACCATGGCGTTCGCGGTCAACGAGACCGGAATCAGCGTTCCTCTGGAGCAAGCCTGCTCCCTGCGGGTCTACGATCTGCAGTTCGGAAAATGGACCGTCTCCCGCGAATGGAACATCCGCGAACTGTCGATCACCGTCTCCGAGTCGATCAACGACGCGGTTCGGGCGATCGCGGCCCTCCTGCAGGATTGCTTCACGCTGGTGGCGGGAGAGCTTGCGGAAGCTGTCCGTGCCGAGCTGGAGCGCAAGGGGATCGACGTTTGGGAGTTGCGGGGCGAACCGACGGAACTCGCCGAGGTGATCTCCGCCGACGAGGACCGGATCGCGGCGTAGGGGCAATCGCCAAACGGGCGGCGATCTTCCCTCGACGGCTATGATGGGGGCGGTTCGAGTGCCTCGTCGACGGTGTGGAAAACTCTCGTCCATCCTTGATCTCTGGGTGAGGTTCTGTCTTGGGTGCCGATAGGGAACTCCTACTGGTCATGGCGCTTCGGAAACCATTTTGGCATATAGAGTGTCATCAATTATCGCGCACATATTGACAGTGTTATAAAAAATGTTGACAATTATTCCCTGCTACTTGGTGAGACTCCGTGAAGGGGAGCGGGCCGGGATGGCGTGGCAACTGAAAACGGGTTGCTGGATCCAGAAATTGACAAATGGAGGTCATCGCCCTGGATCCGTTCAGAAAACGACAACACCCCCCCAATGCGTGGAGGCGTCCGATGAGCAAGAAGACCATGGCGTTCGCGGTCAACGAGACCGGAATCAGCGTTCCTCTGGAGCAAGCCAGCTCCCTGCGGGTCTATTCCCTGCAGTCTGGAAAATGGGTCGTCTCTCGCGAGTGGAACCTCCACGATCTGCGGATCACGATCTCCGAATCGATCGGGGATGCCGTCCGCTCGCTTGCCGTGTTCCTCCAGGATTGCTTCACGCTGGTGGCCGGCGAGTTCGCCGATCCGATCCGACAGGAATTGGAACGAATGGGGATCGACGTCTGGGAGCTTCGTGGCGAGCCCTTGGAGCTGGCCGACGTGATCCACGACGACGAAATCAGGCTGGTGGCGTAGCCGCTACCGCTCGGAGAGCGTTCCTCGCGTCACTCCGAGCTGGTTCACCGCCTTGAGTTCGCGCCAGAGCCCGTTTCCTTCGATGCGCCCGGCCAGCAGGTCGCGGTAGCGTCCCAGGATCCGGGCCATTTCGGCGGGCTGTTCGTCCAGGAACTCGATGCGGAAGCGACGGATTCCGGCTTGCACGAATTCCGTCGCGTATTCGGCGCCGGTCTGGGCCTTGGCGTTGAACACCGTGTTGCGGCAGCCCGCGTCGGCCTTGACCACGTGGGACGCGCCCGTGTGGTCGCGCAGGCGCACCTCGTGCCGTTCGCACGGACGGCCGCAGTCGCGGAAGTCCTTGCCGCTGGACAGGAACGCGCAGAACACGCAGTGCTCCATGTGGAACATGGGCATGTGCTGGTGGATGGTCAATTCCAGCCGACCGGGATCGGTGGTGCGCGCCAGGTCCAAGGTCTGCTGGGCGGTGAGGTCGTAGGAGCAGGTCAAGCCTTCAAGTTCGAACCGGTCCAGGAACCATTCGGCGGTCAGTCCGTTGGCGACGTTCAAGGAGAAATCCCCTCGCAGACGGGTCTTGCCCTGGAACCACGACAGATGGTCCCAGGCCCGTGCCAGGACGCCGTCGGCGCCGCCGGCTTCCACCTGCCGCAGGATCCAATCCTCGCCGGCCTTCGCGATGCGCGGAGGCGCCGCCCAGATCTCGCGTCCGGGAGCGAGTTCGCGCCACCGCGCGATCGCCGCCGGATAGCGCTTGGGAAATTCCAGTTCCAGGTAGAGCGTGCCCACGCCCAACCGCGCGGCGGTCTCCATCTGCTCTTCGGTGCGGACCAGAACCACGATGTCGGGGGCCATGCCGCTCCCTGAGCGGAGTTCGCGGTGAGCTTCGTCGAACCGTCGAAGGGCGGCATGGTTTGGGGCGATAACTTTTGTTGAAATCGCGGGGGTGGCGGAAATCGTCCAAGGAGCGCGATGGCGCCGGTGACGGGAAAGCGCATCCACCGCCTTGCGACGGACCTCGTTCAGGGCGCTCACCGGAACCATGATCTCGCCTTCCAGGGCGCATTCCAATCCCGCCAGGAAATAGGGCGTGCCGCCCAGCCGGCCGATCTGCGCTTCCAGGTAGGCCGCGTCCAACGGGCGCTTGCGCGCCGGTTCCAACACCACGTCGGTGGTGGCCGATACCTCGTGTCCTTCGCCATCCGACAGTTCCAGGAGCAGGGGGTGTCCCGCGGATCCCGTCACCTTCGCCGAAATCGGGCGGCGGTGGGCGGGTTCTTCCACGTCCCAGGTCTTCTTGATCTCCTTTTCCAGCAGCGGATCGGAGGTCTTCCAGACCAGATTCCCGACCTGCACCTTGCGCAGATCCACACCCGTGTCGCTGAAGGCCAGCCAGGTGTAATCGGCGTCCTCCTGGACCTCCCACACGCGTCCGCCCACTTCGCGCGCCTCGGGCTTGCCCGCGTCGAACACCACGCCATCGCCCGCGCGCACGGGCCCGGTGAGCTTCAGGCCGACTTCGTAACCGGTGACTTTCTCGACGCGGCCCAGGAACACGCCGCGTTTCTTGGGGTAGCGTCCGTGCACCAGGGTCTGGTTGTCGATGCCGCGCATCCAGCCGGTGTGGATCCCGCGCGAAAAGGCCATCTCCACCCGGTACTTGGCGTCGGATGTCAGAAGCTGTCCTGTCGGGACGTTTTCCGTCGCGGCCTGCCAGGCCTTGTCGATGGCTTCGCGGTAGATGCGGGTGATGGACGCCACGTACGACGGCTGCTTGAGGCGGCCTTCGATCTTGAACGAATGGATGCCGATGCGCACCAGGTCGGGGACCAGATCGACGCCGCAGAGATCCTGCGGCGAAAGCAGGTACTTGCGATCGCCCAGGTCCACCGGTTCGCCGTCGCGCAGAAGCTCGTAGGGCATGCGGCAGGCCTGCGCGCATTCGCCGCGGTTGGCCGATCTCCCTCCCAGCGCCTCGGAGGTCAGGCATTGTCCGGAATAGGCCACGCACAGCGCGCCGTGGACGAACACTTCCAGCGGCAATGGATCGTCGGCGAGGCCCGCCTGGATCCTCTCCATCTCGGAAAGCGTGTTCTCCCGCGCGATCACGGCCAGCGAACAGCCCAGTTCCCGCGCGAACTTCGCGCCTTCGGCCGACGCGATGGTCATTTGGGTGCTGGCGTGGATGGGGAAATCGGGGCTGATCGAGCGGATCAGGCGACAGATCCCGACATCCTGGACGATGGCCGCGTCCACTCCGGCGAGGATGGCCGCGCGCAGCGTCCGCTCGGCGAGTTCCAGCTCGGAAGGGAACACCAGCGTGTTGAACGTCAGGTACCCTTTGGCGCCGCGGAGGTGCAGGAACTCCATCAGGGCGGGGAGGTCGGCCAGCGTGAAGTTGTCGGCCCGCATGCGGGCGTTGAAGACTTCGGATCCGAAGTAGATGGCGTCGGCGCCGTTTTCGATCGCGGCCTTGGCGCAATCCCAGCCGCCGGCGGGCGCGAGAAGTTCAGGTTTGATCACAATGGGCCAATGTAGCAGGCGTGCCGGACCGGCAGGAGCCGATTCGGCACCACGCCCGCGACTGGCTTCAGGAAGCCTTCTTGGGGCACTGTTCCTTCTTCTTGGGACATTCGCCTTCGGAACCGGCCTTCTTGCAGCAGTCCGTCTTCTTCTTGCACTGGGTGGTGTCCATGACCGCCGTGGAATCCGACATGCGCGGGCATTCTGCCTTCTTCTTGGGGCATTCGCCATGATTGGGGCCGGCGATGGCGGCGACGGAAAACGCGAACACGAGAGCGAGCAGACGCATGAAGCCTCCTGGTTAGGGTTCCCATAATCTACAAAGAGAATGCGTCTCTATCTACGACGGGCGATCGTTCCGGTTCCGTCGCCGGTGGGCGATCTCACATCGCCCAGTGGACCCCGATGTTCCAGCCGGTGCCGCTCAGCTTGGGCGAATCGGGAGCGTCGTCCTTCCAGCTGTCGAACACGAGCGCGGCGTCCAGTCCGACACGTCCATCCAGGAGGCTTCCGCCGAGTCCCAAGGAAATGGCCATCTCGTCGCCGCCTTCGCCCAGTCGGGGATCGAGCCCCACCGCGTGTTCCCTCCCGGACCAGTTGCGCGAATCCGGGCGGTAGGGTTGGACGAATTGGGGCTCGTCCAACGTCAGTCCGGCCAGGAACCCGGGTTCCAGTTCCATTCCGGCCAGGCTCTGCTTGCGCATCCCAAGGCGCACGCAGGCGGCGGTGCCGACCGGGAACGCTTGGCGCAACGCGGGGATCAGGATGTGCCCCGCCTCCACGCCCATCGACACGCGGTGGTCGGTGTGCGCCTCCGACGCGCCGGCCTGGAATCCCGTGCCGCGCGAGAGCTTCAGGGAGGACCGCTCCCATTCGATCGCGGCCTTCACGCCGCGCGCCCATTCCCAACCCAGACCGATCGCGAATCCCGAGTTCTTGTACGTCCAGTTCGTGTCCTTCAGGGCTTCGCCCTTGCGGGAAAAATCGGTGGACTGCGCGTTCGGAATCGGAGCGTAGGCCTGGGTTTCGGACGAGATCAGGTGGAATGCCAGCGCCGGTCGGAAGAGGTGGTCCGGGAGCTTGTCGATCCGCCCGATTCCGGCCAGCAGGAATCGCGAGGTGTCGGTGGTCAGTTGCGGCATGTCGATGTTCTCGCCGCCGATCACGGTCGCGCCCAGGATCGTGCCGGCCGGCTTCACGACGCCCATCCGGTAGGCGGTCCCGAACCCGTATTCCATGACGGCGGTGGCGGGCAGCCCCGGACGTTCGAACTGCGCGCCGATTCCCCACCAGGGAAGCAACACGCGGCCGGTCCGATGGAGCGACTTGGAAACGGTGCCTTCGGGCGTGTGGTTCAGGGAGTCCACGCTCGCGGCGGCCTCCACGCGCGCCGACAAGGTGAGGAAATCGGCGATCCGCGAACCCAGCGAGAGGCGAAGCGCCTCCAGGGCGGGTTGCCAACGCTCGAAGCTTCCCGGAGTGGCGCCGCCGGCGGTGTCCTGCGTCTGGTTGGACGGAAAACGTCCGTGCAGTCCGAACCCAGTCGCCAGGTAGCGGTTGCCCCACAGGTTGGCTCCCGCGTCCAGGCCCCAGCGCAGACGGACCGCCTTGTAGGAAGGAACCTGCGCGCCGGAAGACAATTCCTGGTTTTCCAGTTCCAGCCCGAGGCGCAGGCCGTACTTGTTCGCGTCCTCGGTGGCCAGGACCAGTCCGACCGGATGCGATTGGGAGACCGTGGCGCCGCTTCCCGCCAGCGAGACCCCGGAGGTCCGGATCTCCACCGACAACTTCTTGCCCGAACCGTGGACGAGTCCGACGGGATTCCCCGCCAGCGAGAACAGGTCGTGGCGCGAGGAGTCGGTCCAGAAGACCGAACCCAGCGCGGCGGAACGCGGGTCGGGACGCGAGTCGGTGCCGGCCTGTTCGACCGTCCGCCAGGATGCGGCCGCGAACGCGGCGAGACTCAGGACCATGGCGCATGGGCGCATCGTGCAACCTCCGGATGGATGGGGCGCACCTTCGCCCCGCTCGTCGATGGAGAAATCCGTCGTGGATGGCCAATGGAGAACCTGATCCGCCGCTTGTGGAGGAATGTCACCACCGCGTCGACCGGAACTGAACGCCGTCCGTGGCGCATTCCTTGAACGACTCGGGAAAAGGCCGATCGCGGATCCATCGAAGGACGTGCGGGGGCGATTTCGGTGTCGATCAGCCCCGCTTTTCGGGGGATTCGCCGGCGAGCTGGCGCAGGATCGCCAGGAATTCCTCCCGCTGCTTGGACGGCGGATACCCGGTGAGGTCGGCGACCATGCGCAGCGGCGCCACCGCGGTCATCCATTCGATGCGCGGCCGCAATCCGTTGGCGCGCTCCTTGAGTTCGACCAGTTCCGGGCGCCAGGCGTCGTCGAACTCCAGGATCATGCGTCCCTTGGCGATGCCGCCCACCGCCACCCCGGCGATCCTCGCGGCGATGCGGCATTGCATCATGCCCAGGACCATCGCGGCGGGCTCCGGGACCGGCCCGAACCGTTCGCGCAGTTCCTGTCGCATCTGGTCCAGTTCCAGCGTGGTCTTGGCGCGCGCGATGCGCTGGTACAGCTGGATCCTCAGATGCGAATCCTCGATGTACTCCTCCGACAGGTATGCGTCGCCGTCCAGTTCGATGCGCGGCTCCAGCGGCGCCTTGGGCGGCTCCTTGCCCATGAGCTGCTCCACCGTTTCCTTGAGGATGCGGCAGTAGGTCTCGAATCCGACGGCGGCCGTGAAACCGCTCTGCTTGTGGCCAAGCAGGTTGCCCGCGCCCCGGATCTCCAGGTCGCGCATGGCGATGGCGTAGCCCGATCCCAGATCGGTGAACTGCTCCAACGCCTGCAGGCGCCGTTTGGCGTCCTGCGGCAGGCGTTCCAGGTCGGGGACGAACAGGTGGCAGAAGGCGTGGATGTCGGAACGTCCCACGCGTCCGCGCAGCTGGTGCATCTGCGACAGTCCGAACTTGTGCGCGTCGACCACGCAGATCGTGTTCACGGTGGGGATGTCCAATCCCGCTTCCACGATGGTCGTGCTCACCAGCACGTCGAATTCGCGTCCCAGGAACGCCGACATCACCTGTTCCAGGGCGTCTTCGCCCATCTGGCCGTGTCCGATGCACACGCGCGCCTGGGGTACCTGCTCCTCGATGACGCGGGCGAGGTCTTCCAGGCCCTCGATGCGCGGCGACACCACGAACGCCTGTCCGCCGCGTTCCAGTTCGTCGCGAACGGCTTCGGCCAGCGATTCTTCCCGGAAATTGCGCACCCGGGTCTCCACGGGCAGGCGGTTGCGCGGCGGGGTGGAAATGATGGAAATGTCGCGTGCGCCGGAAAGCGCCATGTGCAGGGTGCGGGGAATGGGCGTGGCGGTGAGCGTCAGGACGTCGATCTCGTGGCGCATCTCCACGAGCTTTTCCTTCTGCTTCACGCCGAACTTCTGTTCTTCGTCCAGGATCAAAAGGCCCAGTTCCCGGAATTTGACATCCTTGGCCAGGATCCGGTGGGTGCCCACGATCACGTCGACCTTGCCCTGGGCAAGGTCTTCCAGAATGCGTTTTTGCTCCTTGGGCCCCACGAACGGGTTCAACAGTTCCACCCGGATGGGCCAGTCGGCGAACCGCTCCTGCAGGGTGCTGGCGTGCTGCGAGGCGAGCAGGGTGGTGGGCACCAGCACGGCGGTCTGGCGGCGCGACATGACCGCCTTGAAGATGGCGCGCACGGCCACTTCCGTCTTGCCGAATCCCACGTCGCCGCAGACCAGGCGGTCCATGGGCTTGTCGGATTGCATGTCCAGCTTGGTCTCCTGCACGGCGCGACTTTGGTCGGGCGTGAGGTCCCACGGGAACGAATCCTCGAACTCCTTCTGGAAATGGTCGTCGGGGGGAAGGCTCGGGCGTTGCGCGACCGACCTCTTCGCGTACAGCTCCACCAGCTCGCGGACCATCTCCTCGATGGCCTTGCGGGTCTTGTCCTTGAGGACGTCCCAGGTGCGTCCGCCCAGCTTGTGCAGCTGCGGTTCGGAGCCGTCGCGCGATCCGTACTTCTGGATGCGCGACATTTCCGCGATGGACACCCGCAGCCGGTCCTTGCCTTCGTACTGGATGACCAATACGTCGATGTCCTGGCCGCCCGCGTGGATGCGTTCGATGCCCAGGTACTTGCCGATGCCGTGGCTGTCGTGCACCACGTAGTCGCCCTTCTGGAGCGACTCGATGTCCAGGAGGTTGGCGCCGCCGCGGCTCCTGCCGCGCCGCACGCGCCGCGCGAAGCGATGGAAGATCTGGTGGTCGGTCCACCAGGCCTGGTGGTCGGTGGCGATCGTGAACCCGGCCGAAAGGTGACCCACCGCGATCCCCGCGATCGGCAGGTCTTCGACAAGTTCCGTCAGGCGCGACGCCTGGCCCTGGTTCACCGAAACAAGGGTGACTTTGGTGCCCGCCTTGTCCAGTTCCTTGATGCGTGCTCCGGCTTCGGCGATGCCGGTGCCCGCCCGTTCCTGCACGCGGCAGTCGATCCGGACCCCTTCGCCGTCGCCCAAAAACGGCGCGAACCTGGCCGAGGCCGCCTTGGCCAGGCGATCCGACAATTCCTGTTCGCCGTACCAGATCGCCTCGGGGTCGGCCACCAGGTGCCCCGCCTGGACCGACGCCTTGCGCGCGGCCTTGGCCGATTCCAGCAGGGTGCGTTGGGACGCCGACGGGTCGCCGAACACGAAGGCTTCGCAACCCTCGCCCAGGTGGTCGATCAGCGTCCAATCGAGCCTGGCGAAGTACGGGCGCTGCCAGGCCCAGCCGGTGCGGTCGCCTTCGTCCTCCAGGCGCTGGCGTTCGATCTCGAACCGCCGGTCTTCGCCGGGAAAGGCCGACAAGAGTTTGAGGAGGCCTTCCTGGAGGGCCTCGTGGTCGGGGAAGCCTTCGTCCAGGGGCAGGACCTCGACTTCGGGGACGTCGTCCTGGCTGCGCTGGGTGAACAGATCGAAGCTCTTGAGCGATTCGATCTCGTCGTCCAGGAGCTCGGCGCGCACGGGGTTGTCCATCCCGTATCCGAACACGTCCACGATCCCGCCGCGGACGGAAAACGTCCCCATTTCTTCGCACAGGGGCTCTTCGCGGTAGCCAAGGCGGCACAGGTCGCGCCGCAGCTCCTTGAGGTCGGCCAGATCGCCCTTCTTGAGCACGATCGCCTCGCGTCCGATCGCGCCGGGTTCCGACAATCTCTGCCCGAACGCCGCGTGGGTGGCCACCACCAGGGCGGGACCGGGGCGGCGAAGCGCGTCGAGCGTGGTGAGGCGGCTTTCCAGCGCGGCCCCGAACGGACGCCGCCATTCGTAGGGCTTCAGTTCCAGCGTGGGGAACGGCAGGACTGCGTCGTCGCCCAACAGGGCGCCCAGGTCGTCGCGCAGGCGTTCCAGTTCGCGGGCGTCGGAGGCGAGCACCAGTGTGCGGGCGGCGGATCCGCGCGCCAGATGGCGAAGCGCGATGGCCACGGCGGGAGCCGCGCCGTCCAGTCCGGCGACATCAAGCCTGGGGCGGCTTGGGACGATGGCGCGAAGAGACGGGAAAAGTCGCGGATCGTCCAGAAGCTCACGTATCGTCTGCATTGCTGGAATGACTCGGGAGGGATTTGAACCCTCGACCCACGGCTTAAAAGGCCGCTGCTCTACCGACTGAGCTACCGAATCTCACCCTGCCCAGGACGGAAGTCCGGGTAGAGGGGGGTAAATGTACACACTTGTCGGCCAGCGCCAACCCTGGTGGAAATCACCCGGAGCCCCCCCACGGCTCCAGGTACAGGGGCCGCGACGGCTCGATGTCGCTTCAGTCCTTGGCATCCGGTGGGTTCGCCAGGTCCCTTCGGTTCCAATCGATCTTGCGGGTGAGCCACATGACCAGGGTCACGATCAGGAACAGGCCCGTGGATCCCATGAGCAGCGCCCAGTCTTCGGCCTTGAGCAGGGTGAACAGGAATCCCCACAGGATCGCGAGGCCGGTGCCCAGCAGGAGGCCGCGCTTCCAACCCGCGAGCGCCGCCGACGCGTAGCCCGCGACGGTTCCCGTCACGGCCGAGGCCGCGATGGCGTAAGCCGTCTCGAACCCCAGGTGTTCGGAAATCGAAAGCAGGAGCAGGTAGAACAGCGCCAGCGAGAGGCCGATGAGTCCGTACTGGACGGGGTGGAGCGCGCGGTTCAGGAACGACTCGAACAGGAACAGCGCAAGGAACGCGAGGGCGATCACCAGGGCACCGTACTTGAGGGAGCGGTCGATGCTGTCGTAGCCGTCGACGGGTTCCACCAGGCTCACCGCGAGGACGGGGGCCTGGAGCCGGGACGAAGAACTCGACGCGACCTGGTCTTCGCCGTAATCGCGGCGAACGGAGGCCGGGAGCGGTGCGTCGCCGTCGCGCCAGATGGTGGGGATCCCGAGGTTCATCCCGGATACACCCCAGGACGCGTCGAAGCCCGTCGCGGAGATCGTGGAACGCTCGGGAAGGAAATCGCCTTGGAACGACGGCGATTTCCAGTCGGACTTGAGGCGCACCGTGGTGGCGCCCGCGGCGGGCGCGATCGAGAACGATTCGGTGCCTCGCTGCGACAACGCCAGGTGGAAGTGCAGGCGGCGGGATCCTCCCAGGGCGAAGGGACGCGAGTGCAAGTGCATCGCGTGGACGGATCCTGTCGGGCGTTCGGCGGCGATCTCGACCGCGTGTCCGTCGAGTTCCAGCAGAGGCGCCTTGGACAGCGACCTCGCCGTTCCCGGGTCCACCGAAACCACCGCGCGGGTGGGATCGAGCACCCAGCCCGCCCCGGGGGAGTGGCGACGGATCTGGTCCAGGTTCCAGGCGCCGTTCCAGTCCAGCGCCGCGGTGTAGACCGGAACCTTGAACAGACCGCGGCGGCGGGTCTGGGTCGACAGCTCGCCGACCACTTCCAGGGTTTCGGGGAACAGGCGCACCCAGGATTCCTTCCGTTCCGTCTTTCCGCTCTTGAGAACGGTGGTGCGCACCCAGGGGACGGAAACGATCGGCGGCAGCAACTGTTGCGGCATGCCCCATTTGCCGGCGATTTCGTTTTTCACTTCGCGGGAACGGGATTGGCGTTCGTCCACCAGGCCGCGGACCATGGAAAGGGGGATCAGGAGCAGAAGCCCGAGGACCACGAGGGTTCCCAGGCGGAAGGGGGTCTTGAATGGGGATGCGAGCGACATGTCGATTCTCCGTGATTTGGTTGGTGCGCCGGGTGCGTCCGGCGGCTTCGGAGAAACGATCGCTCGGGAACGTGAAGATTCCGTGAAGGGAGCAAGGCGGTCGGGTGAAGTCGGCGTGAAAGCTGGAATCGGTCCAGAGCCCACCGACGGTGGATCAGAAGACGACGCGCGCCACCGTACCGCCATCCGGGGCCGCCAGCAGTTCCACCGATCCGCCGTGCAGGCGCAGCGCCTCGCGCACGAACGGCAGGCCCAGTCCCGATCCTCGCCGGGATCCGTCGGGGCGCGCCAGCGAATAGAACCGTTCGAACACCTTGTCCTTGGCGAAGTCGGGGATCCCGGGGCCGCGGTCGCGGATTTCCACCCACGCTCTGCCGGATTCCGTCCGCAGCGTCGCGTCGATGCTCGATCCGTCCGGCGAGAAATCCAGCGCGTTGGCCAGCAGGTTGCGGAACGCCCGTTCCAGGAGGAATCGTTCGCCGAGCACCGTGGCCGCCCCGACGATGGAAAAGGAGATCCCGCGGCGTCCGGCCAGGGGTTCCAATGCGCGGCATTGGCTTGCGAGCAGCGAGGCCAGGTCGATCGCCTCGGGATTGCGCAGCCCGGTGCGCGTCTCCAGCGCGGCAAGTTCCAGCAGGTGGTCGACGGTGTCGCGCATGCGCGATGTCTCGCCGCGGATGTTCTCCACGAACCGCGCGCGGACGGATTCCGGCGGGTCTTCGGACAGGATCTCGGATGCCGCCTGGATGGCCGTGAGCGGGCTCTTCAATTCGTGGGTCAGGCTCTGCACGTAGGTTTCCACGTAGGCGCGGCCCTCCAGCGCGATCTTCATCTCCTCGAAGGCCTTCCCCAGCTCGCGGACCTCGCTGGCTCCCAGGTCGGGAAGCGGTGGCGACGCTCCGTCGCGCACCTGTCGCGCGTAGAGGGCGAGTCTTTGCAGCGGACGCGAAAGCCAGAGCGAAAGCAGCCAGGCGGCCAGCGTCATGGCCAGGCCCGCGAGGATGGCCGCGAACGCGATCTTGGGGCGGGCCATTTCCAGGAAGAGGTTCACCGATCGCGTGGGCTTTGCGACGGTCACCACCCCCGCCACCCGTCCATCGAAGCGGATCGGCGCCGACACGAACAGGGTGGAGCTGGATTCGTCCTCGGGATCGCGCCGGGTGGTGCGAGCCCCGTAGGCGCCTGCGAGCGTCCTGCTCACGTCCAGCCATCCCGAATAGTCCTTGCCCAGATCGCCGCCTCCTGCGCGGCTGTCGAACACCACGATCCCGGCGGAATCGGCCACGTACACGCGCAGATCCACCCCGGTCTTCACCAGCTGGTAGATCCGCGCCTCGAAGCGACGGTTCTTGACGGCTTCGAGCCCCCGCGAGATCCCGTCCGACACGACGGCCTCGGAGGTCGCCGTGGATTCGAGCAGGCTCGCCAGCAGGTTGGCCGTGTCCACGAGGTTTTCTTCCACGGCCTCCAGGTAACGGGTGCGCAGATCGTCCAGGATCCACCGCAGGAAGAACGCGCCTCCCGCCGCGGTCAGGACGAAAATCGCCAGGAAGACCCGGGTGCGCAGCCTCATGCCGACCGCCGGGCGGCGTATCCGAACCCCCTGCGCGTCTCGATGGGATCGGCGTCGGGGGCGATGTCGCGCAGCTTGGACCGGAGCGTCTTCATGTGGGCGTCGATGGTCCGTTCCAGGCTGGGCGAGTCTTCTCCCAGCGCGCGCTCCAGGAGTTCCGAACGCGACAAGATTCGACCAGGCTGGGCCACCAGGTTTTCCAGGATCCTCGTTTCCGCCGGAGTGAGGACGAGCTCCGCGCCGCGGAACCGGAATCTGCGCCCGGCGGGGTCGCGTTCGAATTCCGTCTCCCGGCAGGGGTTCCAGATCCTGGCTTCCGGGGCGTCCATCGGCGCCGGTTCGCCGGCCGATCGGTCGCGCAGCCGCGCCCTCACCCGCGCGACCAGTTCGCGGGGGCTGAACGGCTTGACCACGTAGTCGTCGCCGCCGATCTCCAGGCCCACCACCTTGTCGGTCTCCGAACCTCGCGCGCTCAGGAAGACCACCGGCAGGGCGGGGTGGCGGCGCCGGATCTCGCGGCAGGCGTCCAGACCCGATCCGTCGGGGAGTCCCACGTCCAGAAGGACCAGACGGATCCCGTCCGACAGGCGGGCCAATCCGTCGGCGATGGTGGAAGCCCACGCGACCTGGAATCCCTCCTGGCCCAGGCTCCAGACCACGGCGTCCGCGATGGCGGGTTCGTCTTCCACGAGTAGGATGCGTAGGGGTTCCGGCATGGTTGGAAAGGTATCCAACGGAAGGCCTGTTCCCGCCATCGCCCATTGATGAAACATCAACGCTTTCGTCGTCCAGCGCGGTGCCGAGCGCGTTGGCGGCGGGTAAATCCAAGCCATGGCCGCAATCCGGAAGTGGTGCCGGGGCGGCTTCGGGAGGAGCATGGTCGTGGTCGCAGCAGGTTTTCCATTCTTCCGGGTCGCGGTCCTGTCGGCGTTGCTGGGGCTTGCCACGGTCCCCAGCGGCCATGCCATCGGGAATCGCGTCGACCAGGAGATGACAGGCGCGGCGGGTGAGCGCTTCGCCGATCCCGACGCCAGAGCCAGCGACAGTTCGACTCCGTAGCATTCCCGTCGGAGCGGTTTTGGGGCATTCCCCGCCGCCGCTCATCACTCGGCGCCCGGAAGCCGGACGTCGCGGCTTTTTCCTAACGGGACTTCGTGTCTTCCTTGGGTGCCAGCGAGTCCAGGATCCTGCCGCACAGGTCGCGGCTTTGCGGATCCAGAGGGAACCCCGCGAATTCGGTGGCCTGCAACGCGGTGAGCAGCGTTCCCAGGGCTTCGGCCTGTTCGGGAGTCCATTCCAGAAGGGCTGGCGTTTTCTCCTGCGCCTCGGGGCTGGTCCAGGCTCGCGATTCGTCGCCCAACCGCACGGCCAGGGCGTCCACCAGAATTTGTCGGATCTGCCCCGCGGCCTTCTTCTCTTCCTTGGACGCCTGCAGTTGCGCGAGCTTCTTCCGGAGCGCCTGCAGTCGTCGGCGTTGGCGCGCCGGAACCGAAAGCCGATCGCGCAGGAGCCGCACCGCACCCCAGACCACACCGGCCAGAGCCAGCAGCGACCAGATCACCGCCGAACCTTTGCCGAAAACGATCCAGAACTTGTCGACAGGGCGCAGCGCCGGTCCCGCCGCGCCTGTGGCGGCGCGTGAGGTGTCGATGGCCGCGCCGGCCGGAGCGGGAGCCACGCGCAAGGGCGCGAGTCCGATGGCGCGGGTGCGGAACTCCTTCTTGGATGGATCGAACCAGGCGAACCGGACGGAATCCAGTTCGATCTTCCCGCTCTGGCGCGGCACGAGCACGATGCGGCGGGTCAAGCGGGTGCGCAGCACGCCGTTGCGCCACGAACGCGACCAGTCGTCCTGGGGCGGGTAGGCTTCCACGCCGTCCGGGGCCACCCACACGGGGGTGCCGCTGGCCTGCGGCTGGCCGTCGCCTTCCAGGACCAGGGTGAGCGTCGCGCCGTCGCCGGCCCGGAGCGAATCTTTCTCGAGCTTGGCTTCCAACGAGAAGTCGCCCACGCCGCCCTGGAACTCCACCGGACGATTCTTGTCCGGAACCGCCAGGATCTCCAGCGGGATCTCCTGGGTGCGGGCCGATCCGTCGACCACCCGGCGGCGGGCCATCATGGCCTCGAACGGATCCTGTCCGTTCAGGATCGCTTCGAAGGGGTCCATCCCCATGCTTTCTTCCACGATGCGGTAGTCCATGGACGTGGACGGCAGCGTCTGGCGTCCCGGCTTGAGCGGGAACAGGCTTCCGGTCATGTCCAACTTGCCGAACCGCCTGCCGTTTTCCGTCACGACCTGCATCTGCAGGCGCTGGCTGTCGGGGGACGCGCTGTAGAATCCGGCGCCCAGGGCGGTGCGGACGTCCGGGAACTTGCGGACCTCGAAGGGACGGTCGGCCGTGAGCCTCCAGGTGAACGGCACCTGTTGTCCCACGTAGACGGTCCGCTTGTTCACCAGCGTGGAAATGCGCACGTCCTGGGGGGCATCCAGGACCTGGACCTGCCCGCTCCCGAGGTCGCGTCCCTGGAAGTTCACGGGGCCGATCGTGTAGGTGCCGGGCTTGGCCGCCGAAAGCCGCATGGTGAACTGCACCTGCGTGGTCCGCTTGCGGGTCATCTTGAAATTCACGATCGAGATCTGCTCCGAGCTCGACTGCCCGCGGTCCTTGGAAGAAAGCGTCATCCCCGCCGGGAGCTGGACTTCGGGCCAGGGGAGGTCCTTTCCGTCGTCGTCCACGGACACGCTCACGATCAGCGGGATCTGTTCGCCCACGCGCGCCTGGCGAACGGCCAGTTGCGCCTGCACGTCCAGCACGGCGCTCCAGGCTGCAGCGGCGGCCACCAGCACCAGCGCGGCGAGTCTACCAGTCGGGGCCATCGTCGTCGTCCTTCTTCCTTTGCGGAGCCTTCTTGGCCTGGTTGTTCTCCTGGGCCTGCGCGGCTTCCAGCAGGCGCTGGGCATCCTGCTGCTGCATCTGGTTCTGCGGCTGGGGCTGCGGGTCCTGCTTCCGGTCCTGCTTGTCGTCCTTGTTCTTGTCGTCGTTCTTGGGCTTGTTGCACTGGCTTCGCAGACGCAGCGCGAGATCCAGGTTGCGCGCGGCTTCGTTCCAGCCCGGACGCAGTTTCAGGGCCTGGCGCAGATCGGAGATCGCTCCGTCCACCTCGTTCTTGCCGTTGTCGTCCTGGTTGCCCGCCGCGCCGCCCGGAGCGGGAACCGTGGATGCCTGGTGCTTGGCCTTGGCCGTCTCGTAGCGCGAGGTGCCGCGGTTGTACAGGATGCGGGCCCTCTCCTGCGGCGATTTGGCATGCGACAGGGCTTGTCCCAACGCCGCGTCGGGCGACGCCTTGCGGGTGCGCGCCTGCACGGTGCCCAGGTTGTAGGCGTAACGCGCGTCGGCGGTGTCGGCCTTGGCGGCCTTCTCCAGATGCTTGAGCGCCTTGGCGGTGTCTCCTTTGGCCAGCGCGTCCAGGCCTCGGCGGTTCTCGCGCGGGGCGTTGGCGCCCAAGGCCGACCACAAGGCCAGAGTCAAGACGAATCCCGTCATTTCTTCCTCCTACGTCCCGACGGAAGCGAGATCTCCAGCAACAGGAACAAGATGGCCGCCCCCAGGAGCCAGGGGAACCGGTCGATGTGCTCCAGCCGGAATCCCGGTTTGCCGGTCTGGCCGGATGCCTGGTTCACCGCCAGCGCCACCGGGGCCAGCGCCCACGACGTGGGTTGCAGTTCCAGGTAGGTTCCGCCCCCGCTGGAAGCGATGTCGCGCAGCGTTTCGCGTTCCAGCCGCACCGTCACGATGTTGCCTTCCTTGTCCTGCTTCACGCCGCCTTCGGGCAGCTGGATGGGCACGGCCTGGTCGGTCCCCACGCCCACCACCACGAGCGTCGCGCCCGTCTCCTGGATCTTCTTGACCGCGTCCTTGGTGGCCTTCCCGTGGTCGCCGCCGTCGGTCACCAGGACCACCAGCCGCTGCGCGGCTCCCGGACCCTGGAGCATCTGGGCAGCGGTGGACAACGCTTGTCCGAGGTCGGTTCCCGCGTAGGGGAGCAGATCCGGCGAAAGCGCGTCCAGGAGCGTCGCCAGGGCGGAGCGGTCTTCGGTGAGCGGGATCTGCTTCATGCCTCGCCCCGCGAAGCCCACCAGCCCGATCCGGCAGGGGCCCAGCGAATCGATCAGGCGCCGCAGGTCGCGGCGCGCCAACCCGAGCCGGTCGGGAGGGACGTCGCGCGCCAGCATGGAAAGCGAGGCGTCGACCACCAGGACCAGGTCTGCCCCTTTGGTGGGAGCCGGGACGAGCCGTTCGCCCCACTGGGGCCGGGCCAGCGCCAGAACCAGGCTTGCGGCCGCCAACACGCCGAGCGCGGCCTTGGCGATGTCCAGCGCGAGCGAATCGTGGAGCACGACATGGGGGATCAATCCCGCGTCGGCCAATTTTTGTCGGTCCCGTCGGCGCTTCCAGATCGCCAGCGCCAACAGCGATGCCAGGACGGGAACCGCCCAAAGCCAGACCAGATGCTCGGGTGCGCCCCACTTCATGGCAGCCTCCGCAGCCAGGTGTGTTCCAGGATCCAAGCGAGCGCCAGCAGGCACAAGGCGGCGACGGCCCAGCCCATGAAGCGCTCGTGCACTTCCCAATGGGTCCGGGTGTCGATCTTGGTGCGTTCCAGTTTGTCGATCTCGTCGTAGGCCTTCTGGAGCGCGTCGCGATCCAGAGCCCGGAAGAACTTTCCGTTGGCCGCACGCGCCACTTCGGTGAGGGACTTGGCGTCCATGTCCGACTGGATCTGTCCTTGCTGCACGCTGCCGTCGGGGAGCTTGAACGTCTGCGAGAACGTGCCCACGGTCCCGAACCCGATCGTGTGGATGCGGATTCCCAGCGTGGCCAGCGCCTTGGCCGCGGATAGCGGATCGACGCTGCCCATGTTGCTCTGGCCGTCGGTCAGGAGCACGATCACCTTGCTCTTGGCGGGAGATTTCTTCAGGCGGTTTCCGGCCATCAGGAGTGCGTCGCCGATCGCGGTGCCGTCGTCCAGGCCCTGGTTGGAAGTGGAATCGAGCAGGTCGCGCAACACGTTGCGGTCGGTGGTGAGCGGGCAGCGGGTCACGGGACGCCCTGCGAACGCCACCAGTCCCATGCGGTCGCGGTCGCGTCCGGCGATGAACCTCGCGATGACGTCCTTTGCCGCCTCTTCGCGGCTGGGTTTCACGTCCTTGATCTGCATCGATGTGGAAACGTCCAGCGCCAGCACGATGTCCACTCCGTTCACGGAATCCTCGTTCCAGGCGGTGCGGTGGACGGGACGGGCCAGGCCCAACACGACGCAGCCCAGGGCTGCCACCTTGAGCCACAGCGGGACCGGCGACAAGATCCGTCGCAAGCTCCTGCGCGGCGCGAATCCGGCGGGCAACCCGGGGTGGCGCATCCGCGGCGCGATCCTGCGGACCGTCCAGCCGATCCATCCCGCCAGAGGAAGCGCCAGCAGGAACCAGAGCACCCAGGGGTGCTGCCAATCGGTTCCCGGCATCATGGCTTGACGCCTCGTTGGCGTTCGATCGCATCGAGCAGGAGCTGGGCCTTGTCCAACAGGTGTTCCGCGTCGCGGGCGGCGTCGGCGTAGCGCAGCGCGTCGGCCTCCGAAAGGAATCCTTCCAACGCCAGGAGTTCTTCCGGGGTGCGGGCCTTGCGGGCCCACGACTTCCACTCGAAGGAGGTCGATTCCACGGATTCCGCCCAGCCGTGCAGGTTCCCGTGCAGCTCGCGCAGGAGTTCGCCGCAGGCGAAGGCGGTTTCGCGCGCGGGTTTGCCGGCGCGGGACGATGCCACGATCGCCTGGAGCTGTTCCCGGGCGACTTCCACCGGGTCGCGCGGCGGAGGTGGCGGTGGCGGCGGAAGCCGCGAGGCTTTCCAGGCCTTGTAGCGTTTCCATCCCCAGATGGCCAACAAGACGGCGGCGATGCTCCCGGCGGCGATGCCCGCGTAGTCCCAGGGAAACGGCTCGGGGACCTTTTCCGGAGGCAGGAGGGTGGCCGCGGCGCTGTCTGCGTCTTCCACCTTGGGCTTGGCGGTCCAGGCCGGGACGATTTCCGTCACCGTGTCGCCGGTGGGCGAAACCGCCCTGAGCGTGTCGCCTCCGTACCCGGCGGGCGAAAGCGGCTGCAGGGTCCAGGTTCCGGGGCGTGTCGAATCGGACGCGACGACCAGGCTGTCGGAGGCGACCGGAGCCGAAACGATCCGGGATCCCGCCGGCAGGGACCAGGCCAGCCCGAGCGTGTCGCCAAGGACGACGGTGTCGCGGGTGAGGGTGATCATGGGAGGATTCCTCCGTGCACCAGGGCGCGTCTGCGCACGAGCTTGCGGACCGCGTCGACCGGGTCGTCGCCGGTGCGCACCCGCAACAGCGCCGCGCGGGATTTGCGCGCCTCGCGTTCCAGGTTGTTGACGGTTTCCGTCTCGCGGCGTCCCAGCGCCTCGCGCAGGGACTTGTCGGAGACGTCGAGTTCGAACTCCAAGCCGGTCTCGGCGTCCACGAACCCGACCAGGCCGCTTCCCGGCAGCGGGTCGAATCCGGCGGGTTCGATCCGGACCAGGTTCAGGTCGTGCCCGATCCCCAGTCGCCGCAGGGCCTGCGCGTAGGTGGCCGGATCTTCGCGGAAATCGGAAACCACGAACACCACCGAGCGGCGCCGCAACCGGCGGGCGAGCTGGTCGCAGGCCATGGCGATGTCGGTGCCCCGTCCTTCGGGTTCGCGCTCCAGGATCTCGCGCAGGAGCCTGGACAGCGCCTGCGGGCCGCGGGCGGGCGGGAGCCAGGTTTCGACTTGGTCGGAGAACGTCAACAGGGCCAGGCTCTCCTGCGACCCGAAGCACGAAAGCGCCGTGACCGCGCAGAATTCGGCGGCGGTTTCGCGCGAAAGCGCTCCGCGGCTCCCGGCCAGCGTGCTTTCGGAAAGATCCAGCAGGAAGGCGGCGGTGAGCTCGCGTTCCTCTTCGAACACCTTCACGAACGGCTCGTTCAGGCGGGCGGTGACGTTCCAGTCGATCCCGCGCGGGTCGTCGCCGTCCACGTAGGCGCGCACCTCGCGAAAGCGCATCCCGGTGCCTTTGAACGTGGACAGATGCCCTCCCGCGAGCAGGTCCGAAATCCGTCCACGGGCGCGGAATTCGATGCGCCGGACCCGCTGCGTGACGCGGCGGGCCAGGCTCGGCCCGACCGGCTTCACGGCACGTCCACTCCGGCCAGGATCTTTTCCACCACGTCTTCGGCCTTGATGCCTTCGGCCTGGGCCTCGTAGGAAAGCCCCAGCCGGTGGCGGAGCACGCCGCGCGCCACCGATTTCACGTCGTCCGGGGTCGCGAAGGCGCGTCCGTCCAGGAACGCCTGCGACTTGGCGCAAAGCGCGAGCGCGATGGACGCCCGGGGCGATGCTCCCCAGCGGACCAGGCCTTCCAGAGAAGCCAAGCCGCCTTCGGAGGCGCTTCGGGTGGCGCGGACCAGGTCCACGATGTACGCCTGCACGCGGGGATCCATGAACACTTCGCGGACCAGTCCCTGGGCGGTCAGAATCTGCGCGGGATCGGCCACCGGTCGCGATTGCGGCAGACCGGGTCCGGAGACCAGTTGCAGGACCTGCAGTTCGGCGTCGCGGCTGGGGTATCCCACCTCCACCTTGATCAGGAACCGGTCCACCTGGGCTTCGGGAAGCGGATAGGTGCCTTCCTGCTCGATGGGGTTCTGGGTGGCCAGCACGAAGAACGGCTTGGGCAGGGAGAAGGTCTGCCCGGCGATGGTGACCTGGTGCTCCTGCATGGCTTCCAGCAAGGCCGATTGGACCTTGGCCGGCGCGCGGTTGATTTCGTCGGCCAGCACCAGGTGCGCGAACACGGGACCTTGGCGCACCTCGAACGTCCCCGATTGGGGACGGTAGATCTGGGTGCCCATCACGTCGGCGGGCAGCAGGTCGGGAGTGAACTGGATGCGCGAGAAGCTCGCCTGCACGGCCCCCGCCAGGGCGCGTACGATGGTGGTCTTGGCCAGTCCCGGCACGCCTTCCAGCAGCACGTGGCCGTCGGCCAGGATCGCGATGAGCAGGTCGTGGCAGAGCGCTTCCTGGCCCAACACGGAGCGGTTCAGTTCCGAACGCAACTGTGGAACGAAACCGGATGCGTCGTGGATTCTACGGGAGAGTTCCTGGAGCTGGGCGGTCGACATCGAAGATGGTCTCCTTCGAGATGGGAGGGAATGGCGGATAATATCGTGTGGCGTGGGTGTAACGGCAAGAGGTTGGGGATCATCCAATCGCGGTGGACCACGGGTTTTACGGTTCCGTGACATGATGCTAACTTGATGCTTCCACTGCGCCTCCCATCAGTGCGCAGCCTCCGATCGGCCACGACAAGGAAGAGATCCTCCATGCGCCTCGATTGCAAACTGATCCGATTCCCATCTGCCATATTCCTATCTGCGTTGACTTTGGTTGGCATGGTCTTCATGTCTTCCTGCCAGACCAGCACGAATTCCAATCCGCCTCCTGGGCCCGAAACCCGCGAGAGAGCGTTCAAGGATTCGGTGTTCACGACCCGCGCCGAATGGAAGCGTGGAACCGACAGCGGTACCTTGACCTTCGATGCCGGTGCGGTGGGCGACGAAAAGACGATCAAGATCACGCTGCCCACCCCGCTGAACGACGGGAGCGTGGAGCTGACCTTGTGGACGTTGGACGTCCGAACCACGCGGTATGTCTTCAAGAGCTACCAATCGAGCTACTTCGAGCCCGAGCCCGAGTCCACCCAAAAGGATGTCCTGGCCCGGTCCCTGATTTCCCTGCTCAAGCGGCGGAGTTCCAACGACACTTCGGTGAAGTTCACTCCCGAAGGTCTGATCAAGCTCTATGCGCAGGAATTGATCGAAGCCAAGAACGATTCCCTGTTGGGATTCCCCGAACGCCGCCCGGTGGGGATCGATTCGGCCAAGGTCGTGGACGCCATGCTGGTGTACCTGGCGACCAAGAAGGCGATCCAGGAGCAGAAGTCGTTCTCTGCATTGGTGGGCGAAACGTTCTTCGGGATCGATTCGTCCAAGGTGCGCATCCGGATCCTGGCGTTGATCGAGCTGGATCTGATCGATTCGAAGGATTCCTTGCGCCTGTTCCCGTTGCCTCCGGTACGGGTGAAGACCGGGATTTCCGTGGTTCCCGACTCTCTCGTGGCCACCGGGGCCAAGCTCGGAGTCAAGGGCGTGTTCGAAGCCGATTCGAACCGGGGCGTCACCTACATCGTCCCCAAGATCTACGATGCCGATTCGGCCGATCGCACTTCCTGGTTCGACGTCATCATGTCGTCGCCCAGCGGACAGCCGCTATGGGATTTGAACCAGAAAATGGCGCTCCGCACCGACAGCCTCAACCCGGGCGACTACCGTCTGGTGGTGACGGCGATTTCGGAGATCCGGACGAGGGACTCGGTCCACAAGGATTCGGCGTCCAGCAGTGTCGGATTCCGCGTCGTGCTGCCCCCTCCGCCTCCGCCCAAGGCGGACGAGACCGGTCCGGAGATCGAGCTCGACGGATCCACTCCGTCTGCCGTCGAGGGGACTGTCGAAACCGCCACGGTCCGCGTGAAGGTTTCCGACGAGTCGGGAATCGAGAAGGTCGCGATCGGCGATGGCGATGCGACGGAAGCCGAAGGCTCGTGGTCCCGCTCGGTGGAGCTTCCCGCCTACGGACGCAACGAGATCGTGGTGAAGGCCACCGACAAGAAGGGGAACGTTTCGACACTTCCCGTCTATATCGTCCGCAAGATCCCCGACAATGCGAAAGGACCCACGGTCCAGGTCGACGGCGACACCTTGGTGGAGCTTCCCTTCGAGCAGGGGCGCGCGCTCCTGAAGTGGGTGGTGACCGATCCCGAAGGCCTGAAGCGCGTCGAGATCGGCGGGGTCGTGCGCACTTCCGGCAACGACACGTTCTCGATCGAGGTCGATGTCGTTCCCAATGCGGTACCGGTGGAGATTCGCCTGTTCGCCATCAACAACAAGTTGGTCGGCACAGAGTCCGTGGTCCGCGTCGTGCGCGCCAAGGATGCCGTCAAACCCGTGGTGGAGATCGACTCGGCCAGTTGGCTCGCCGCGGGATCGTTCCAGGGCGACACCCTGGTGGTCCCCACCTCGGCGGCAGGATTCGATCTTGGTTTGAAGATCACCGACAACCACAAGATCGCCTCGGTGATCGTGGCGGGCGAATCGCTCAAGGTCGCCGACGACGGGTTGTACCACTGGACCAGCTCCAGCGTCGCGACGGGGGTCAACAACGCCACGTTCATCGTGACCGACAGCACAGGATTGATCTCGTACTTCTACGGGAAGGTCCTGCGTCGCGACCAGGTGGTGCTTTCCGCCACTCCGGACGCCGAATCGTTCCAGGACGTGGGAATGGTCAAGGCCACGTCCACAACGCCGGGCGCGGTGGTGGAATATTCCACCGACGGGGCCACTTGGAAGCCGGTTCCTGAAGGCGGCATCGAAATCCGCAGTTCGGTGAACATGTCGTTCCGCGGGCGCAAGGATGGATTCAACGACGGTGTTCTCGAGCGCCGGTACGTGGTCAAGATCACGCCTCCGCCCGAAGCCGTACCGCTGGTCTGGGACGAAGGAAAATGGGACGACGAGGGCAATACCACGGCGATTTCCACCTGGCAGTGAAACGAATCGAGTCGCCGATCCCGGGTAGGCTCCCGGGGGGCTGACTCCAAAGGAGGGAGAACGAACCTCGCAGCGGCGCTGCGGGGTTTTGTTTTTCCGCGGAACAGGTGGCGGGTCGTGGATTCGAATCCTGCGATATGTCCCGGAGAAACCGACCGATCGCGGCGAGTGTTATTTGCCGAGCGCGGTCATTTGATTGCGGAAATGCCTGGTGGCGAATGGTACGCTCGAAAGAGCCATCATGCATCAGGCAACCACCATAAGGAACCGCTTCTCCCATGGAGCCCGACGGGGTGTCACCCTGCCGGAAGTGCTGACGGTCATCGCGATCGTCGGCATCGTTTCGGCCATGGCCGTGCCGCGGTTCATGCGCTTCACGGCCACGAGCCGGTTGGAAACCGCCGCCCAGATCATGGCCAAGGACGTCGAGTGGACCAAGCTCGCGGCCACCAAATCGGGCATGAAGCACTATCTGCGGTTTCTTCCGGGTTCGGATACTTCCGGCTACGAGATCTTCATGGAAAACAGCGATCCCGTCAACAACCGGTTCAGCGACGAGGACGACAGCCTTCTGAAGCGTGCGAAACTGGATCCGACGGTGAGATTCGGCGTGACTTCGTCGATTCCGGTGGCGCCCGGATCGCCGACTCTCGATCTTCCCGCCGACGGCCTGGGGCTCGGATTCCCGAACGAATCCTGTCGCGACGACAGCCTGGTGTCGGGACAGGGAAGCTGGCGTCGCGTCGTGGCCTTTTGCGGTGGCAGCACGGCCGACATGGAGGCGGGCGTGGCCTATCTCACTTCGAAGAGCTATCCCGATCTGGTCGAGGCGATCGTCTACGACGACCAGTCGAGCTTCCGCCTTTCGCGCTACGGCTGGCGAGGAAGCTGGGCCGAACGATGAAACGTTCTTCCACACGCGGCGTGGGCATCGTCGAGGTCATCGTGGCCTTGATCATCCTCAGTCTTGCGATTCCGATGGTGATCGGGTTTTCGACGACGTCCAAGAAGGTCCAGGTGGCCGCCAACGAACTGGAAAACGCCACGGCCGCGGCGCAAGCGGTGATCGATTCGCTTGCCTTGACGCCGGCTTTCATGGTGGAGCAGGGAACCCCCAAGTCCAAGACCGTGCAGGGGCCGATCCGCATGTACGATGCTTCCTGGACCTACACTCCGGTGGGACGCCACGCCGGAGTCGTGCGCGTGACCGTCGCCTGGAAGCAGGGCAATACGCCGCATTCGATCGTCGTCGCGGGGGAAGTGCCATGATGCGCGGCGGCGCCAAGCGGGAGAGCCTGGGCTACACGATGGTCGAACTCATCGTCGCGCTTTCGCTTTCCACGATCGTGGTCGGGTTCGCGTTCATGCTCCTGCAGGGTTCGCGAGGCGATTTTCTGCGCGTCAGCAGCAGCGTGGAGCTGCAGTCCGAAACCCGCGAAGCCACAAGGATGCTGGAACACGACCTCAGGAACCTGGGGCTTCGCGTGTCGAACATGTATTCCAGCCGGATCCTGGCCACGGTCCATTGCCCGCACGCCTACGCCGACCCGACCAGCGGCGATTCGGCGAGTTTCCTGCACGTGAACAAGTCGGACTGGACGGATCCCGGCGACGAAATCACGTTCGCCCAGTACAAGCCGGACGGCACGGGGAAGTTGACCTGCGCCCCGACCAGTCTGCAGGTGGTGCGCTACAAGCTGCGCACGTCGGATTCCGTCCTGGTGCGCTCCGAGACCCAGCAGTTCGCCGATATCGCGACCGCCGCCGAAGTCCCCATCTGCCGCAGCGTCGTGGCGTTCCAGATCGAATACGGTCTGTTGGGCGTGGATTCCACGCTTTGGGATTCCACCGCCACCTGGTGGGGGCCTGTTGGGAGCATCGCCCGATCGGGCGACACCACCACCTTCGGGGGCTGGTCCAACGCCACCGTGCTGGGAGTGGCGACCCACGCCACCAGGGACATCGAACGGGGGAGCACCTACCGCATCCAGATGAACCTGACCCCCAACGATTCCTTCGCCGACACCACGCGCGGGGCCAGGAGCCTTGTCGTGGGATTCCTGGACGGCGGGAATCTCGTGGACACCACCAGGGTCTGGACCGGGACGTCCAGCGGACGCACCGCGATCGTGGACATCGGGGCGACCCAGAATCTGTCATCGGCGAGGGTCGTGATCCTCTCGCGCCTCCAGCAGCCGAGCATGGCCGCGGCGTTGTCGATCTCCAAGGTCCGGGTGTCCCAACGGAGCCTGACCCAATACCGATGGCTGAGCGACCCCACCAAGGCCCAGAAGAAGCGAGTCCAGGCGGTGAAGCTCTCGGTGATCACCCGCACCGAGCGGGAAGTCACGGGCAACGCGCCGTGGGCGTTTGCGGGGGTGGGGGATCTGCCCGGCTTGAACCTGTTCGGATCGGACGCGCGCAAGGGGTACGCGTTCTTCCAGCGCATCGTTCCGGTGGTGAACCATGGATTCTGAACTTTCCGGAGCAAGGATGGGCGTGCGTCGTCGCGTCGCCGTCCGGCGCGGCATGACCACGATGATGGTCATGCTGGCGGTGATCGTGCTCGTGACCATGGGCGGCATCGGGATCCTGGCGGTGACCCAAGGCGATTCGTTCATCGCGGGATCCTTCCTGGACATGCGCACCAAGGAGAGCGCCGCCCGCAGCGGTCTGCGCGACGCCCTGGCCCGCATGCGGAACAATCCGCAGAACACCGTGCGCCAGCTCCAGATCTTCCTGGACGACAGCGTCACCACGACGCCGCACGCCTGGTTCGTGCCGGTGGCCGATTCGTTCCGGCTGGAGGACGACCGGCCCGGTTACGAAAACATCGGCGACGACGGCTCGGGGTTCCGCGTGAGGCTGCTGGGGATCGATCCGGGCGGAGCGTTCGGATCGCCGGGGTACATCGACCTGGCGCTGGAATCCAACGGGATCGGACGCAGCGGCGATCGACAGACCGTGGTGGGAACCTACCGCATGCGCGGCGTGGAGGTCGCGGCCATCAACGTTCCGCCCGCGACGGTCGACAGCTACGCGCTGTACATCAACGGCAGCATGGGCAACTCCACCATCGCGACCAACATCAGCGGGAACGTCTACGTGGGTGGGAACAACCACCTCAACGCATCGGTGTCCATCACGATCGACGGGAACCTCCGGACCCAGGGAAACTACAAGACTTCGGCGCCGGTGACGGTGACGGGCAAGGCCTACATCGGCGGCTACATCGAGAACGCGGCTGGCGGAACCATGACCATAAACGGCAACACCGGTGTGGGTGGCGGGTTCGGGAACGTCAACGCTCCCATCGTCATCGGGGGCGCCTTGAACGTGTACGGCACCGAGCTGCAGGGCTGGAACGCGAAGTCCTACCTGACCGTGGGTGGACAGCTTCTGGTGCGCGACATGAAGTTCCGGCCCGGCGGCGACAACACGGTGGCCGGCAACGCCTACTTCCCCAAAGGGGTGGAATTCCCCAGCGGCAAGTCGCACCTGGTGGCGGGCAATCTGGAGATCGACGGTCCCACATCGTCGCTCCTGGACGGCGACACGCTGGTGGTGGGCCGAAACCTCGCCGCGCGAGGAACCAGCGCCCCGAATTTCGAGGCGACGGGCATGCGCGTGGGCGGCGATGCCTACGTGCAGCCCGCGATGAGCCAGACCAGCGGCAAGTTGCGGATCCAGGGAAGCTCGCGGTTCGACAACTGCGTGGCTTCGGTGAGCGGATCTCCGGGGATCCGGATCGACGGGGAAGCGTGGATCAACTGTCCGACCGGCCAGTTGGGGTTCAATTCTGGATATCTGCAGCTGGGGACCACGCTGGCCATGAACGGGATGCTGGGGGCCAATTTCGGGAGATCGACCAGCGGATACAGCCGGTGGCAGTTCGATCCCGCCTTGGCGCCGCGCACCTGGTCCTACCAGAGTTCGTCGGAGGTCACCACCTATTCGCCGCTGGTGGCCAATTCGGCGACCGGCAATTCCGGATCGACCGGTTCGGGAGGCCCTTGGAGGACCGGCAGCGTCGGATTCCCCACGCTGTCGCCGTGGGCGCCGTGGCTGGGTTTGACAAGTCTTGGCTTCACCGCCCAGGACACCCTGGTGACGCTGATCGACAATCCTCCCGACACGGTGATCCTGGCGGGACCCGTGGAAGTGGCCATGCGCGATTTCTCGGTGGTGAAGAGCCTCGCGGGGGTGACCACGGCGCTGGACGGCGCAT